>Ga0310697_10002376_pt1 | contig 20127 bp, 16 predicted proteins | sample 172DNAGHGlowgp2_FD_203883 | JGI IMG/M metagenome (GOLD analysis project Ga0310697, IMG submission 203883) | Sheep rumen microbial communities from Palmerston North, Manawatu-Wanganui, New Zealand - 1728 DNA GHGlow gp2 (v2) (version 2) | ecosystem: Host-associated > Mammals > Digestive system >... | reverse complement strand
ACGCATTTTCAATCTAAAAAAGAGGCTGTCCTTTACCTTGCTGAACTGCGAAAAATCCATCTGTGCAAATTTTTCTTCGAGTGTCATGTCAATCGCTCCTTAAAATTTTTTCTGTGATTTATACGTTGCAAAGTCGGATTTGTTACAGTTCGCCCAAAATATTTTTCAGCTTGCCCAAAGCACGGTGCAACGTGGTGCGGACGTTGCCTTCTTTCATTTCCAAAATGCCGGCGATTGCGCGCGTGTCCTGTTTACCCCAGTACCTTAACTCAACGATTCGGCGTTCGCGTTCGTTCAATTTGTCCAGTGCCTGCAAAAGTTCGCGGCTCGTCTCGCTTGTCATCAACTGCCGTTCCGGCTCTTGACTATCGGGCGCGGCGGGGGCAAGGAATTCGTCCCACTCTGTTTCATTATTTTTATCGGCACGGCGCGTGTGGTCGATTAGCGCATTGTTCGCGATTCTAAAAAGCCACGTCGAAAAGGCGGCTTTGGCAGGATCGTAACTTTCCAGGTTTTCGTTCATCTTCAATAAAGTTATGCTCGTCACGTCGTCGGCATCCGCAGAATTTTTCAGCCGCGCAAAAATAAAATTATAAACACGCGGGAAAAAATATTCGTACAGTTCCTCAAAGGCGTCCTCGTCAAACGTCGCCCGCTGTGCAAGGTCGGTATAGTATTCAGTTCCTGCCATAGCCTTAACCTTCCTTTAATGCCTAATGCGCAATGCTTATTGAAAAAATCTAATCAATTTTTCCACAAAACTACAGCACTGCGCGCCGGAATATAGAGTTTAAGCCAGTCTTTGTCCTGCCGGTCGTAAACGGGGTCGTAATTCGTGTAATGCGGGATAGTGTCGTCTGTCAAGCCGAAGCCGCCAAAAGCTTTGTCGTCGGTGTTAAGCATAACGTCATAATCGCCCTTGGGAACAAGGAAGCCGTAATCAACGAAAGATTTTGTCGGCGAGAAATTAAATACGAACAGCAACCGCCCGCGCATATAGGCAAGCACCTGGTCGGCGTCGTCGTGCCAAATTTCTCTGACGGGCAATGTCGCGAAATTCGGTTCAGCTTTGATAACTGCCAGCATTGCCCTATCAAAGTCGCCCAGTTCGTGATAGCACAAAGTTTTATCGTCGAGCAAATGCCACTGCCGTTTTGCATATTTATGACTCCAGCCGTTGCCCTCGCGAGGGAAGTCTATCCATTCGGGGTGCCCGAACTCGTTGCCCATGAAGTTTAAGTAGCCGCCGTTCATCGTTGACGCCGTAACAAGCCGAATCATCTTGTGCAGAGCAATGCCGCGGTTAGCAACGTCGTTTTCGTCGCCCTTGCGGAAGTGCCAATACATGTCCGCATCAATCAGCCGGAAAATAATTGTCTTGTCGCCGACAAGTGCTTGGTCGTGGCTTTCAGCGTAGGAAACTGTTTTTTCATCAGCGCGGCGGTTCGTTAGTTCCCAGAAAATAGAAGACGGTTTCCAATCCTCGTCCTTCTTTTCCTTAATCATCTTAATCCAATAATCCGGAACGTTCATTGCCAGACGATAATTAAAACCAAAGCCGCCGTCCTCAAACGAACTTGCCAAGCCAGGCATACCGCTGACATCTTCAGCAATCGTCACGGCATCGGGTTTAACTTCGTGAATCATCTTGTTCGCCAACATGAGATAGCAAATCGCGTTATCGTCTTGCCCGCCGTTGAAATAATCGCCGTAGCCACAGAACGCCTCGCCAAGCCCGTGACTGTAGTAAAGCATACTTGTTATCCCGTCAAAGCGGAAGCCGTCGAAGTGATATTCCTGCAACCAGTATTTGCAGTTGCTAAGCAGGAAGTGGAGCACGTCGTCTTTGCCGTAATCAAAGCACAGACTATCCCAGGCGGGGTGTTCATGGCGTGCGCCTTCATAGAAAAATTGATTCGGGTCGCCCGCCAAGTTGCCTAAACCTTCGACTTCGTTTTTAACGGCGTGGCTGTGTACTATGTCCATGATAACGGCAATGCCCATTTGGTGCGCGGCGTCAATCATTTCTTTCAACTCGTCGGGCGTTCCGCAACGGCTGCTCGGCGCAAAGAAACTGGACACGTGATAACCAAAGCTGCCGTAATACGGGTGCTCTTGAATCGCCATTACTTGAATCGCATTGTAGCCTGCCATTTTTACGCGCGGCAGAATATTATCTTTGAACTCGCGGTATGTGCCGACCTTTTCCTCGTCCTGCGCCATGCCCACATGACATTCATAAATCAAAAGCGGGTCGGTGTCAATTTTAAAGCCATCGTCGTGCCAAGTGTAATTGCTTTCCCAAACCTGCGCAGAAAAAATTTTCGTCTGCTCATCTTGCACCACACGTTGACACCACGCGGGAATCCGTTCGCCCTCGCCGCCGTTCCACTTGACTTTCATTTTGTAAAGATCGCCGTGTTTGATTTGATTTTCTGAAAGTTTAAGCTCCCAATTTCCGTTTATAAGTTTTTGGCAACGATAAGCTTCATCTTCTTGCCAGTTATTGAACTCGCCGATTAAGTAAATGGCTGTGGCGTTCGGTGCCCATTCGCGGAAAACCCAGCCATAGCCCGTCTTGTGCAGACCAAAATACAAATGCCCGTCAGCAAAATCCGACAACGTGCGCTTGCCGTCCTGCGTGAGCTGATTAATTTTCCACACCGCGTGATCATGCCGACCGCGAATCGCCTCTTCATACGGAGCAAGCCAGCCGTCCTTTGCCACCAAGCCGATATGTTCTTTTGCCATAAAATTTCCCCCTTATTTTTTTTATTAATTTCGCCGCGTTGATTGTAACAAAAGTAGGGACAAGGGACAAGTGACGCGGAAAAGTTTTTTCATTGACGAGCCGCCCGCATAATGATAAAGTTAGAAAAATTTTTTGGGGGATTAACTTTGGACGACAATTTAATTTTCGGGCGCAATGCCGTCACGGAACTTTTAAAATCGGGTCGCAGTGTCAATAAAATTTTTATCGCGGAGGGCAACCGCGACGGCTCAATTCAAAAAATCTTTGCACTTGCCAAAACGGAAGGCGTTATTGTAGAATTCGCGAAGCGCGATAAACTCGACAGACTTTGCAACGGACGTCATCAAGGCGTGGCGGCTTTGGCGGCGGCGATAAATTATTCTACGCTTGAAGAAATTTTGGAACTTGCCGAAAATAAAAAAGAGCCGCCGTTTTTAATCCTGCTTGACGAATTGGAAGACCCGCAAAATTTCGGCGCGATTCTTCGCACGGCGGAGGCGGTCGGCGTGCACGGCGTAATAATTCCCAAGCGGCGCAGTGTTCAGCTAAACGCAACCGTTTTTAAAACTTCGGCGGGCGCGGCGGAATATGTCAAAGTTTCACAAGTTACCAACGTTGCCCAAACGCTGAAAAATCTGCGCGAACTCGGTTTAAAAATTGTCGGCTCGGACATGAGTGCGCAAATTGACTTCCGGCAGGCTGATTTATCCGGCGCGATCGTCTTGATTATCGGCAGCGAAGGTAAAGGCATGAGACGCTTGACGCGGGAAAATTGCGACGAACTGATTAAAATTCCTATGGTCGGCAAAATTAATTCGCTCAATGCTTCGGCGGCGGGCGCGGTGCTAATGTACGAAATTTTTTCTCAGCGGAGCCGTTAACAATGAAAAAAAAGCGACCGCATTATCTCGTTGACGGCTACAATTTAATTCACGTCTGGGAAAAAATTAACACCGATGATTTGGCAACGGCGCGTGAATTTTTGATTCGCAGTCTGCACGAATACGGCGCGTATGAAAAATTTGAGATAACACTTGTCTTTGATGCCGCACGCAGCGAGGACGAGGAGCGCGTTGAAACTTACGATGATTTTTTTCGCGTGATTTACAGCGCGTTTAATGAGTCGGCGGACAATGTAATCGAGCGGCTGTCTTATGAAGAAGTTCGTAAGAAACGCGAGGTGCACGTTGTCAGTTCCGACGCGACGATTGAGACCGTGATTTTGGGCGCGGGCGCATATCGTCACCCTTCGCGAGAATTTTATCGCGCAGTTAAGCGAGCCAAGCAACATTTGCGAAAAGAATATCTCGGCAATGTGACTTTGCCCGTCCGGCGCAACGAAGTCGGCGACAGAATCGGCGCAGATGTTTTCGCCAAGCTTGAAAAACTTCGGCGAGCCAAATAAAAATTTTTTTTATTGTCTAAAAAGGAGCGTGAATTTTTGTGGCATCAAAAAGGATTTATCAACTGGCAAAGGAATTCGAGCGCGACGAAAAAGAAATTATCGAGTTCCTGACGAATCAAGGCATTAAAGTTTCAAACAAACTCAGCGCGGTCAACGAAGACACCTACAATATTTTAAAAGCTAAGTACACGGCACCGCCTGAACCCGAACCCGTTCCTGAACCGGAACCGGAACCTGCGTCCGCTGAATCGGTTGTTGACGGAGAACAGGAACCCGCTCTCGCCAAAAAGAAGAAGAAAAAGAAAAACAAAACGCCTCAACCCGAAGGCGAGGCGCAATCAGATACAGCTACTCAACCCGACGCAACCGACCAGCCGCAACCGACCGGCAAAAAAGTAAAAGAATCCGACGCGACACAGCTTGTCAACTTAGAAGCTATCGCGGCGGGCAACGCCTTCATTGAAGATTATGACGTTGGCAGACATTCAAAAAAAGGTAAAAAGAAATTAGCACCGCGCCTGTACAAGGGAATTGATATGTGGGATCTCCTGCAGTCTTCCACATATGACTTTGCTGACACATCGCCCATCCGCTACTACAAGGCGGCAAACAAAATGGCGACCAAAGCTTTCCAACTTATTCAAGCTTACGGCACCAAGCACAGGGAACAATTAGCGGAATTACGCAACGTTGTTAATCCTCTCGGCGCGAAATATGTTTATGATGAAACTTTCACTGCTGAAGAAAATCTCACCTTCGAGACACAACAAGAACTTTTATACAAAATCTTTGGTCACGGCATGGGGCAGGTTAATGATCGTCTGTTCGACCTCAAAAAATATTGCGAGCGCAATAAAACCCGCTTCGAGATGATTGATTTTGTCGAATACCTTGAAGGCGGCGAGAACGCTTTTGAAACTCAAGTCCGCGTACCGTTTAATATGCTCGTTGAAACCATTGCTAACAGTATGCGCGGCATCGTTCGCCGTTTGGAATTTTATCTTGACCATAAAGAATTTGTTATCACTGCTGTTAAAGAGTTCTTGGAATGGCGCGAAGGTTATAAAACTTTAAAGCAACAGGGAGCCGACGCCGCGAAGTTGGAAAAATACCTTGCGCTTGAACAAAAACTCGTTGAATTGCTGGAGTTCGCCTCGTTCGATAATCTTTTCTACTTGAGTAAAAATCCGCGTATCCTTTTTAATGAAGTGCTGGAGTTGCTCAAAGCTTACCGCGACGATATTGACAACCCCGACGCCGAAAGAAATTTCAAGTACAAAATCCTCTGCATAACCTTTGCCGTTCAAAAGCCGAAAGAATTTATTTTCCTTAATCGTTTTGGCGAATTGGATAGGCAGAAAGATTATCGCCCGCTCGAAGAAATTGCCGCCGAAGAAGAAGCCGCCAGAGCCGAATCTAAAGCCGCTACCATAGCCGCCAAAGCCGCTAAAGAAGCCGCCACTGAAAAAAGCAATGAAGAATCAAAAACTCTTAATTCCTAATGAATTCAGCCCCAGAACATATGCTTTTTCCAAAAAATTATCGCCGCAACGATTGAGGCAAGCAGGGCTATAGCAATGACGATTATAAAACCCAAATTGTTTTCGGCTAGCGGCACGGGCACGTTCATTCCAAAGAAACTGGCAATGACAGTCGGCACGGCGATTATAATCGTCATTGCCGCCAAAAATTTCATAACCATGTTCTGATTATTTGAGATTATCGACGAAAAAATATTTGCCATCTGTGAAAGAATTTGGCTGTACATTTCGACCATCTCACGCGCCTGTTTGTTTTCTATGATAACGTCTTCTAATAAGTCTTCGTCCTCTTCATAAATTTCTAAAATTCCTTCAACGGTGCGGCTTGTCCGCAAGCGCAGGAGTTTTTCAAAGACCGCATCATTTGAACGGAGCGAGGCGTTAAAATAAGTTAAACCTCTTTGCAATTCCATTAGCCGCAAAATTTCCGAATTTCTCATTGAGCGGCGCAACTGCTCTTCGATTTCGTCGGAGAGCTTATTTATTTGCCGCAGATAGCGCAGATAAAAAGTTGATGAACGATACAGAATCTCGAATAAAAATTGCGTGCGTTTATACGTGTGGAAAAGCCGCGCCGTGCGCTCGTTGAAACTCGACATAACGGGCGTCTCTTCCAAACAAACAGTGATGATAAATTGTTTAGTCAAGATGATTGACAGCGGCAGGGTATCGTAGCTTTCTTCTTCATAGACGATTGGCACGTTTGTTAAAATCATGACGGAATTATCTTCAACGTCCAAATGCGAGCGTTCCTCTTCGTCCAATGCGGCGCGCAGGAAATCCGGCTCGACACCTGTCAACGCGCTGACTTCGCGTAATTCATACGGCGTCGGGTCGACGATATTTATCCACGCGCCCTTCTGTAGCGTTCGGAGCGTCAACTTCTGCAAATGTCCCGACTCTTGCGATTTGTAAACCTCAACCAACGGTACCACCCCCCTAAATTTAATGCGTAATGAAAAAATTTTTGTCCTTAGATTTTACTACAAACGTGGAAATTTTTTAACACGCAAGTGAAGGAAAATTTTTCTCAGCGTTTAATCTTTTGGCGGGGTGAAGCCATGAAGTTTAAAGAATTTATGCACGCGCTCGACGACGATATAAAAAATGTTTACCTGCTTAGCGGCGAAGAAACTTTTTTTATCGACAAGGCACGAGAAAAAATTTTATCCCGTCTGGGCGTGGACAAGTCAACCGAACTTTTAACCTTTGATTGCGATACGAAGCCCGCGCTCGGCGAAATTATCAGCGCGATTGACAGCTCACCATTTTTCGGTGCACGTAATGTCGTTCTAGTCAAGAACGCGACGTTTTTCAGCACGGATAAAAAATCTGAGCGGCTGGAAAATATTTTGCGAGATATGCAGCCAACGAACTTTGTAATTTTTACGGCGCGAGCGGCAGATAAACGGCGCAAACTCTACAAAATAATTTCGCAAGTCGGCGCGGTGCTGGAGGCGGATCTCCTTCGCCCGTGGGAAATCGACGACTGGTTAAACGGAAAATTAAAATCGCTGGGAAAAATTATGCGTGGCGAGGCGCGGCGGCATTTCAACGAACGGCTTGGAATTCTGCCGGAAATTTCGCTGTGGTATTTAGAAAACGAATTGGACAAGATCGCGCTGAACGTGTCAGGCGAAGAAATTACAGCGGCGGATTTGCGGCGGAATATGCTTGCCCCGCCCGAAGTGTCGAACTTCGCGCTGACAGACGCCGTGGACGAACGCAAAACTAAAAAAGCTCTCTACCTTTTAAAAACGCAAGCCCGCATTCCAACAAAAATTCCGCTTGTGACGACGTTGCTTGTCAATCACGTGCGGCGGCTCTTGCGTGCAAAATTTTTCATGGCGCGGGGCGTGTCGATTCAAAAACTCGGCGAACCGTTGGAAATGAATCCATACATCGCCCGAAAATTGGGAGAGACGGCAAAAAGTTATCCGGAAAAAATTTTAGAAGAAGTTTTTATCGCGCTGGCGGACGCAGATTTTAAATTAAAAACCGGTCGCGCAGGCGTTGAAATTTTGGAACGAATCATTATCAAACTTTGTGCCAGATAATTTAGGAGGAAATTTTTATGCAGGGTGAATTAAATTTTGTCCCGAAGATTTTGCTTTGCGGCGAGCCGGCAGATTTTTTATCGCGAGCCGGTCGGCGTGCCTTTAAAATTATCGGACGTGCATACATTTCCGGCGAGATTAAAAGTCAACGCTTCGATTTCGTGCAGGACAACAAAATTTTTTTTAATGACGAACTGCAGGATTTGCCCGCGCTGATAAAATTTTTGCAGAGCGGCGCGGTAGATTTTTTTGTATTCATCAATCCAAAAATTTTTGCCAACTTCCGCAACAACGCCTATAAGCGCGGCTATATCTCGAACAAAGTTATCACGGTTGACGAATTTAAAGTTCTACCGCCGGAATTTTTTTACGACGTGGAAGCCGACCTGCAAATTTTTCCGGCTCTAAAAAAATTATCTGTCAAAACTTTGCTCGACGTGGATGGATATTTTTCGCGTGGAAGAATTTTTACGAAACTGGGCAACGATTTCACAGAGATTGACGGCGTCGCAGTAGAAAATTTTTTGCCGATAAGAGAAAATATTTATGCGCACGTTTATAAAAATCTGGCTGACGTTGGATTTAAACGCTACGACGCCGCGTTGATTATCGAACGCCTGCCCGTAGAGTTTGAAAGCCTGTTCGCCATGCTGGAAAATTTTTCAGATACGATTATAACTTTTACACGTAACGGCTCGGAATTGGAACACCACATTTTAAATACCGCTAAAAATTTTTCTAATGCTCAAGGTTTTAAGAACGTGAACGGCAAATGGTTTTTCCTCACACGCCACAAGCCGCCTGAAAATTTTTGCAATTACGTCATCACACACAAAGTCACGCCTCATGACGGCAAATTGCCCGAAGGTTATAAAATTATCCACGCAGGACGCGCCATTGCTAAAGACTTCGGCTACGCGGGCGACGACACCGGCGACAACGTCAGCCTCCTAAATCTTTACATAAACGAAGTCACCGCGCTTTATTGGATTTGGAAGAACACCGACCACACGACGCTGGGTCTTTCTCACTACCGCAGATTTTTTACCGAAGCGAACAACGAAAAATTTGCTTACGAAAAAATTTTGACACGCGACGCCGCGCTAAAAATTCTGGAACATTACGATATTATTATTTCTGAAATTTTTCCCGGCGGCTTGACACAGCGCGAATTTGTAGAAAACGATTGCGGAAAAAATTTGGCGACGTTCGGCGAATCCATTTTGAAAAAATATATGCTACAAACTCAACCGGATTATTTGCCCGCGTTTGAATACGTTCTCAACTCCACGACGCTTTACAAGTGCAATATGTTCGTCACGCGCAGAAATTGACGCTTATTGCAAGTGGCTGTTTTCGTTCTATCTCGACGCAACGGAAGAAATTTTGCGGTCGGCGCAACTCGATAAAATCACGGACAACCGGCGGCGACTCGTGGGATATTTTTCAGAACGGCTGATGACGACCTGGCTGATAAAAAATCGTCTGCGCGTCAAAGAATTAAAAATCATGCAAGTTCCAGAGCTGTGATTTAGAAACTATTGATAAAAACAATCGTGAGTAGCTTGAATAGTCAAGCTAAGTGCAACGGCGTGGAAAAGTATACTTCTGCGGGAAAGTAGAATTCAACGCCAAATTCCGTCGTTACGTTGCTATGCAATTGAAATTCTCTCCCTCTGTCGGGCGGTATCGAGTGTAATGGTTGACTTATGTCTGCCGAGTAGATTGACGATTTTGCAAAGACTTAACCCTTGATAAATCAGTAGCAATTAGCACTCTGTTATGCTAAGATCTAAAATGTTTGTAATGTCGGCGGTCGCAGTTCATTGCGACCGGGTCTTCATTCACTGCAAATCTATACTTGAAATTATTTTCAGATTGTGCTAAATTATGCGCGGCTTATAAAATTTCAAACGTTGCAAAAAATTTGCGACTTGTAAAATTTTTTAAGGAGGCATTTTTCATGGCAGTTAGTTTGAAAAAAGGACAGAAGGTTGACCTCACGAAGACAAACCCAGGCTTGAAAGAAATTTTAATCGGTCTGGGCTGGGACGTAAACAAATACGACGGCGGCAAGGAGTTCGACCTTGATTCTTCGGTTTTCATGCTTAATGCTAACGGCAAAGTCAACAGCGACGATGATTTTGTTTTCTATGGCAATCTCAAACACGTTTCCGGTGCTGTCGAACATCTTGGCGACAACTTGACCGGCGAGGGCGAAGGCGATGATGAACAAATTAAAATCGACCTTAGCAAAGTTCCCGAAAACGTCGAGAAGATTGACTTCACCGTCACCATTTACGAAGCGGAAGAACGTCACCAAAACTTCGGGCAAGTTGAGAACGCTTTTATCCGCGTGGTGAACATGGCTAACAACGAAGAACTTATCCGCTACGACCTGGGCGAAGATTTTTCTATCGAGACTGCGGTTGTTATCGGCGAACTTTATCGCAACAAAGGCGAATGGAAATTTAATGCTATCGGCTCCGGCTTCAGCGGCGGCTTGGCATCGCTCGGCAAAAACTACGGCGTAAACGTGTGAACGGCAATGCGTAATTCGTAATGCGTAATGCGTAATTTTTTTCATTGCGCATTGCGCATTTTTAATTGCATTTTGAAAGGAGATTTTATTATGGCTGTCAATCTGCAAAAGGGACAAAAAGTTTCGCTTAAAAAATCCAACGGCAAAAAACTTTCAAAGCTGATGGTCGGCTTGGGCTGGGATTCCGCAAAACAATCTCAAGAAAATAAAGGCGGCGGATTTTTTAGCAGGCTGTTCAACAGCACGCCAAATATCGACTGCGATGCATCTGTTTTCGTTTGCCAAGGCGGTAAATTTGTCAACAAAGATGATTTGGTTTACTTCGGCAACCTCAAACATAAAAGCGGTGCGATTAAACACATGGGCGACAATCTCACCGGCGACGGCGAGGGCGACGACGAACAAATTTTTATTGACTTGGACAATATGCCCAGCCAATACGACAAATTAATTTTCGTGGTGAATATTTATGACGCCGTGAGCCGCAAACAACATTTCGGTATGATTCGCAACGCCTATATCAGAATTATTGACCCCGACAGCCGCGAGGAACTCTGCCGCTTCAATCTCAGCGACGATTATACCGATATGCTCTCCATGATCGCCGGCGAAGTTTACCGCTATAAAGACGAGTGGAAATTTAACGCGGTCGGCTCCGGCACAAAAGACACCGGTCTTTCCGAATTGAGCAGGAGATTTCAATAAACCATGAAAAAATTTTTTACGTTGCTAATTGCGGCGTTTTTGTTGGTTACGGCTCCAGTTCACGCGGAAATTTCTGACATTAAAAATGCTGACAGCGCGGCGGATCTTGTCGGCGAGTCTGCAGAAAAATTTTATGTCACGTTGCCAAAAGCTAAAGGCGATTATAAAAGCCGCAAACGTCCGATTTTGCTTGAAGGCGCAATGAACACCGAAACCGAAATTTTTGTCCGCGCTTTAAAAAATCCCGTCGTCTACAAAGATTTAAATTATCTTTTCGTGGCGGGCACCTACAAAAATTATCCGGTTGTTGTTGCTCGCACAGAACAGGGCACGGCTAACGCAGCGGCGTCCACAGCTTTGGCGATAAAAAAATTTAATCCAATCGCCGTAATCAATCAGGGCACGGCGGGCGGTCACGACCCTGCGCTGAAAATCGGCGATATTGTCATTGCTACGAAGTGTATCCCTTTCCTGGCGATTAAAACCGCTTACACTCCCAAAGGCGCGGGCGCAGATTTTACCCGTCAAGAAATACGTGGCACCTATGCTTACGACGCAGCGAGCGGAAAATTTCAGCCATACAAAGAATATTTTTCTGACTCAACGCTTTTTAACATCGCCTTTAAAGTTGCAAACACCAATGAAAATTTTAATGCCGTGAGCGGGATAATCGCTTCGTCTGATGCCTGGCTGGATACCATTGATTACGTTTGCTTCCTGAACGAAAAATACGGCACGTCCTGCGCGGAAATGGAGACCGTCGCCGCCGCGCAAATTTGCCAAAATGCTGATATTCCCTTCATCGGGATTCGCGTTATTTCTGATAATGCCATGCTCGACGACAAATACGACCCACATTCGGCGACAATCGCGCAGGATTTTGTTTTGCTTGTTGTGGAAAATTATATCCACAACATTTTAAGAAATTGATTTGGAGGCTGAAAATTGAAAATCACAGGTTTAACTGATGCTCAAGTCCAAGAGGCAAAAGCTAAGTTCGGCGACAACTCAATCACCGAACAAGCCCGCGAAGGTTTCTGGGACAAACTCAAAGGAAATTTCGATGACCCGATAATAAAAATTTTAATCTTCGCGTTGATTCTTAACGTTTTCTTCGCGTTCATGGGAAAAGCCGAGTGGTATGAATCGGTCGGCATAGCCATGGCGGTTTTGCTGGCAACGCTCGTATCAACTTTTTCTGAATACAAAAACGAAAGCGCGTTCCAAAAATTGCAGGGAGAGGCGTCCTTGATAAAGTGCAAAGTCTATCGCAACGGAGTCGTCACAGAAATTCCGATTAACGATATAACAATGGGCGACTGCGTTCTTTTGCAGACGGGCGACAAAATCCCCGCGGACGGCGTGATTATCGATGGCTCAATTAACGTTGACCAATCGATTTTGAACGGCGAGGCTAAGGAAGAAGCTAAAACTCCCGCGCCTGACCAAGCAACCGATGCCGCCGCAGCAGAGAGCACAGACTTTCTTAACCCGCATAAAGTTTTCCGTGCGGCAGTCGTGGCGGGCGGTTCAGCCGTCATGAGGACAGTTACGCTCGGCGACAACACTGTTTACGGAAAAATTGCGGGCGAATTGCAAATTGACGAAGACCGCGATACTCCGCTTAAAATAAAATTAACCGACCTTGCGGGACAAATTTCTAAGTTTGGTTACATCGGCGGTATCGCTATTGCCGTGGCGTTCATGTTTGAAAGAATTGCCATTCAACACAATTTCGATTGGGCGCAAATGTCAGCGTTCTGTTCCGACTGGATGAATATTTTAAACAGCCTCGTCGAAGCCGTCATGCTTGCCGTGATAATTATCGTAATGGCTGTTCCGGAAGGTTTGCCCCTGATGATTGCGATTGTTTCCGCGCAGAACATGGGCAAGATGTTAAAAGATAACGTCCTTGTCAGAAAAATTTCTGGCATTGAGACGGCTGGCAGTTTGAACCTTTTGTTCAGCGATAAGACCGGCACGATTACCAAAGGCTTGCTTGAAGTCGTCACGTTCATTGACGGCACCGCGAATTTCACGGAAACTTTTGACAAACTCAGCGGCAAACTTCAATCGCTGGTTTCGCTGTCAGTCAGATTTAACAACGGCGCAGTCATCACGGGCGATAAAATCGTTGGCGGCAACATGACTGACAGGGCGTTGCTCGGATTTTTAATCGGCAAAGACACCGCCCCCAATGTTACCGTCGTCGATACCGTTCCCTTCGACAGCGCGAAAAAATATTCCATGGCTAAAGTCAGCGGCGATTATAATCTCTGGCTCATCAAGGGTGCACCCGAACGCTTGCTTGACAAATGCTCCTACTATTACGACAGCAACGGTCAACGCCAGAAACTTTCTTCAACCACGGAAATTAACGCGAAGATTGACGAACTTGCCAATCGCGCAATTAGAACGCTTGCGCTCGTCACTTACGACGGAGAAGTTACTGACGGAAATATCCCTGACAGCGGCTTGACATTCGTTGGCGTCACAGGTATTCGCGACGACGTGAGACCCGACGCCATTAAAGCTATCGAACAAGTTCATTCTGCCGGCGTGCAAGTTGTCATGATTACCGGCGACAGGAAGGAAACTGCACAGGCTATCGCTAAAGAGGCGGGCTTGATTGAGATTGACGACGCCATTGTTATAACCAGCGCAGAACTTAACGAGATGAGCGACGACGAAGTAAAAAAAGCTCTCCCAAAACTGCGCGTCATTGCCCGCGCCCTGCCCACCGATAAAAGCCGTTTGGTAAGATTGGCTCAAGAATTAAATTTAGTTGTCGGCATGACAGGCGACGGCGTCAACGATTCGCCCGCGCTCAAAAAAGCTGACGTCGGCTTTGCAATGGGCGGCGGCACCGAAGTTGCCAAAGAGGCGAGCGAAATTGTTATTCTCGACGACAACTTTAAATCTATCGGCAAGGCAATTCTTTACGGCAGAACAATCTTTAACTCAATCCGCAAATTTATAATCTTCCAGCTGACTATCAACGTCGGCGCGGTGTTAATCTCGTTCGTGTGTCCGCTACTCGGTTTAGAAAATCCGCTATCAATTACGCAAATCCTCTGGGTAAATCTGGTTATGGATACGCTTGCGGCTCTGGCATTCGGCGGCGAACCCGCGCTTGATAGATTTATGGAAGAGGCACCCAAACGCCGCGACGAAAAAATTATCAATCCCTATATGTTCTCGGCGATTGGTACCGGCGCGCTGTGGGGCTTTGCAATGGGCTTGGTCTTCCTGCTTACAGATTTTTCCCGCGACCATTTCCGCGACGTGAACCCCGAAGGCGTCAACTTCACTTTCGGCGGCGACAGCGTTTATGTTTTGACGGGCTACTTTGCGTTCTTTATCTTCATGGCGGTGTTTAACGCCTTCAACGCACGCACCGACCGCATAAATCTTTTCGACAACATCGGCGGCAATTCCGGTTTCTTGAAGGTCATGGCTTTGATAGTCGTTGTTCAAATTGCAATGACGTATCTTGGCGGAGCCATTTTGCGTTGCTACGGTTTGACGGCTACAGAATGGATTTTCGTTTTAGCAATGGCGTTCACGATTATTCCTGTTGACATTATCCGCAAGCTGATTGTCGGCTCGAACAAATAAATTTTTTAGAGACCGGAGAAATTTAAATCCGGTCTCTTTTTTTTTTTGGGGAATGAAAAATCTTGAACGTGGAAAAAATTTTTACAGCGGCGAAAAATTTTTTTGTCGAAAATTTACCGGAAGTTATCGGCGCGTATTTTGACGGGGAAAAAATTTTCGTCGTGCGTTTAACAGAAAAGTTTGAGACGGCAGAAATTTACGCGGAAAGTTTTGAGATTGAACGGCTCGCGGAAAAAATTTCACTCGTCTGTCAGCAAAAAGGCTGGAAAACTTCCGCAGTCGGCTTTTGTCTGCAGGAAAATGACGCGGTGACGTATCAAATGGCGGTCGACAATCTGCCGGAAAAAGAACTTCCCGCCACAGTAAAAAGTTGGGCGGTGGCTCAAGCGGGAGCAGACGCGGCATTTTCTTTTGCAAAAATCAGCGGCGAACTGTGGATGGAAACCATTCCGCGAACAAAACTTGAAGAAATTTGCGCGGCGTTTAAAAAATTCGGCATGAATTTGCGTGCGCTATCGGTTATGCCCGCAGATATTTTAAAAAAAGTTCACCCGCTTGAACGAACGGAATTTATTTCCGGCGTCGTGCGCGAAAAAAAATCCCCGAATCTTTTAATGACTCGGAGTAGTGTTTTTGATTGGAAAAAATTTTCTGTGACGGTTGCGGCGGTGTTTTTGTTCGCGATAATAATTTTTTCTACAAAAATTTTTCTGGATTGGCGCGAAAGTTCCGAAAAACTTGACGCGGCGAAAATTTCTGTCGAAGAACTGCGCGAAGATTTTATCATAAAGGAAAATATCGACGCGGACATTGCCGAACTAAAACGCCTGAATAAAATCAGCGCGGCGCAGAAAATTAGCCCGAAAAATTTTAATCTGCTAATAAATCTCGGAAAAATTTCCGGCGGCGGCGTGCGTTTGACGGAAATTCGCGCCGATGAAAATTTTTTAGAGCTTGAGGGCCTGGCGAGCACACCCGACGCAGTGAAAAGTTATCTTAGCCGCGTGAAAAATTCCGTAGCGCAAAATTCGCGGCTTGAAAGTTCTTCGGAGCGCGAAGACGGCGATATTTTTTTTGTGATTCGTGCCTCACTGTAAACTTGTCCGTGCTTAATAATAATTTTTATTTTAATTGAACTTACTTCTTGAATAGTCAATCTTGCTCGCAACAAGTAAGTTACTAATCTGTCAGAAGTCGGCAAAACCGGGTAGCAAAGAAGTGGAAGCGGCAATAATTAAAACAGGTCTTTTGAGCCAGCAAAAGAAAGTAGAAGACAAATAAAAAATAATTTTAAAGCTTGAACGAGCGAATCGCTCAAAAATTTTTAAACACGCCACTACGCAAAAAAACATTTAAGTTACCAGCGACAACTGCCGATATAGTTAGCGAAGTCAAGCAGGAACTTGACACATCAAAGAAAATATCAGGTCAGACGCACAGGAATTTCAGACAAGGAACAGTCAAATAACATCTGACCTCCGGCAACAAGCCGAATTAGAAAAGGAGAAGTGATTATTATGATGCGTTCCCTGTTTTCCGGTGTTGCGGGCTTAAAAGTTCATCAAACGCGCATGGACGTTATCGGCAACAACATCGCTAACATCAACACGATTGGTTTTAAATCCAGCCGCACGACTTTTTCCGATATGCTCTCACAAATTCAAAGCGCGGCGGCAGCTCCGACAGACAGTCGCGGCGGTGTCAACGCAAAACAAATCGGTCTCGGTGCCGCTGTTGAAAGTATCGACCTTATCTTTACTGACTCTTCACCGCAACAGACCGGCAAGAACACCGACCTTGCACTTTCGGGCAACGGGCTTTTCGTTTTAAAGAGCGGCGAGCAAGCTTATTACACCCGCAACGGTTCGTTCTCCTTTGACGAGCAGGGCTATTACGTCATGCCCGGCAATGGTCTTCGTGTACAGGGCTGGAACGCAACTTCTGACGGCGTTATAAATACAAACGGTTTGGCAACTGATGTTATCGTCCCCGTTGGCAAGACAATGGAAGCAACCGCCACCGACCAAATCAGCTATCAAGGCAACCTCAACAAAGAAGAACCAACTATTGTATCTATTCAAGCTACCCCGACCACTACCGGCAATCTCGCCAACGTAGCCACTTATGATACAACAACTCCTACACTCATGACTAGCGTCAATGTCGACGGCACTAATGCCTTGTCTGCTACAGTTACCCTTAGCGACGGCAGACAAATTCACGTTACCAGCGGTTATTACGAAGTGGGCAAGAGCGTTCCCGTAACGACTCTGGCAACTGTTTATGATTCGCTCGGCGGCAAACACGAAGTCACCTTGCTCATTGACAAAGACCCAACCACAAAAGACGCTAACTTGGTTGCAGGTTCTGACGCAGAGGCGTCATCCACCGGAACGGATTCTTCCGGTAACAAAATTTTCGACAACCGCTGGAGAATGTATATCGCTCCCGGCATAGGAGAAAAAGGACCTGCAGATTCCAGCTTTACAAACCAATACACTCGCAGTTCTTCCAACACTCCTCCTAATCCCGAAGCTGACGGCTCCACAACGGTTGGCAAGATGAAAAATATCAACTACATTTACTTCAACGACAGAGGCGCGCTCATTTCTAACGGTCAAAGCGAGGCCGGCTCAATTTCCTTTACATATTCTGACGGCAACGGCGCAGCGGCTCAGCAGGCAGATATAAGCCTTTCCGGTTTGACGCAATACGCCAGCGGCACGACCTCTTTCCCCACCACGAACGGCAACACGGCGGGCATACTCCAAAGCATTGCGGTTGACGGTAGCGGCATTATCACCGGCACATACACAAACGGTTTGACACGTTCAGAAGCTCAAATCGCCGTCGCGCAGTTCACAAACTCCGCGGGCTTAACCAAAGTTGGCACCACGATTTATCAAGAGTCTAACAACTCCGGCGAAGCAAACGTCAAGACAATGAGCGACTTGGGCTTGAGTGTCGTTTCTTCCGCGCTTGAAATGTCTAACGTCGATCTTGCCAACGAATTTTCGGATATGATTATTACGCAACGTGGTTTCCAAGCTAACTCCAAGATGACGACCGTAGCCGATGAAATGCTTGAGACCGTCGTCAACATGAAGAGATAATTAGCGGCTTGAAATAAATTTTTGAGCATTATAAAAAAATTCCCGCCGAGTTTTTCGACGGGTTTTTTTGTTGCAAAAATAATTTTCTTACAATACGATATGCGCCATGACGAAGCCAACACAGCAGCCGCTTATGACGCCGATAAGACCAGGAATCATGAAGGAGTGATTTAAAATGTATTTGCCAATTCGCGTGGTACCGGAACGGTCAAAGCCAATGCAAGCCAGGTCAGAAGGATAAGTTGGCAGGAAGAAATAACCATAGCACGCGCTGATAAAGGACATGATGATAACCGGATCCATGCCCACGCTTAAAGCCATTGGGAAGACGATAGCAATAGCTGCCGCCTGCGAGTTGACAAGCTTGGAAGTTAAGAAGGCTATAATAGCAAAAGCCCAGGGATATTCAGCAACAGCCGAGCCGAGGAATTCGCGCAAGAAAGCCATGTGCGCGGAGAAATAAGTATTCGCCATCCACGCAACGCCGTAAACCGAGACGAGAGCGACGATGCCGGACTTAAAGACTTGGCTGTTGCCCACGTCTTTAGCTTTGACTTTGCACACGACGAGAATAATTGCGGCAACGAGTAACATAACCATTTGGATAACGGCAGTCATAGAAATCGGTTTCAAATCGCCTTTAGCGTTGGGGAAATGCGGCAAGAGTTCGGGAAAATTGCCAAGACAGGCGATAACGATAATGCCGCCGAAGAAAATATACATTGCGTGATAGAAACTGGCGGGCAATTCCTTATTCAACAAAGATTCGGTGTCACCATAAACATAATCGCGGTTGGTCGGGTCTTTGATGAATTCTTGGAAGCGTTCGTCCTTGTCAAGGTCTTTGCCGCGTTTATAACTCCAAAGAGCCGCGAACAAAACGCCTAAACCGGTTGCGGGCATTGCCACCGCCAAAAGTTGCAGGACGGAATAATTGTGACCGGCAGTAGCCATGAAGCCGACGATTGAAACGATAGCAACCGACACCGGCGACGCGCAGATACCCATCTGCGAGGCAACCGACGCCACCGCCATTGGTCGTTCAGGGCGAATGTTTTGTTTAATCGCAATGTCATAAATAATCGGGAACATTGTATAAACGACGTGCCCCGTGCCGCACAAAACCGTTAAAAACCACGTTGTAAGCGGTGCAAGAATTGTAACGTGCTTTGGATTGTTACGCAAAAATTTTTCCGCGTATTTAAGCATGACAGTTAAGCCGCCGGACGTTTGCAGGAAACCCGCGCAGGTGACGACTGCCAAAATCGTCAACATAACATCGATAGGCGGAGTACCAGGCTTGTAACCAAATACGAATGTAAAAATAACGAGACCAATACCACTTATGACGGCAAGCCCGATGCCGCCATGACGTACGCCGACGAGCAAACACGCCAGCAGTACCAGGAAACCTAAAAGCATTTCCATATAAATTCACCTCTTTAAAAAAACTAAATAAAGCTTTGCTCGAAAATTATTCGTTGCATGCGGGGTATTTCCTGCAACATATGACGCGGTTATTTTAAAATAATTCAAGGGAGAATCGACATGAGCAATACTTCAAACACCAAAGCCGACAAGGGCAGCAAATTCTGGATGCATGAAATTGTAAACGATAATTCATTGCGCGGGCGTCTGGAAAAAATGCTCGGAGAAAATTTGCGCTGGTATTCGCCACTGCAAGCCGAATCCTACAAAGAATATCAACTTAAGGAGCCGAAAATTTTTTCAGTGGTGCTCGGCTTGTCGCGTGAAGAGTTCAAAGAAAAATTTTCTTTTTGGCCGATAAATCAGCCGCATTGGGACGCAATCGCCGTATCTGACAAAGGAATTATATATTTGTTCGAGGCAAAAGCGCACCTCAAAGAAATTTACAGCAAAATCACCGCAAGCAACGTCGACAGCATAAAAAGAATTACAAATGCTATGCATATAACTTTTGAAGAAATTTCTGCTGGCTCGGCGAATTTTTCAAGCTGGCTGGAAAAATATTATCAACTCGGCAACCGATTTACTTTTTTGCAACACATGAATCAGATAAACTTGCCGACGCGATTAATTTTGTTAAATATCACGGACGACAAAACGTACATTTCCACGCCGCAGGAAGATTGGCAGAATCACTACGCGGAAATTTTTCAAGAAATGCTCGGTAAAAATTCTCCGCCGCCAAACGTCAGAACGATTTATTTTTCCGGTAGCTAAAAAATTTTTTTAATAAAGTTCGCTGAAATGGTTTAAAAAGCGGCAAGAAATGGCGTTGTGGTGCGGGGGAAACAGGTCAGAAAAAAAATAAAAAAAATTTGTACAGGGTATTGACAAAAGCGTAAAGCAGGTGTATATTGAGCAAGCTTGATTCACGGGGCTCCTTGAAAACTGAACAGTGCAAATGCT
>Ga0310697_10002374_pt1 | contig 20130 bp, 18 predicted proteins | sample 172DNAGHGlowgp2_FD_203883 | JGI IMG/M metagenome (GOLD analysis project Ga0310697, IMG submission 203883) | Sheep rumen microbial communities from Palmerston North, Manawatu-Wanganui, New Zealand - 1728 DNA GHGlow gp2 (v2) (version 2) | ecosystem: Host-associated > Mammals > Digestive system >... | reverse complement strand
CCTCTCTGGGTCCTCTCTACCCCCTCTCTGGGTCCTCTCTACCCCCTCTCTGGGTCCTCTCTACCCCCTCTCTACCCCCTAACGGGGTATCGATAGAGCCATCCGGGCACCGTCCCCCACCCACCCTCCCCCGCGGCCGCACACCCTCCACCCCACGACATCCACCGCCGGCCTGCCCCGCTGGTTTTCCGCCCTTTCGGCCTCGCCGGCCCCACAACCCGACGGATATTTTTTTGCCATATAAAAAATAATGTGTAATTTTGCACCCTGTTTAACCCGTCACAAGCAAACAAAAACACAACAATATGAAAGAACACATCGACCAGAACCCCGCCGGGGGTCTGAACACCGCCGACATCAAGAACTATATAGCGACGAACAAAGACCGTTTCCTCGAGGAACTCTTCTCGCTCATCCGCATCCCCTCCATCAGCTCCGAAGCCGAACACAAAGACGACATGGTGCGCTGTGCCAACCGCTGGCGCGAACTGCTGCTCGAGGCCGGCGCCGACCGCGCCGAAGTGATGCCCACCGAGGGCAACCCCGTCGTCTACGGCGAAAAAATCATCGACCCCGCCAAGCCCACCGTGCTCGTCTACGGCCACTACGACGTCATGCCCGTGGCTCCGCTCGAGCTGTGGCGCACCTCCCCCTTCGAGCCCGTCGTGAAAGACGGCCGCATCTGGGCCCGCGGCGCCGACGACGACAAGGGCCAGAGCTTCATGCAGGCCAAAGCCTTCGAATACATGGTCCGCACCGGCAACCTCCCCTGCAACGTCAAGTTCATGCTCGAAGGCGAAGAGGAAATCGGCTCCAACAGCCTCTACGGCTTCTGCGAGCAGAACAAAAACCTCCTCAAAGCCGACGTCATCCTGGTCTGCGACACCTCCATGATTGCCGCCGACGTCCCCTCCATCACCAGCGGCCTGCGCGGCCTCTGCTACTGGGAAGTCGAAGTCACCGGCGCCAACCACGACCTCCACAGCGGCATCTTCGGCGGCGCCGTCGCCAACCCCATCAACGTGCTCTGCCGCATGATCGCCGACCTCCACGACGCCGACGGCCACATCACCATCCCCGGCTTCTACGACGACGTCGTCGAGCTCTCGCCCGCCGACCGCGCCCTCATGGGCAAAGCACCCTTCGACGAAGAGGCCTACAAGCGCGAACTCGGCGTCCGCGCACTCAAAGGCGAACGCGGCTACACCACCAAAGAGCGCACCGGCATCCGCCCCTGCCTCGACGTCTGCGGCATCTGGGGCGGCTACACCGGCGAAGGCACCAAGACCGTCCTCCCCTCCAAAGCCTACGCCAAGATTAGCACCCGCCTCGTCGCCAACCAGGACTTCGAGAAAGTGAGCCTCCAGTTCAAAGAATACTTCGAAAGCGTCGCCCCCGACTACGTGACCGTCAAGGTGACACCCTGCCACGGCGGCGCCGCCTACGCCACCCCGCTCGACACCAAGGCCTACCGCGCCGCCGAACGCGCCATGCAGGAAGTCTATGGCCGCCAGCCCATCCCCACACGCAGCGGCGGAAGCATCCCCATCGTCGCCGGCTTCGAGCGCATCCTCGGCATCAAGAGCATCCTCATGGGCTTCGGTCTCGCCTCCGACGACATCCACGCCCCCAACGAGAACTACCCCCTCGAGCAGTTCTTCCACGGCATCGAGACCATCCCCCTCTTCTACAAGCACTTCGCCGAGTAACACACACACCGCATTATGTTGATGAGTCCGGTATACCTCGCCATCTTGGCAGCGCTGGCTGCCCTATGCCTGTGGCTCGGCCGTCGACCCAAAAACAAAGACGACAACAACGAAGAACAATCATAGCATACAACCATGTACGAGATAATCAGCAAGCGACTGCTCAACAGCCACGAGATCTACCGGATGGAAATCCACGCCCCGTGGATATCCCTCAGCGGCAAGCCGGGCCAGTTCGTGATTGTCATCCCCTCCGCCAAGGGCGAGCGCATCCCTCTCACCATCAGCGACATCGTCTACCAGCGACAGTCCATAGTCATCGTCTTCCAGGTCGTCGGCGACACCACTCGCCAGCTCGCCGCAATGAACGAAGGCGACGACCTCTACACCATCGTGGGTCCCCTGGGCCGTCCCAGCGAGCTGATAGAGAAACACGAGAAAGGCGAGCTTAAGCGCCTCCTCTTCGTGGCCGGCGGCGTCGGCATCGCGCCCGTCTTCCCGCAGGTGAAGTGGGCTTTCCGGCATGGCATCCCCACCGACGTCATCATCGGCGCACGCTCAAAAGACCTCCTGTTCTATGAGGACGAGTTGCGCGCCGTGTGCCACAACCTGCACATCATGACCGACGACGGCTCCTATGGCGAGCAGGGGCTGGTGACAGCCAAGGTCGACGAACTTTGCACCAAGGGCGTGGAATACAGCCACTGCGTCGCCATCGGACCACTCCCCATGATGAAGTTCGTCAGCCTCACCACCAAGAAATACAACCTGTCTACCATCGTCAGCCTCAACTGCATGATGGTCGACGGCACCGGCATGTGCGGCGCCTGTCGCGTGCGCGTAGGCGACGAGGTGAAGTTCTGCTGCGTGGACGGTCCGGAGTTCGACGGCCATCTGGTGGACTTCGACGAGGCAGCACGCAAGCTGAAGACCCCTGACGCACGGCGCTACCGCATAGCCACCTCGGAGAGCGGCCACCAGTGCAACCTGGCCCCTGCCGTGGAGGCCGCCGTGGCCGAAGCCAAGCAACGCCAGAAGCCACGCGAGCAAGACCCTGCCGTCCGCGCCCACAACTTCGACGAGGTCTCCTTCGGCCTCACCGAGCGACAGGCCATCGTCGAGGCCAACCGCTGCCTGCAGTGCAAGAAACCACGCTGCGTCGAGGCTTGCCCCGTCGGCATCAACATCCCGCGCTTCATTCAGAACATCCGCGAGGAGAACTTCAACCAGGCCTACGTCACCATCAGCCACGACTCCGCCCTGCCCGCCGTCTGCGGACGCGTCTGCCCGCAGGAGACGCAGTGCGAAGGCAGCTGCGTGATGGGCGTCAAAGGCCAGCCCATCGCCATCGGCGCCCTCGAGCGCTTCGTCGCCGACGACCACCGCGCCCGCTCCAAACCACAGAGCCCCTGCTACCCCGCCGGCCGCAAAGTGGCCGTCATCGGCAGCGGCCCCAGCGGCCTCACCTGCGCCGGCGACCTCGCCAAACACGGCTACCAGGTCACCGTCTTCGAAGCTCTCCACCACGCCGGCGGCGTCCTCGTCTACGGCATCCCCGAATTCCGTCTCCCAAAGCAGCGCGTCGTCGAACCCGAAATCGAGAACCTCCGCCGCCTCGGCGTCGAAATCCGCACCAACGTCATCATCGGCAAGAGCATCACCATCGACCAGCTCTTCTCCGAAATGGAATACGACGCCGTCTACATAGCCTCCGGCGCCGGTCTGCCCAAGTTCATGGGCGTCAAGGGCGAAACACTCATCGGCGTCATCAGCGCCAACGAACTGCTCACCCGCACCAACCTCATGCACGGCTACGACCAGGAGTACGACACCCCCATCTACCTCGGCCGCAAGGTCATCGTCGTCGGTGGCGGCAACGTCGCCATGGACGCCGCCCGCACCGCCCTCCGCCTCGGCAGCGAGGTCACCGTGGTCTACCGCCGCGGTCAGCAGGACATGCCCGCCCGTCGCGAGGAGGTCCACCACGCCATGGAAGAGGGCGTCCAGTTCCTCTTCCAGACCGCTCCGCTCGAAATCCTCGGCAACGAGGACGGCACCGTCCGCGCCATGCGCTGTGTCAAGATGGAAATGGGCGCGCCCGACGCCAAAGGCCGCCGTTCGTTCAAGCCGGTAGAAGGCAGCGAGTTCGACCTCGAAGCCGACACCATCGTCGCCGCACTCGGCACCAGCCCCAACCCACTCATCCGCACCACCACCCCAGGCCTCGAGTGCGAACCCTGGGGCGGCATCAAGGCCGACGAGAACGGACAGACCTCACGCAAGCTCATCTTCGCCGGCGGCGACGCCGTCAGCGGCGCCGCCACCGTCATCCTCGCCATGGGCGCCGGCCGCAAAGCCGCACGCGCCATAATGCAGGCCCTCGAAGACTGAGCCCGCACCGCACCGCAAAAAGCAAGAGCCGCAACAGGTTTCCCCGTTGCGGCTCTTTCGTCTGTCCTGGACTGTTCTGTAAACAACCCCAATAGAGGTTCTTCTGTTCGTTAGTCCACAAACTGTATCACCGTGCCATAGGCCGTGGCGCTCTTCTCGGTATAGACTCCGAGAACGGTGTATATCGACACCGTGGTGTTGATGTTGATAACAGCCTGGCCGTCCTTGAGGTCGGCGTTGCGGTACATCTGGTTCACGGCGTTGTCTTTCAGCGAGGTCTCCGAGTAGCCGCCTATACCGAACACATAGGTCGACGTCACCGTGCCCTCCACGGTCTTGACCACCTTGTAGTTGTTCTTCTGCAGAACCACCTCGGTCTGGTTGATGGAGTTGTGGTTGAGCATCGACACTCCGGTGCAGCCGGTCAGCGCGAATGCCACAGCGCAAAGCACTGCCAATAATGTCTTTTTCATGATCTTTGCAGCCTGTTTGTTACAGTTGGCCCCTCTGTTTTTAGGTTTGTATTGTTGTTGGTGGTGTCACCACACTGTGCTGCAGGCAGATGCGCTCCCCTCGCACAATGTCGTTCCCGTCTGCAAAGATAGCAAATAAAAACCGACTCACAAAATAAATCTCTCTCGCCGCCGTTCTTCGAACATGGAAAAATTCAGCATGGACAGCGCGCCGCACTACAGTCAGCACTACGACGAGTCCGGCTTCTGGCGCAAGGTGAAACACGTGGCGGCCCAGGTGGGGGCCAAGGTCCTCTACCCTGCCCTGCAGCTCTACTAATACCTCACCCCCGACATCAACGCCCGCGCCATCATGCAGGCCCTCGAAGACTGAGCCCTATTCACCCTTTACCGCGGCGGTATCAGTCTGGACTGGTGCCGCCGCTGGTTTTATCACATCGGGGAAAATGTCGTTCAGCAGCACATACCTCCCATTGCGTGTCTTCTTCGGGTCGAGATATATCGGAATGTATTTCGCCACCTCCGAAAGCGAACTGTTACGGAATCCCGCAGAGGCTTCGCGACATTCCATTTCCCAAGTGTAACGCATTCTGGGGTCATCGGGACTGGTGATAAGTTGTCCACTGTTCGACAGCATATTGCGTGGCGCCACAACATTGACTGGCACCAGATCCACATGTTTCACCGTGTCGACGGCCATCGAGAGGAGCGCGTCGCCATATAGGCCCAGATCCATCGTGTATAATGCAAACTCACGCCTCACCTGCATCCTGTATTCGCCTGTGGAATGTCGCCCCATCATGAACTCGCCATTCTCATCAGTCCGTGCCACCGCCACAGTGTCGTCGCCACGCAGCAAACTGACCGTGCAGTACGGCATGGGCCGGCCGTTGTGCATATTGTACACCATGCCCATCACCCATGCGCTGTCCACCTCGTCCTGGGCGTGGACAGCCGGCATCAGGCAAAGCAGAAAGGCTGACAACATGGATAAACATTGTGTCTTCATGGTTTATGATGTTTTAAGTATTGCATAAGCAGTCGGGCGGGAAGCGTGTCGAGGACAATGCTGTTGTATTGTCCCCAGAAGTCGGTGCTGTAATCGCTCTCGCCGAACACCGAGACTATCGTCCCTGGCTTCACTGCGATAGTGTCGACCCCGTCGGTCGGACGCTCGGTGGTGTAGTCGGTCATGGTCCATGCTATGCATCGCTCCCAGCGCTGACGCTCGCCGTCGTGGCCTCGTCCCTTGGAATTCAGCGTATAGATCTTGCGGTTGTAGTAGTGGGTCAGCGTGTAGCGCCCGTCGCGCACATCGTAGCGCCACGACGAGGAGTCCGTCTCCATCGTCATCCCGTTATACCAGTGGGCTACCCACGCCTCGTCCGGCGCCGGACACGTGACGGTCCGTTGCTTCGTCGTGATACCCACTATAGCCAGGTCATCCTTGCGTATTATGTACTCATAGTCCACCTTGGCCTTGGATATGCGCCCATAGCCCAGCGCACGCAATCGGTAGTACCCCACTCCGTTGTCCACATACTCCTCTATCGGCCCGTATTTGAACTGCGGGGTGAAAAAGTCCGACAAGACATAACTTGCCCGCGGGGCCTCAACAGGGTCGAAGAACACTTCGTTGTCGGCATATTCCAGCACATAGTCCACCCCTGCGGCCGAGGGCAGCGTTGCCACGAGCCTCTTGCGGTCGTAGGCCACCAAGCGGTGGCGCAACAACGTCTTGTAGTCCGACGACAGCTCACGCTTGGTCGGGTTATAAGCATAGGCCCGCTTGCCGTTGAACGAGCCATAGGGCTTGCGCTGCAATCGCATCACCGCCTCGTCGAAGAGATACAACTCGCCATCCAGCGTACGCCAGTCGCGGTAGAAAAACGTAGGCCACGACGAGTGGTCAGCATAGTTCTCTTCTATCTTTTCCACGGCGCGGCGCAACAGGTGCAGCGCCGTCCTGTAGCCCTTCACCTGCACCTCTTTCAGCTCCATCCGCTCTTCCTCCAGTCTCACTCTGTTGTGCCTCGCCAAGTCGGCCACCGCCACCCGGCGCGTCTTGTACCCCACCGACCGCAACACCACGCTGTCGCCAGCATACGTATCCGGCACCCTCATCTCGTAGCGGCCCTCATCATTGCAGACCACCCCAATCGATGTGCCCTCCACCTGCAGCGTGGCATACGGCACTCCATGCCCCTCGCTCACCACACGCCCCACAATGCTCACATAGCCCCTCTGTCCCTGCACCGCGACGGCGCACAGCATCATTGCAACTATAAGCAAACGTTTCATTCCCATCATCTGAACGACAATGCAAAGATACTAAAAAAAAACGAAATGCAGCAAATAAATTTCATTGCACAAAATAAATGCCTCCCCCCCATCGTTCCTTAGAATATGGAAAAATTCAGCATGGACAGCGCGCCGCACTACAGTCAGCACTACGACGAGTCCGGCTTCTGGCGCAAGGTGAAACACGTGGCGGCCCAGGTTGGGGCCAAGGTCCTCTACCCCGCCCTCCAGCTCTACTTCATGATGCAGAGCGACCAAGTGCCCGTCAAGGCCAAGACCCTCATCCTCGGTGCTCTCGGCTACCTCATCCTCCCCGTCGACCTCGTGCCTGACTTCATCCCCGCCCTCGGCTTCACCGACGACCTCACGGCCCTCTTGGTGGCCCTGCGCACCCTACACAAATACCTCACCCCCGACATCAACGCCCGCGCCAAAGACCAAGCCAACAAACTGCTCAAACAATGAAACGCATCCTTATCGTCCTCGCCGCCCTGCTGCTCGGCGTTGCCGCCGTCGGCCAGGAGCCGCTCTTCCCCTCCAGCCAGCTGCCCAACATGCGACGCTTCCTGCCGCCGCCCCCCGACACCGCCAGCCCCGCCTTCCAGTACGACCGTGCCCAGTACCGCTGGGGCCTCGAACAGCGCCGGGACAGCGCTCGCCGCGCCCTGGCCACCCAGGACGCCGAATGGAGCGTCGACTACATGTGCCGCATCATGGGCGGCGCCATGGGCGTCACACTCTCCAAGGAGGCCACTCCGGCCATCTACCGCATGCTCTCCGCCGGCATCTTCACCGCCGACCACGTCAGCGAGACCGCCAAAGCCTACTACATGCGCGTCCGCCCCTACATGTTCTTCCACGAGCCAACCCTCGCCCCTTGGGACGAAGAGGAGCTGAGCCGTAACGGCTCCTACCCCTCCGGCCACACCATCCTCGGATGGACCACCGCCCTCCTCCTCTCCGAGCTGGCACCCGAACATGCCGACACCATCCTCGCCCGCGGATACATGTACGGCCAGAGCCGCGTCATTGCCGGATTCCACTGGCAGAGCGACGTCGACGCCGGTCGCCTCGCCGCCAGCGCCGCCGTGGCCCGCCTGCACGCCGACAAGCACTTCCGCCATCTCATGAAGAAAGCACGCAAAGAGTACAAGAAGCTGTCGCGCACCCGTTAGCCGCAGTGCCGACGACCGCACAACTTGAATCACCAGCCCGCCACACAGCCCGCCTGCTGATTCCTTTTTTCTCTGCCGTTCCGCCCTACCTGCTTAGTCTGCTGCACACAGGCTCCGTTATCAACACATGTTGATAAAAAAGGTTTTGCCAGTCGTGGAAATGTATGTACCTTTGCATCGTCAAAAGGGACAGTGGTCCGCCAACGGCGGCCAAGAGGGAATCGCGTGAAAATCGCGAGCTGTCGCGCAACTGTAACCCCGGCACAGGGCCGACGTACGACGCCATTGGGCTCCAAAAAGCCTGAGAAGGCTCGTCGGCAAAAGCCGCTAAGCCAGGAGACCTGCCACCGTCCATGAGACAAATGCTTTCGCGTCAAAAGCCATTGTCCACTCTGCCCCTCACTCCGTGTAAGGTGTTATGTGTCAAGTGCCAAGTTGACTGACGACAATCGAAAGCAAACGACTGCCAACGGTCAACAGGAACAAAGATAAACCAACATATATATAATGGAGACAAGCACATTCACCATCACCAAACGCGACGGTACGCAAGAGCGCTTCTCGCTCGACAAGATCATGAACGCCATCATCAAGGCATTCAACGCCAAGGACGAACCCATCGACCTCGGCCGGCTGTCCAAGATCCTCTCGCGTCTCGACATCCACAACGGCATCACTGTCGAGGAAATCCAGAACCAGGTCGAAGTGGCACTGATGAAGGAAGGCTACTACAACGTGGCCAAGAGCTTCATCATCTACCGCCAGCAGCACACCGAGGACCGCGAGACGATGGAGAAGATGCGCTTCCTCTCCGACTACGTCGACGCCGCCAACGCCGCCACAGGCTCCAAATACGACGCCAACGCCAACGTCGAGCACAAAAACATCGCCACCCTCATCGGCGAACTGCCCAAGAGCGGCTTCATTCGCCTCAACCGTCGTCTGCTGACCGACCGCATCAAGCAGATGTATGGCAAGGAGATGGCCGACCGCTACATCGACCTGCTCACCCACCACTTCATATACAAGAACGACGAGACCTCGCTCGCCAACTACTGCGCCTCCATCACCATGTACCCCTGGCTCCTCGGCGGCACGGTCTCCATTGGCGGCAACTCCACCGCCCCCACCAACCTCAAGTCGTTCTGCGGAGGCTTCATCAACATGGTCTTCATGGTCTCCAGCATGCTCAGCGGCGCCTGTGCCACTCCCGAGTTCCTCATGTACCTCAACTACTTCATCGCCCTCGACTACGGCAAGGACTACTGGAAAGAACCCGACCGCGTGGTCGACCTGAGCCTCAAACAGCGCACCGTGGACAAGGTCATCACCGACTGCTTCGAACAGATTGTCTACAGCCTCAACCAGCCCACCGGCGCACGCAACTACCAGGCTGTCTTCTGGAACATCGCCTACTACGACGAGCCCTACTTCCGCTCCCTCTTCGGCGAGTTCCGCTTCCCCGACGGCAGCGAACCCGACTGGGACGGCCTCAAGTGGCTGCAGAAGCGCTTCATGCGCTGGTTCAACCAGGAACGCACCAAGGCCGTCCTCACCTTCCCCGTCGAGACCATGGCCCTGCTCTACGACAAGAACGGCCGCTTCGTGGACCAGGACATGGCTCAGTTCACTGCCGAGATGTATGCCGAGGGACACTCGTTCTTCACCTATATCTCCGACAACGCCGACTCCCTCAGCAGCTGCTGCCGTCTGCGCAACGAAATCACCGACAACGGCTTCAGCTACACCCTCGGCGCCGGCGGCGTGTCCACAGGCTCCAAGAGCGTCCTCACCATCAACCTCAACCGCTGCATCCAGTACGCCGTCAACCATAAACTGGACTACCGTGAGTTCCTGACCGACATCATCGACCTCTGCCACAAGGTGCAGCTGGCCTACAACGAAAACCTCAAAGACCTGCAGGCCCACGGCATGCTCCCGCTCTTCGACGCCGGCTACATCAACATGAGCCGCCAGTACCTTACCATCGGCGTCAACGGCCTGGTCGAGGCGGCCGAGTTCATGGGCATCCCCATCACCGACAACCCTCAGTACCGCGAGTTTGTGCAGACTGTGCTTGGGCTGGTGGAGAAGAAGAACAAGGAGTACCGCACCAAGGAGGTGATGTTCAACTGCGAGATGATCCCGGCCGAAAACGTGGGTGTGAAGCACGCCAAGTGGGACCGCGAGGACGGCTACTTCGTGCCGCGCGACTGCTACAACTCCTACTTCTACATCGTCGAGGACAAGTCGCTCTCCGTGCTCGACAAGTTCCGCCTGCACGGCGCCCCCTACATCGAACACCTCACCGGTGGCTCGGCCCTGCACTGCAATCTCGAAGAGCACCTTACGCAGCAGCAGTACATGCAGCTGCTCGAGGTGGCCGCCAAGGAAGGCTGCAACTACTTCACATTCAACATCCCGAACACCATCTGCAACGACTGCGGCCACATCGACAAGCGCTACCTCAAGGAGTGCCCCAAGTGCCACTCGCACAACGTCGACTACCTCACCCGCATCATAGGCTACCTGAAGCGCGTGTCCAACTTCTCGCAACCGCGCCAGGAAGAAGCCGCTCGTAGATACTACGCAACCATGTAAGCAACCATGCTGAAATACGTCGACACAGATATCGTTTTCCAGGAGATACCCGACGAGGTCACACTGGCCGTCAACCTCTCGGGGTGCCCCTGCCGCTGTCCCGGCTGCCACTCCACCCACCTCTGGGCCGACATCGGCAGTCCGCTCACTCCCGACACCATCGACAGTCTGCTCGACCAATGCAACCACAACGTCAGCTGTGTCTCGCTCATGGGGGGCGACGCCGCTCCGGCCGAAGTCGATGCTCTCATCGGCTCCATACGGCGTCGCCACCCTCGGCTGCACACCGCCTGGTGGAGCGGCCGCTCCCTCCCTTCGCCTCTGGTCGACCTGCACAACCTCGACTATCTGAAACTCGGCCCCTACCTCGCGCATCTCGGACCACTAAAAAACCCCCACTCCAACCAACACCTCTACCGTGTTGTGCATGGCGTACTTACCGACATCACACAACGTCTGCGGCACACCCAGGCATGAGCTCTTCTCCCTGCACCGCCGTCCCCACACCACGGATTTTACTGCCATCTCGGCACAAAAAATTCGTTGTATAAGATAAATTTCATATATTTGCACTATGCTTCATAAATGAAGCACACGACAGAACAACCTGTCGCATAAGCGGTTGTCGTAACAGCAACCCTCAATGGACAGTAATACTAAAACAAAAAAACTTCTAATCATGGAAGAAAACGAAACGATGCAGACCCCTCAGAACGAGGAACTGCAGCAGACCACCCCCGAAGCCGTCGCCACTCCCGTGGCCGACACAACCGTCGAACCCACTGACAGCGAAGCTCCAGCCGTGGAGTCCCCCGCCACCGAGACGGCCATCGAAAACGGCGAGACTACGTCAGCCGAGCAGACCGAAGAGCACGAGCCCGAAGCCGACTACGAAGGTATGGACCGTGAGCAGCTGGTCGCTGCATTCCAAGAGCTGATGGCCGAGGAAATCCAGAAAATCAAGAACCGCGTCGGCGCCATCCGTACACGCTTCAACGAGCTGAACCGCGAAGTGCAGCGCGAGGCCTACGAGAAATTCCTCGCCGACGGAGGCAACAAGGACGAATACGAAGAGAAGAGCGACAGCGTGGCCGAGGCCTTCCATCGCCTATACGACCAGTACCGCACTCGCCGCCAACAACATATCGACGCCATCGAGGCTCAGAAAAAGAAGAACCTCGAGGCCAAACAGGCCCTTATCGATGAGCTGCGCACGCTTGTCGACGCCGAAGACGAACAGGTGCGCACTGCCCTGGACAAGTTCAACGCCATCCAGGAACGCTGGAAAACCATCGGCGATGTGCCGCGCGAGAAGATGAACGACCTGTGGCAGAACTACCACTTCCAGATAGAACAGTTCTTCAACAAGCTGAAGATAAACCGCGAGCTCCGCGCCCTGGATCAGAAGCGCAATCTGGAGCAGAAGATACAGCTCTGCGAGCAAGCCGAGGAACTGGTGCTCGAACCCTCCATCACCAAAGCCTTCAAAGGTCTTCAGGACCTGCGTGCACGGTGGAAGGAAGCCGGTCCGGTGCCGGCCGAACAGAACGAGGAAATCTGGCAGCGCTTCCAAGCCGCCGCCAACCAGATTGACGAGCGCCGCCGCGAATTCTACGAGCAGCGCAAGGAAGAACTCGACAACAACCTCCTGGCCAAGCAGGCCCTCATAGACAAGGCCAGCGAGCTCACCGACCACACCCCACAAAACATCAAGGAGTGGAACGACACGACGGCGGCCCTGGACGAGCTGCTGAAAGTGTGGAAGACCATTGGACCCGTGCCGCGCGACGTGAACGAGGAGATTTGGAACAAGTTCAAAGGCATGATCGACAAGCACTACGAAGAGAAGAAATCCTACTTCAGCTCGATACGCGACGAACAAAACACAAACTACCAGAAGAAAATAGAGCTGTGTCTTAAGGCCGAAGCCATCGCGAAACGCGAGGACTGGAAGAAAGCCACCGAAGAATTGTTGGCACTCCAACAGGAATGGAAGCAAATCGGTGCCACAAACCGCAAAGTGAGCGAGAAGATTTGGCAGCGTTTCCGCGGCGCCTGCGACGAGTTCTTCGCTAAAAAGGGCGAGTTCTTCAAGGAGCGCCGTAGTTCGGAGCACGAGAACCTGGCCGCCAAAGAGGCCATCATCGCAGAACTCAAGGCTCATCAGTTCGGCACCGACCGCGAAGAGAACCTGGCCGCCATCAAGGACTACCAGCGCCGCTGGGCCGAGGTGGGCTTCGTCCCCATGGCTGACAAAGACCGTCTGCAGAAGGAATTCCGCAGCGTCATCGACGGCATCTTCGAGCAGCTGAAAATCAGCGCCCGCGAAGCCGAGGAGACGGCCTACCGCGAGCGGCTGCGCAACGCAGGTACCGACGCAAAGAAGTTCGTGAGCAGCGAAAAGCAGGAACTGCAGGAAAGGATTGAGAAGCTGCGCAACGACCTCACGCTTTGGGAGAACAACTTGGGATTCCTGGCCTCGAGCAAGCAGGCCGACCTTCTGAAAGCCGAGTTCGAGAAGAAGATGCAGGGCGCTCGCCAGCAGATTGCCCTTATGCAGGCCAAACTGCGTATCCTCAACGAAGCCGAGAAGGCCGAAAAGAAAGAAGAGTCGACCAAAGAAGAGAAATGACAAGAGTACACATACGGGTCAGAAGTGCCGCAACGGTACTTCTGGCCCTTTTATTTGGGGGCTGCAGCCATGGCGAGGATATTCACTTCTCACGGCTGGAACAAGTGATTTTCAACACCCCGACCGCTGACCTGCGCGACAGCCTCGTGGCACGGGGCGACGAGTTCGCCACCCCGCTGCTTAACGTGAACCCCTACGACCCGCAGTATATGGAGTTGCTGGCCGACTTCGCAGCCGACACCTCGATGAGGCTCATCTACCATATCACCGACAGCCTCTACCACGATCTCTCGTGGCTCGAACGCGAACTGGGCCGTGCCCTGAGCCGTGCCGACGGGATGCACTACGACCGGTTTTACACCCTCGTTACCGGCGACTTCGACGACTACAACCGCCGTATTTTCTGCTCCGACCACGAACTGGCCATCAGTCTGGACCACTACGCCGTGGGGGCGCTGAAAGCCGGTGTGCCGCAGTATATCGAGCAGCTCTCTCGGCGCCAGTATATGGCCGCCGACTGCATGGCCGCCATCGCACGGGCACACATCGCACTGCCCGACGGCGACATGACCCTGCTCGATTACGCCATCGCCGAAGGCAAGACCCTCTTCTTCCTCGAGCAGACCATGCCACGCACCGACGACACCATCCTGCTGCGCTACACATCGCAGCAGCTGAAATGGATGCGGCACAACACAGAGCAAGTGTGGAGCTGGCTCATCAAAAAGCAGATGCTCTATTCCACCGACCTGCTCCAATTCCACAACATCATAGACGAAGCCCCCAAGACCAACGCCTTCGGCGAAGAGTCGGCTCCGCGCACCACCTCCTATATTGGATGGCAGATTGTACGCCAATACATGCGGCGCACCAAATGCACTATGAAAGAACTGTTCGAAAACACTGACAGCCGGCAAATACTTGTCCAGTCCGGCTGGCGTCCATAAAACCACCTATATGAAGCGAAAAGGTCATTCCATATACACATATATACTACTGAAACTGCTGCTGGCACTGGGTGTCCTGCTTGCCGTGCAGTTGGCCTTCTACCTCTGCAACACTCACATCTTCCACCTCAACGGCTTCGGCGAAGCAGCCTCCATCGTATGGGGCAACATCATCTTCGGCATGGCCACGGTGGGAACCTTATTCGCCCCTTGGATTGTGGCAATGCTCTTGCCTCTGAAGGCCCGTTGGAGACGCTGGTATCGCATTATGGCCGAGGTACTGTATATCATTCCCATCCTGCTCATCCTCGTCCCGCGTGGCGCCAACATGGCCTACTACCAGTACACCTACCGCCTCCTCTCCGACGAGATTTTCTCCTACCTCGGCATCAGCGGCCAGATGGGGTCGCTCATCCCTCTCTTCGCCGTCGACTACTGGTTCGCCTGGGTGGTGCCGGTGTGCATCTTCATCGTCTTCGTGATTATAGACAGCCGCTTGCGGATCAACTCCAACGGCATACGCCGCTTCAACATACCCACTGGCTTTGCCATGGGCGTGGGACTGTTGCTGACATGGTTCATGGTGCGCGGCGGCTTCGGCCATTTCCTGCGCCCTGCTGATGCAGTCCAATATGCGCAACCTAAAAACACCGCCCTCGTAAGCAACGACGCCTACAACATCCTGCGCACCCTCTTCAGCCCTGACCTCGAGGAGGTAAGCTTCCTCCCCGCCGACGAGGCCGAAGCCCTCTTCCCAGCCATGACCTATGCCTCAGGCAGCAACGATAGCACTTTCGTTGGCCGCAACGTGGTACTCATCGTCGTGGAAAGCCTCGGTCAGGAGTTCATGGGCTGCTACAACACCCAGGCCGACGCCGAGACCCGCACCCCCTTCCTCGACTCGCTGGCGCGCCACAGCACTCTGTACGATGGCCGCTCCAACGGCAAGAAGAGCATCGAAGGCATCACGGCAATCAACACTGGCATCCCCAACCTGATGAGCATACCGCTCACCAACTCGGCCTACAGCTCCGACGACTACACCGGTCTGCCAGGCGTACTGCGCCGCCACGGCTACGAGACAGCGTTCTTCCACGGTTCCTACAACGGCGAGATGGACTTCGATAAGACCTGTGCCAAGATAGGCTTCCAACACTACCTCGGCAAGAACGAATACGAGGCCGACCCCGCCGCACGTCCCGACGACTACGACGGCGTGTGGGGCATCTTCGACGAGCCATTCCTGCAATACATGGTACGCACCGTGAACACCTACAGCCAGCCCTTCTTCGCCGAGGTATTCACCGTCACCTCCCACCATCCCTTCCCCATCCCCGACGAGCACCAGGGTGAGTTCGCCGAGGGGCGCCACCCGATACTGAAGTGCGTCGAATACACCGACTACTCGCTGCGTCGCTTCTTCGACGAAGCCCGCCGGCAGCCGTGGTATCAGAACACCCTCTTCATCATCACCGGCGACCACAGCGGCCATGGCCTCACTCCGGAATACAACGACTACGACGGCTGGTATCGCATCCCGATGATGGTCTTCGACCCGCAGCGTCCCGAGGGGCGCCGCTTCAGCCGCATCGTGCAGCAGACCGACCTCTACCCCACCCTTGTCGACTGGCTGGGCTGCAACGAAGACCTCGTGGGCTTCGGCAACCGCGTGAGCCGCGACAGCGACGGACTCGGCTGGCAGGTATACTACGGCAACGGCTACCACGTCCTGGTGACCAACAACGCCGACACCCCCTCTCAGCACGACGTCACCGTCATCATGGGCGACTACGCTTCGGGCTCCGAACAGAACATCCGCTTCCTGCGCGCACTCATTCAACAGTATAACAACCGACTCATAAACAACAAACTCACACTGCAATGAAAAACAAGACTCTTATCATCGTCAACCCTATCTCTGGCGTTGGCCGGCAGAAGAAAATAGAGCAGCTGCTCAAACAGAACCTCAACCAGGACCTCTTTGACTACGAAGTCCGTTACACCGAACACATACACCACGGCACCACGATTGCCCGCGACGCCGCCGACCGAGGCTACGACTGCGTGGTGGCCGTAGGCGGCGACGGCTCGGTCAACGACGTGGTCCAAGGCCTCAAAGGGTCGGACACCCGCCTCGGCATCATACCCTGCGGCTCGGGCAACGGCCTGGCTCGCACCCTCAAACTCCCGCTCCAGCCCTGGCTGGCCATCCGCGTCCTCAACCAGCAGCACGAGCAGACCATCGACAGCATCGTCGTCAACGACCGCTGGGTCGTGGTCAACGCCGCCGGCTGCGGCTACGACGCCTACATCGCACGCCTCATGCACGCCGCCAAGACCCGCGGCTTCTCGGCCTACACCAACCTCGTCCTGCGCGAATACTCTCGCTACAAGAACTCCGACTACCACCTCATCGTCGACGGCCACGAATACTACCGTAACGCCTGGTTCATCGCCGTGGCCAACAGCCGCCAGTTCGGCTACAACCTGGCCGTGGCTCCCAAAGCCAAACTCGACGACGGCCTGATGGACATCAGCATCATCGACAAGGTCCCCATCGACCACCTGCCCATCACCGCCCCCCTGGCCTTCACCAACCACCTCGACCTCTCGCAGCACGTCGAGATGTTCCGCACACGCGACCTCGTCATCGAGGGCAACCGCGACCGCTGGGTCAACCTCGACGGCGAAGGCGAGAACATCGGTACCACGGTCCACTTCGTCGTCCACCCGCACTCGGTGAAGATATACTCCCGCGACCTGAAATACCCGCTGCGCGAGATTGCACCCAAGATTGGAAACATCATCGTAGACCCGCGCCAGCTATGAGCAAGAAACACGCCGTCGGGGTTGTCTACTCCACCAACCCCGACTTCCAGTACCAGTACGACGACACCCCCGAACCCGAGACGCTGCCCTTCTCGCAGCAGAAACTGCGTGTGCGTCTCGAACGCAACCACCGCGGCGGCAAGACCGTCACCATCGTCTCGGGCTTCGTGGGCACCGACGCCGACCTGCAGGACCTCGGCCGTCTGCTCAAGACACGATGCGGCGTGGGCGGCTCGGCCAAGGACGGCGAGATCCTCGTCCAGGGCGACCATGTGGAACGCATCCGCACCATCCTGAAAGAGATGGGAGCCAAATAAAATTTGTCCCCACCCCCTCTACCCCCCCTCTACCCCCTCTCTACCCCCTCTCTGGGTCCTCTCTACCCCCTCTCTACCCCTTCTCTACCCCCCCTCTACCCCTAAAACACACTTTTTGGACGGTAAAAAACACGCCCATCCGAGGGCGTCAATCTCTGTCGTCCCCCGTCCGTATGATAAAAAAAAATCGCTTCTAAAAAAAACACACCCACCCTCAACACTCACCACTCACCACTTAACCCTTACCATTTGGCTTAACTACTTAACTACTTAACTACTGCCTACTGTCTACCCCCACCTACAACTTACCACTCAAAACTTCACCCGTCCCCCCTTGTAGAAGTGTTTGGTCCAATAGGCGTCGTCCACACGGCTCACACTCACCCCGTTGCTTGTCGACGCATGGGCGAAAAGCCCCTCCTTGAGGTATATGCCCACGTGCGACACCTTGCCCTTGCTGTTGGTGAAAAAGAGGATATCGCCTTCGCGCAGCTGGCTGCGGCTTATGAGGCTGACGTCGCGCAGCATGTCGTTGGCGGTCCGATGCAGGTCTATACCGTACACATCGTGATAGATACGCCCCACAAAAGCCGAGCAGTCGATGCCCGAACGGTCGTTGCCGCCGTAGCGGTACGGCACTCCGAGCCAGTTGTTGACCGCCTCGTACAGGGCCGCGTTGTCGTCGTCCGTACACTTGAGTCCCAGCGCGTTGTTGCACTCGCGCCCGTCCGACATGCGCTGCGGCTTGGCGTTCACGGGCGCCACTATGACCGGCACCTCGTCGACCCTCTCGTCCACATAGAGCTTGCCTATGATGAAGTCCTCGTCCTCCAAGTCGCGGGCCATGAAGGTCTTCAGGCTCTCGCAGCCCGTAAGCAGCAGACAGCCCGCCGCAGCGATTGCCGCCATGCAGCGTGTGGCCTTGCGCCCCTGTCCTCGGTGTCCTGCTCCTTGTCTCATTTTATGACGAATATGTCTTCGTCGGCACGTTTCATATAGTAGTTCTCGCGGCCGTATTCCTCCTTGGCGTCGAGGCTGTTGCGCAGTATGGCGGCGTTGGCGCTGTCCTCCACTATCGCCTCGCTCAGCGCCCGCTCCTCCGCGTGGAGCCCCTTCACCTCGCGGCTCAACCGCGAACTGACCCTCAGGCTGTACTCGTCAAGAAACAGGATGAGCACCGCGAACACCAGCGTCGCTATGACATACTTGTTGGTCAATATCTTCAATGCCTTTTTCATTCCGTCAGTCTTTTGCCTCTCTCGCCGCCGCGCCCTCTCACTTCACCTTCAGTTTCTGTCCCACGTGTATCTTGTCGTTCTTCAGGCCGTTGCGCTTCTTCAGTGTAGCCACGCTGATGCCGTGCTTCGACGCTATCTTGTAGAGCGTATCGCCGCGGCGCACCGTGTAGTACCCGCCGCCCGACGTCGAACGTCCCGAGTTGCGCACACTGCCCTTGCGCGGCTCCACCTTGATGGGCCGCCGGTCGAGGCTGTCGCGCGTCTGCGCATAGATGCTGTCCTGGTTCACGATGAATCTCTCCAGCGCCGTTGTCGGCAGACAGAGCGGATACATCGACATCGAAGCGGGTATATAGTCGGCCCGGTACTGCGGGTTGAGCGAGCGCAGCTCCTCCATCTCCACCCCAGTGGCCTCGGCCACATAGCAGAGCAGCACGTCACGGTTGAGCATCACCGTGTCCGACCGCACCGGCAGCTTAATCGTCGTCGGATGCAGCCCGTGCGCCTCATAGAAGTTCATCACATACACCACGGCGATGAAGGCCGGCACATAGCCTCGCGTCTCGCGCGGCAGATTGGGGTATATGTCCCAGTAGCCGCGTCGACCGCCGCTGCGCGCTATGGCCTTGTTCACATTGCCCGAACCGCAGTTGTAGGCCGCTATCGCCAGCTCCCAGTCCCCGAAGATGTGCTTCAGGTCGCTCAGGTGACGCGCCGCCGCCACGGTGCTCTTGTACGGGTCTCGACGCTCGTCCACCACCGAGTTCACCTCCAGGTCGTACAGCTTGCCAGTCGAGTACATGAACTGCCACAGCCCCGCCGCCCCGGCGCGCGAGGTCAGCGTGGGGTTCATCGCGCTCTCCACGATGGTGAGGTACTTCAGCTCCTCCGGCACCCCGTAGCGGTGCAGAGCCTCCTCGAAAATGGGATGGTAGTATTCGCACAGCGTCAGCGTCACGTCCAGACGCGACGACATGTGGCGTAAGTAAAATCGTATGTATTGGCGCACGACGCTGTTGTACGTCAGCGGCATGACGGTGTGCAGGCTGTGGAGCCGCTGGGCTATCACACTGTCGGGCAGCGCGTCGAACTCGTCGACCGAAAACTGCTGCGAGCTGTGCATCCGGTGGTGCGCGTGGCGCCGCAGGTAGTAGCTGTTCACCAAGCTGTCGTAGGCCTCCACGTAGCGCCCCGCCATCAGCTCCGCATCGGCTGCCGACGGCTTATCCTGGGCCGCTGTCCGCGGGCCGGCAAGCTGCATCAGCGCGAGCAAAGTGATTATGGTCAGGCTTTTCCTCATCGTTCTCTTTACCGGTATCTGTATCACCACCACTGCGGTGGATGTAGTGTTAACGACACCCTCCGACAATTATTGTACACCCCCCGGCTTTTTTTTTGCCCCCACCCCATCCCCCAACAAAATAACTTAACACTTCCCACCTAACACCCCCACTCACCACCCCCTCCCCCTCTACCCCCTCTCTACCCCCTCTCTACCCCCTCTCTACCCCTTCTCT
>Ga0310697_10002372_pt1 | contig 20139 bp, 15 predicted proteins | sample 172DNAGHGlowgp2_FD_203883 | JGI IMG/M metagenome (GOLD analysis project Ga0310697, IMG submission 203883) | Sheep rumen microbial communities from Palmerston North, Manawatu-Wanganui, New Zealand - 1728 DNA GHGlow gp2 (v2) (version 2) | ecosystem: Host-associated > Mammals > Digestive system >... | reverse complement strand
CAAAAAAACAAAACTGGCATTCGGCGCTAATTTCGGAGTCATAAACGAGAAAATCGATCCGAGCGGAATGAAAATCAATGACACCAACGACCCCGCATTCCCGACTTCTGAAGTCAATGGGACTAAAGTGGATTTTGGAGCGGGACTATATCTATACAATCCGAAGTATTGGGCGGGATTCAGTGTCTCTCACCTCACTGCTCCTCTCATCGAACTCAACCAAAAGTATGAGTATCAGATTGACAGGATGTATTATTTGATGGGTGGATACAATATTAAGTTCAAAAATACGTTTCTAACTTTACAGCCTGCTGTAATGGTCATGACCGACTTCGATAACTGGAGGGAAGACATTCAGTGTAGGCTGAAATATGAATACGAGGGAAAATCCATGTTTATCGGAGCTGGATACAGCCCGGACATCTCTGCTACCGTTTTTATTGGAGGTAATTTTCATGGAATAAGCCTTTGCTATTCGTATCAGATGTATACGTCTGGAATTGACATGATTAATGGGTCGCACGAACTGACTGTCGGATACCAAACCGACCTCGACCTCTTCAAGAAAGGAAGAAACAGACATAAGAGTGTCAGATTCCTTTGATTTTTTGTTTGAATGAAATATAAATAAAATAAGATGAAAAATTTTCTGTTAACTTTTTCGTTGATCGCTACTATGGCTTGTCTCGCTGCTTGCTTCGGAGGTACAAGCAAGTCCGGGTCGGCTGGAGGTGAAGTCACAGGAGTAGGAGGTAGCTCTCTACAGGAACCTACACCTTATGGAATGGTGCTCATTAACAAAGGGTCGCTATTGATGGGGTCTGAAAATATGGACTCATTATGGGGCAGGGACATCCCTACAAGGGAAATATCTGTTGACGCTTTCTGGATGGATGAACATGAGGTGACCAACTCCATGTACAGACAGTTTGTATATTGGGTAAGAGACTCTATCATCAGAGAAAGACTGGCGGACCCGGCATATGGAGGTGACGAGTCGTTTAAAATTGATGAGGACAAAAACGGTGACCCTATCACACCGCATCTCAACTGGAATAAGGCTATTCCGTGGAAAAACCCGGATGAAGACCAGCAGAGGGCTATAGAAAGCCTATATAAGGTTCACCCGTTCGACGGTACCAAGATGCTAGACGCCTCTCAACTCAACTATAGGTATGAAGTTTACGACTATGTCACTGCTGCGAAACGTAAGTATAGACTCAATCCGGAAGAACGTAACCTCAATACCGATGTGACGGTAAACCCTAATGAAACAATCTGGATTTCTAAGGATACGGCCTATGTCGACGATGAAGGCAGAATCCATCGAGAGACCATCACTCGACCGCTTTCGTCGGAATGGGACTTCGTAAACACGTATATTGTTAATGTGTATCCTGATACAACTTGCTGGATTAACGACTTCCAAAACGCGGAAAACGAGATGTACATGAGAATGTACTTCACCCACTCTAACTTCAATGAATATCCGGTAGTGGGTGTCAGCTGGGAACAGGCGAACGCTTTCTGCAACTGGAGAACGGACTACCTGATTAAAGGACTGGGACCAAGCGCCAAGTTTATGCAGAGATATCGCCTTCCTACTGAAGCGGAATGGGAATATGCGGCTAGAGGTAAGGACGGAAACGAATTGCCGTGGAACCAAGACGGAGTTAAGAGCGATAACGGATGCTTCTACGCTAACTTCAAACCGGATAGAGGTAACTACACTCAAGACGGGAACCTCATCACATCTAGAGTCGGCATTTATTCGGCTAACTCCAACGGACTGTTTGACATGGCCGGTAATGTGGCGGAATGGACTTCTACTATCTACACTGAAGCGGGTGTGCTTTCAATGAGCGATATGAACCCTACACTCACATACAACGCGGCAAGGGAAGACCCGTACGCTCTTAAGAGAAAAAGCGTCAGAGGTGGCTCTTGGAAAGACCCGGAAAGTTTTATAAAGTCTGCATGGCGTACTTTCGAATATCAGAATGTAGGACGCTCGTTTATCGGATTCAGATGCGTAAGAACTCAGGTCGGAACACCGGGAAAGAAAGTGAAGGCGTCTAAGTCCAGCAAATCTGCCGGTGGACGCTCCGGCTCAAGAGGATCTGCTACACGCTCTGTAAGAAGAACAAGAAGATAATCCTTTTATTATTTAAAACAATGCTAATAAATTATTCCTAATTCCTAATTCCTAACTCCTAATTATAAAATAAAGAAATCATGCCGAAAAGAAATAGAAGAAAATCAACCGGAATCCAAGGATGGATGGATTCACGTGCAGGACAAATGTTCTTGAACTATGCATATAGCTGGGGTGCCGCTATCGTGATCCTGGGTGCTTTGTTCAAATTGACTCATATTCATGGTGCAGACCTCATGCTTTTCATTGGTATGGGTACGGAGGTTATTGTGTTCTTCCTGTCTGGATTCGAAAGACCTTGGTCTGATGATGGCAGAGATGACGACGAAGACGATGACGAATATGACGAAGATGTTGCAGATGACGAGGAGGAAGGAACTGTGATCGAAAATATGTGGGACACTGAACAGGATGCCGATGATCAGCAGGAAGATGAAACTGAAGATGATGCTGACATGGATGAAACCGTTCAAGAAGGAACCGGAAAAGGCAAGAAGAAAAAGGATGCCGCTCAACTTGCAAGCGCGATTGCGGCTGTCAACGTGCCTACTGTGCAGGGTATGACTCCGGAAATGCAGCAGGCTACAGACAATTATGTCACTCAGCTTAATGAACTCACTGAAACTCTCAAGAAAGTGGCTGAGCAGTCGGCCAGACTCACAAGAGATTCTGAAGAGATGGAAACTATGAATAGAACGCTTACTGGCATCAACAGATTCTATGAGATGCAACTCAGGTCAGTTGGACAGCAGAGCTCTACTATAGATGAAGTCAATGAGCAGACAAAACACCTCGCTAAACAACTGGAAGAACTCAACTCCGTTTATGCTAGAATGGTTGAAGCGCTCAAGATGAACATGAACATGAAGAGTGGAGAATAATTGACTGAAGTTAATCGACAAAATAATGAATAAACAAGACTGTGTTTGTTTTTCACCTCTGTCTTGTATTCATGTATTCATGTATTCTTGTCTTATAAATTAGTAATTACATGGCAATACATAAAAATAAACTATCACCACGTCAGAAGATGATCAACCTCATGTACGTTGTGCTCATGGCTATGCTTGCGCTCAACGTAAGTTCTGATGTGTTGAATGGATTCAGTCTCGTCGATGAAATGTTGAACAGGTCGGTAGCAAGTTCGCTTAAGGAAAATCAATATATTATGAAGGAACTTGAAGGAACCTTGGCGAACAATCCATCATATGCGCTTGAATATCAGAAAAAAATGCAGACAATAAAAAAAGAGTCTGACGACCTCTATAATTTTATTGAAGAACTTAAATGGAAAATTGTTAGAGAATCTGATGGCGACGAGGCGGATATAAGAAACATAAAGTCACAGGAAAACCTCGAGGCGGCTAATTATGTCATGCTTTCCGACGGACTGGGACAAGGACAAATCCTATACGATAAGATTAACGCTTACAGGAAGATGATCCTTGGGATGATTTATGACCCGAACAAGAAAAAGAATATTGAGGAAAACCTGTCTACCGAACTGCCGGATAGAGGAAAGAGAATGGGGAAGAACTGGCAGGAATACATGTTCGAGAATGTGCCGGTGGCGGCCGCTGTTGTGCTTTTAAGCAAAATTCAGGATGACGTCTTGTATGCTGAAGGAGAAGCACTTCACGAAATTCTTAACAACACTGATATCAACGAAATGAATATCAGGGTCAATGACCTCAGAGCATATGTCATTCCTAACACCAGAACTCTCAATGTGGGTGACACTTATACGGCTCAAGTCGTGGTTGCTGCTGTGGACACTACATCACGACCGGAGGTTTATATAGGCGACAAACTGATGCAGTCACAAGACGGTATGTTCAGAATCGCTTGCAACTCTCCGGGAGAACACTCTTTCGCCGGATATGTGCTCGTGAGAAAAAGAGACGGGTCGGTTGTGAAGAGAAACTTTGCTCAAACATATAATGTGCTGCCGAGAAGTGCAAACGAAAGAAATGCTTCGGCGAATATTGGAAGATTGCCGAATGCTGCAGGTGGAATCGACGTGGATATGAGCGGAAGGGCTACACCAAGAGCATCAACTCAGATTGAGTCGTCTACGGTGTCTTCTACAATAATGAACGTGCTTTATGCAGGATACGAAAACCCTATCAGCATATCGGTGTCCGGAGCATCCAACATCTCGGCTACTATGTCTGACGGTACTATTCACGACCTTGGAAACGGAAAATTCACAGCCATACCTAATACTGTAGGACAGGATGTAACCATTTCAGTTTCTGCTACTGTGGGTGGACAAACTCAACATGTGGAAGACTTTAAGTTCCATGTAAGAAAACTGCCTGATCCTGCACCATACATATTAACTGGAGCGGATACTCATTTCAAGGGTGGCAGAATTTCTAAGAATACTATACTTGCCGCTGCGGGTATTCACGCTGCTATCGATGATGGAATTCTCAATATTCCGTTTACCGTTACTGGATTTGAAGCTACTTTCTGGGATAAATTGGGTAATGCTATACCTCTTGTGTCGAATTCTTCAAGCTTCACAGCGGCTATGAAGGAACAAATCAGAGATATGCAGAGAGGAAAAGCGTTCTTCATCTCCAAAGTACAGGCTATCGGACCGGATAAGGTGCCAAGAGTGCTGCCGGGAGCAATGAAGATAATTGTCAGGTAATTAATTTGATAATAAGTTTAATATAATATACGAATTTGGCATGGATGAATGGGGTTTGTTGTAAATATGAATTTTTATAATTACGAAATATAATGATTCCTTATTCATCATTCCTAATTCCTAATTCTGATAAGAAATGAAAAGATTTATTGTTGTTGTATATGCACTGACCATGATTCTAACCGTCTCTGCACAGCCTAATAGAACAAGGGTAAATAATAATAGGAATCAGCAGCAACAGCAGCAACCTCAACAGGTTGACAGGGCGAGCATCATGTATCCTACTGCGGTTGCTACTCCTGATGAAGTTACCTGGAGAAGGGATGTTTATAGGGAACTTGATCTGAAGCTCGACGAGAACGCTCCTTTGTATTATCCCGAAATGCCTAAAGACGGAGAACAGAGCTTGTTCTTCATTCTGTTCAGGTTGCTGAATGTCGGTAAGATTCCTGCATATAAATACATGCCTGACGGTACTGAACACTTCGACAGAAGTAATAGAATACACTTCAGGGACCTACTCGAAAAATATGAGATCTTTCATGAGATCGATTCGGCTAGAAGGGCTATCAATGTTAGAGATGCTGACGTGCCGGGAAACGAGGTTCTTAGTTATTTCGTAAAAGAAAGCTCTTATTACGACCAGAACACTGCTACTTTCCATACTCGAATTGTGGCTCTGTGTCCTGTGTTACATAGGGTTGCAGATGAGTTCTCCTATGAGTCAATGTCTATGGACGATGACGATGGGGAAGGCATTCCTGTTACAAAATATCCTATGTTCTGGGTTAAATTCGAAGATATAGAACCGTATATCAGCAAACAGATGATTATGGTGTCGAACATCAACAACGCATCTAAAATGTCAATCGCCGACTATCTCGCTACAAACAAGTATAAGGGAAAAATCTACATGACTAACAACATGCAGAATAGAACCATCATGGATTATTGTCAAACGGATAGTGCTGTCAATCTGGAACAGAAAAGACTCGAACAGGAAGTCCTTGACTTTGAACGGCACTTGTGGAACCCGCCTGTCGATTCTGCTGCTATTGCTAGAAGAGACTCTATCGCTGCGGCGCAGCAACAACAATCTTCAAGAAGAAGCAGGAGAGCTAGAAGAAATGCAGAACAGGCTCAGCAGAATGAGGTACAGCAGAATGAGGCTCAGCAGAACGATGAAAACGGACAACAGAATGACGCACAAAACAACGAAGGAGTTGGTTCCAGGACGGACGCAAGAAGGGATGTGGAAAACAACAGTCAGCCTGCAAACCAACCAAGAAGAGCTCGTGTCACTGCAAGAAGACAAAGACACTGATTCATACAAATAAGTTTTTAACTATATAATACAAAAGAGATGTCAGCATTATGCCGACATCTCTTTTGTTCTGTCTCATAGTAAAGACTGACGGAAGAGGGGCTGGGTCAGTTATTGTTTTCCAAAAAACTGTCCAGATGCATGCAGGTGATTCCCCAAACATGCGACACGGCCGGATGTGTACAACAACCTTCCACCATATTTACACCACGCATCAGTGCCTTGTCGTCTTTGCAGGCTTGAATCCAACCTTTCTGAGCCAACGCAATCACATAACGCAAGGTGGCGTTGGTTAATGCAATCGTTGATGTGTTTGGAACTGCGCCAGGGATGTTGGCAACAGCATAATGGATGATGCCGTCTATATCATATACTGGATCGCTGTGGGTCGTCGGATGGGATGTCTCGAAGCAGCCACCCTGGTCAATAGCTACATCCACCAGAACGGTTCCACGCTCCATAAGTGAAAGCATGTCTTTGGTGATGAGCTTTGGAGCTGCGTCACCTGGTATCAATACGGAACCTATCACTATGTCTACGTCAGGCAATTCTTTGCGGATATTGTGAGTGGATGAGTAGAGGGTGTGAACATTTGGAGGAAGGTCTATGGCTAAACGTTTCAAACGAGGCAACGACACATCGGTGATGGTTACATCTGCACCCATGCCGGAGGCTATACGGGCGGCGGACTCACCTACTGTACCGCCTCCTAATACCAACACTTTCGCTGGTTTCACTCCTGGAACTCCTGCCATCAACTTGCCCTTGCCGCCTTGGGTCTTCTGAAGGTAATATGCGCCGTTCTGAGCGGCCATCCTGCCTGCCACCTCACTCATAGGAATCAGGAGTGGGAGAGTGTGGTCGTCTTTCTCAACGGTTTCATAGGCTATACATACACCGCCACTCTTTAGCATCGCTTCTGTCAATGCCTTGTCGCTGGCAAAGTGGAAGTATGTGAATACTATCTGACCACGACGGATCAAACCATATTCTTCAGCTATCGGTTCTTTCACTTTCACTATCATCTCAGAAGATGCGTAAACATCTTCTATCGTAGGTAGAAGTTCGGCTCCTACCTGCTCATAGCTTTCGTCTGAAAAACCGCTGTTCACGCCTGCGCCTTTCTGAACATATACGGTGTGACCTCGACGGGTCAACTCGGCAACGCCCGAAGGGGTCATTCCCACTCGGTTCTCGTTGTTCTTAATCTCTTTTGGAACGCCTACTTTCATAATAATCAGTTTTTATTTGGTTAACAATGGTCTCCTTCAACTTTCATTTATCAACTCTCTCGACAATCGACACTCGACAATCGACACTCGACTAAAACAATTCCTAACCAATCCTTATCTTCAGCACTTTTCCGCCATTGCCTGGCAATTCGGTCTCTATGCAGCAGTCGGGTGACAATGTCACATCTTCGCTTTTGCCGCTTAAAAGGTCCTTGGCGCTCACATAACCTAAATCCTTGTCTATTCCCATATAGTCAAAGGCTGAAGCGGGTATCTTTACTTTTGTCTTTACTGTAGATGAGTCAAAGTTGGCTATTACGACAATCAATGTCTTCCCATACTTGCGAAGGAAAGCATATTGACGGTTGGTGTTCATGGCATCATTGTCGTAATTGGCAAACATCACATCGTAGAACTCGCCCTCACGGATGGCGGATTCTTTATTACACATTTGGAGAACTGTCTTATAGTATTTGCGAAGTTGCTTCTCTTCTGGAGTCAATTTCTGCTCATTGAACTCACCGCCGTTACGCCAACGACGGATACTGTCTATGGTCCAATAGTCGAATATAGTCGTGCGGCCGTCCTTACCGCTGAATCCCTCACTGTAATCTCCTTGCTCACCTAATTCCTGACCGAAATATATCATTACCGGGTTCTCGCGCATCAACATGCTGACAAGCAGGGCGGGAAGACCTTTGAAGGCATTGCCGCAGAAATATGGGGAAGAGATGCGTTGCTCATCATGATTCTCAAGGAAATTAAGCATGTGACCCTGAATATCATCTACATGCTGCCAACAGGAGGTGATGGCCGATGCTGAGGCTCCGTTTGAAACCACTCGTAAGGTGTCGTAAAGACCTACCTTGTCGTATATGTAGTCAAAACCACCGTTGTATATGTAGTTACGATATTCTTGTGGGTTATATATCTCTGCTATGAACACCACTGACGGATAAGATGCTTTTACTTGGGGAATTACCCAATGCCAGAAGGCACATGGTACCATCTCGGCCATGTCGCAACGGAAACCGTCTACACCTTTGCCGGCCCAGAACAGCAAGATGTCAAGCATCTTATGCCACGTGTCGGGGATGGGGTCGAAATGTTCAGACCTGCCGTTGCAATAGTCAACGCCAAAATTAAGCTTTACGGTCTCATACCAGTCGTTAGTTCCTGGATTGTTGCTGAAATAATCGTTGCCTGTGGCTTTGCATGGACTTTCTGTATACATGGTTCCTCTGCCGTCGTCCAAACTGAACTGGGGATTGAAATCTGTTCCGTTGATGTAATAGAAGTTGTTATTCGGACTGAAATTCATCGATTTGTCGTCACATTCTCCTAAATCAACTACCCCTTCAGGTTTCGCGTCTGAATGATACTGACGGGCAACATGATTCGGAACAAAGTCGATGATGGCCTTCATGCCGCTCCTGTGAGTGCGGACGAGAAGATTCTCGAATTCGTTCATGCGTCTCTCTACATTTACAGCTAGGTCGGGATCTATATCATAATAGTCTTTGATGGCATAAGGACTTCCTGCCTTTCCTTTAACAACGGATGGATGGTCTTTCATTATGCCGTATGAACTGTAGTCGCTTTGGGTGGCATGTTCTATTATGCCGGTATACCATATATGGGTGACACCCATTGATTTTATGCTCTCCAAGGCTTTGTAACTGAAATCGTTCAGCTTGCCGCAACCATTCTGAGAAGAATCTCCGTTTGACACACACTGCATCGAGTGAGAACCAAACAAACGGGTGAACACCTGATATATGACTGGTTTTTCTTTCATCGCTATTCTATTTTATCACAATAATTAATCAATTAGTTCCTTTAATCTCATCATAAAAATCAATATCTCAATAGCCTGATTACACTCTTCTACAAACAACTCTTCAACTAAAACAAACAACTTGTCTACTTGTCTACTTGTCTACTCGTCAACTTGTTTACTTGTCTACTCGTCAACTTGTAAAAAAAAACAACCTCTACGCTATGCCTTATGACATATCGTGGGGTTGCTTTTATGGTTAATGTATGTATAATGTTTGTATGGTAAACAGACAAAGCATAGTTATTCTATACCATGGGCGGTTACGGCTTCGTTGCCCTTTGCAATCTTAGCAACTAGGCCCTGAAGTACCTTTCCTGGACCACATTCTGTGAAGTCTGTGGCTCCGTCGGCTATCATATTCTGAACCTCCAAGGTCCAACGTACTGGAGCTGTCAATTGGGCTATAAGGTTCTGCTTGATCTCTTCTGCATCTGTGTGAGCCTTACCGTCTACATTCTGGTATACTGGACATTTTGGAGTGTTGAACGTAGTGGATTCAATCGCTGCCTGAAGTTCGTCCTTGGCTGGCTGCATTAGTGGTGAGTGGAACGCACCTCCTACCTTCAACGGTAATGCACGCTTTGCACCGGCGGCTTTCAACTTTTCGCATGCCTCGTTGATTGCTTCTATATCACCTGAAATAACCACCTGACCCGGACAGTTGTAGTTGGCGGCTACTACCACGTTACCCGGCTTGTTGATCTCTGCACAAACCTCTTCGATGGTCTCGTCTGGCAATGCTATGATGGCTGCCATGGTTGAAGGGGCGGCCTCGCAGGCTTTCTGCATCGCCTGAGCACGCTGGCTAACCAGCTTCAAACCGTCTTCAAACGATAATGCACCGGCGGCTACCAATGCGGAAAATTCTCCTAAAGAGTGACCGGCGGTCATCTCAGGCTGGAATTTGTCACCCATGCATAGGGCGGAGATCACGGAATGAAGGAATACGGCTGGCTGGGTCACTTTAGTCTGACGCAACTCCTCGTCCGTGCCTTCAAACATTATCTTGGTGATTTCAAAACCTAATATCTCATTGGCTTTGTCAAACAACTCTTTTGCGATTGGATTACTCTCGTACAGGTCCTTGCCCATACCCGAAAATTGTGCTCCCTGTCCAGGGAATACGAATGCTTTCATTTTAATTGCTAATTTTATTATGTTTTATATTTATTTACTTTCAACTCTCAACTCTCAACTTTCAACTCTCTATCATCACATCAATCTCTCGTTGTAAGCATCATTAACCACGTTCAAAGCGGTGAGTGAACGTGGAAAACCTATCCATGGAATCATGGCGGTGATGCAGGCTACCATCTCGGCCTTGCTGATCTTGGTGTTACGGCAACCTATTGCATGAGTGCGTAAACGGTCGTCACAACCGCCCATGCCGGCTATCATGCAGAATGTGATTAGCTCACGGTGCTGGAGGTCTATGCCGTTACGGGTGTAGAACTTGCCGAAACAATAGTCTTGCATATATTTCACTATGTGTTCCTGACCCTTTGGAGAGGTCTCGAGCATGTTCTCTGCGTTGCCTTCACCCCACAATGCGTCTATCATCTTACCGCCTTCGGCATGACAAGTCTCGTCTGTAGTGGTAGCCTGGTCATCTAATGGAAGACGGATGTCATTGTCATCAAACACCTCGTTCATCGCCAAAAGGAAACACAACACGCGGGAGAATCCAAGGAATGGAACAGCTTGATATACTATCTCACGGACCTCACGTGGCTTTACTCCTACATTCAAAGCTGCGTCTACATACATACGAAACTCTGTCAAGGCATTGCAGCCTATGCAGGATGCCAAGATACACATCACACGGGTTTTCTCCTCTACCAAGCCCTCGGTGGCTTTCAACACTTCGTCAAAGGCGAAATTGTCGAATATCGCGGTCAATTCGGGGTCGCTCTTCAGAGTGTTAACGGAATTGCGGCTTGAAAACAAGTGCTTGATCTGCTTGTGAGCAGTCTCTGTTATTTTTATCTCCTTCATGATATTTTATGTTAGTTTTTATCTTTTTATTTTACTCTTATGCAAATATAAGAATTTTTATCTCATCTCAATAATATATTTACCTTTTTTTAGACTTTTTATATTATATAAGGATGTTTATTTTGTTTTATTGCAAAAGATTTTTATTATTTATTAAAAATTACTTTGATATTTCAGCTTAATTTCATAATTTTGTTTTTGAGAAATGTTATTATTAATTAAGCTAAAATAATAATTATATGAAAACATTTTTGAAATGGACCATGTTGATGATTTTTGCATCACCTGCATTCTTTTTTACATCATGCAACGATGACGATGATGATAATAATAACAGTGAAAATAAAACAAACTCCCTTCAACTCAGGGAATTATACGACAACGAAGGTGATATCATGATTTACGACTATGACAGCAAAGACCGTATATCTAAACTACAATTATTTGACGACGGTAATTATCTTTTTGCGAATATTGGATATAATCCCCTGAAAATGATACGATATAGATTGGCTAGCGAAGATACCGAATTTGCTGAGGAACAAACTTTTGAAAATGATGAATTGGGAAGGCTTTCTGACATCAAAACAGATAAAAACGGAAATATCACGAGTTGCACCGTTACTAAAAGAACTGGAACTGTAAAAGCAACCATCAAATATGATAATGATCAACATCCTGTAAAGGTTATACACACCTACAACGGGGAATGGAATTCTACCGATGTGGCGGAGTTGACATGGACTAACGGCAATTTGGTACATTACACTGTTACTGACGAGGAAGGACTATATCTGGAATCTATTATCGAATATGGCTCGGCTAAAAACATGACAGGACAGGCTACTTATGGACTTGTTTTGGCTTATTGGAATGAAATCGAGTATTTCACAGGACTGCTGGGCAAACTAAGCAAAAACCTTCCGACGAAACTCACTACTAAGCACTATGACAACGGGAATCTTGATGACATCAATGTTTGCAACATATATTACTCCTATGGAGACAACAATGATGTTGTAGAAGAGTACCTCGAAAATAAGGAAGATGATTTTTGGGTGTCACATATCGGAAAACATGTCAACCGCTATGCTGTCTACCACGGATACACGAAGTAAAAAGAATGTTATATTGAAAAAAAATGAAAGCCTCTACTGGGAATACCACTATAGAGGCTTTCTTTTTATTTATAATAATATAACCAACTCGTCTACTTGTCAACTAAACAACAACGACGAATCGCCATAACTTAAAAATCGGAATCCGTGTCCTAATGCATAATCGTAAATCGTATGCCAGTCGCCGTGGACAAAGGCGGAAACCAACAACAGCAAGGTTGATTGTGGCTGATGGAAATTGGTTACCATCCGCTTCACTATATGATATTTATAACCTGGAGCGATGATTATCTGGGTGCTTGTGTGTAACGCCTCAAGACCGTTGGCCTCCATATAGTCGAGTATGTTCTTCAAATATTTGAGTGTTAAGGCTTTGTCATCCAAATACTCCGTATTCTCGGCGACATCATATGGCTCCCATTGGTTTACATGAAGATCCTCCTCGCTCAGCGACAACGAACTGTCAAGTTTCCGCCCTATATAATACAGACTCTCAAGCGTGCGGACGGAGGTGGTGCCAACGGCAGTGGCCTCACCGCCATGCGCAAGCAACTTCTCTATCGTCTGCTTCTTCACAACGATATATTCTGAATGCATGTCATGACCGGAGATCTCTTCGCTCTTTACTGGCTTGAATGTGCCGGCGCCTACATGCAACGTCAATTCCTCACGGTCTATTCCTTTTGAATCCAACGCGGACAACACCTTCTCAGTGAAATGCAAACCGGCAGTTGGAGCGGCAACTGAACCCTTGACCTTCGAATAAACGGTCTGATAGGTACGCAAGTCCGAGGCTTCGGTCGAACGGTTCAGATAGGGTGGGATAGGCATCTCGCCTGTCGCCTCCAACACCTCGGAGAAACTGATGCCTTCATCATCCCAAAAGAATCTTACAACATGCTTGGTACCGTCCCCCACATGAGCCTCGGGATTCAAACGCTCGGCATGCAATATCATCTTCTTGCCATTCACATCCACTTCTCGGCTCAACACGCCGACCTTCCATCGCTTCAGATTTCCTACCATGCAGAGCCATTGGCATTCCCCTTTGCTGGCAAAATTCATCTGATATTCCAACGGAACATACGGTTCCATGCAGAACACCTCTATCGTGGCACCGGTGTCTTTCTTGAAGTGCAGACGGGCTTGAATCACCTTGGTGTTGTTAAACACCATCAGCGATCCGGATGGAAGATAATCCGGCAAATCATAAAACTTGTCTTCACTTACTTCTCCGTCTCGATAAATAAGCAACTTGCTTTGGTCGCGTTCTGCCAATGGATATTTGGCTATACGCTCGTCGGCCAATTCATAATTATAGTCTGATATATGTATATGTCTCGGATCCATTTTCTGTTTTTCTACCTGATTACAAATGAAACTTCTTTGAATTCATATCTTCTCTCATCTCCTTCTGCAGTCTCAAGAACCAAACGGCCACTGTTTTCTATACCTTTTATTTTAGCAAGAAACAGTCCGTTTTTGTCTCTGTAAGGGAACAAGCCGTCATGGCGATAAAGATGTTGAATATATCGGTCGCGTATATATTGAAAATCACCTGCGTCTATTTTATGTAGATAATGCTCAAAACGTTCGCATATTTCCTTCAAAAGGGTTTTCAAGTCGAATTCCTCATTATAAATCTGATATAACGACACAGGATTTGGAGCATCGCTGAAAAACTCACTCTGGTTTACGTTCAAGCCACTGCCTATGATGCAGTTGGATACCATCTTGCCGCATAAGTCACATTCTATCAGCGTGCCGCATATCTTCCTGTCACCGTAATATATGTCGTTGGGCCATTTCACACTGAAAACGCCGTTGCGTTTCTTTCCTATCGACGCCTGTTCCAAATGAACTTCGATAAGCGTGTCTAATATCGATAACGCCATCGACTGACTCAATACAAACTGTTCGGACGCTTCCAAACTGACGGGATGACAAACCACGCTGAATGTCAGGTTCTTCCCGCGCTCGCTCTCCCAACTGTTGCCTCGCTGACCCCGTCCTTTCGTCTGCGCTTCGCTGCATACTACAACTATTCCCGAGTCTTGTCTGCCTTCAGACAGCAAACTTCTCGAATAATCATTCGTTGAACCTACACTCTCTAAATATATATACTCCATCATTTAATCTAATATTAACACAATCACCACATCGTTTTTCTGTACTCTCCCAAAAACATCTAAAAACGTCTTTTCCTAATTCCTCATTCCTCATTCCTAATTTTCAATAATAATTCCTAATTTGAGCGAAGCGACTAATGAACTGTAACCATCGTCGCTCCAAAACCATACTGCTGAAACGATGCATCCTGAAAACTGCAACGCTTGTATTTGTGCTTGATTTCATTGATGATGGCGTTACGCAACACACCCTCGCCTTTACCGTGGATAAACACAATCTTGCGGCCCTTGTCCTTTATATGTGAGTCTAAGGTCTTCCTCACCACTCCTAACTGATACTCCTTGATATCACCTGCAGACATGCCGGCTGTGGTTTCAAGCAGTTCGTGAGCATGCAGGTCAATCACAATCTCTTCTTTCACATTCGACTTCTTGGAAACACGGGCGTGCTGGGGATGTTCACGGCGTTGCTCACGCTTGGCTATCATCGCATCACGGAGTTCTGCGCTGTCCACCGACAACGGACGCATTGCCTTGTCATCTTTCACTACGGCGAATTCTAATGTCGGTTCATCAAAGAACAAGCCCTCGCGGAACGTGTGAAACTTGAAGAACTTAGTGGTGTCAATACGGAGTTCTACATGTATGGATGGCTTTGGCAAAAACGGCTTGTCTTCCTTATAGGCAAACAGTTGGAAGGCAACGCGCTCCAGGTCGTTCAGCATGGCATGATTCACATCTTCTATAAACACTTTTGTGTTTGGTTCAACCACGCCATGACTCCTGAGTCTGTAACTGGCGTTCTCCTGCGACATATATGCGTAGTCGATATAGTAGTTGCAGTCGTTGATAAGGTAGCATTCAAAGGTGCTTTGGCTGAAATGGGGGATATCTACCGGTACAAAAGCCAATATCACATTCAGACGCTCACCGTCGGCACGCTCCTCTGGCTTCGGCTTATAGGTGATTTCCTTGTCGGCTGGGTCTATCTCCACATCATCCGACACTACCTCTCGAGGAGACACAGCTGGAACCTCTTTCGAACTTTTTCTGTCCATTGTGTCTACCTTCGCTATATTATAGTCGTCGGTGGTTATCACCACCACATCAGACGCCAGTGTCGGGATGTCAAATCCGTCATCGTCCTGAACAAGAACGATATTTCCTGGCTTAAAGCCTGTTATCACTCCGCCTCCAACATCATTCAGAAAGCGGACTCTGTCTCCTATCTTCATCTTTTATTTATTATGGGCTTATAATTTTTGAACATTACAACCAACTCGTCTGCTTGTCAACTGATTACTTCAGCAATTTCCGCAAAGGACTCTTTATCCGCTTCAGTCCCTTGGCCAAACTCTGGCAGTTCAGCCTTGCGCCGGCAAGCGATGTGTGGGTATGGTCATGGTTAAACATGGCAGCGGCCTGCTCGCGGCCCATAGCGTCTAAGGCGTCTGCGGTGATATTGTGTATGTCCACAAAATCCACGCCCGTCTCTTCCACCACCTGGGCATACCATTTGCCGTATGTGTTGTTCCTGCGCTCCACTTTTCCGCCTGGCCATTCGTTGCGTGGGGTCAGACTCAGCAGTATCGGAGTGGCGCCTTTCTCACGGGTGTCTTCTATAAACTTCTTCAAATACCAGCCGAAGGAATAAATCACCTTATAACTCTTGTCGCTGGCCAACTGGTATACATGACAGGTGTCGTCTGCAGTGGCTATCACACCGCGCTCCTTGTCTCTGTCTATACCTCCTATGTCGTTGTGGCCAAACTGTATTAGAACATAGTCGCCTGGCTCAAGCGAATTGTATATCTCGTCCCAACGCCCTTCTGCCAAAAAGGTGCGGGTGGAACGACCGGCCTTAGCACAGTTCACGAAGATGCACTTCTCCGGATTGAAGATTGTGCCGGCTTGTGAACCCCAACCCCACATGCCGTCTTCGTCCTTGTCGGCATTCTTGCCCGTGGAGTCGCCGGCAAGAAATATCCTTGGAACGCCTCTTTTTTTGACTGGATATTTCTTTGGATGTAGTACAACCCATTCGGGATGAGTCTCCAGAATCGAACGTGGATGAACCATATCGGGAAGCAGGCAATCTCGGAGTGATGCCACCTGCATGTCTGAACATTGGTCTAGGCCCTCGGCAAAACTGGCGGCGTTCATGCGGGCACCGAATTCTGATGAGTGAATCTTGTCGCCGAAAAAGAAATATTCGGTCTTGTGCTTCCCGTAACGCTCCAGTTTACACGCGCTTATGTCATTTAAATCGATATACGGTGTGTGCAGCTCCTCTGCCATCGCCTTTATCCAGGGGGTGAATGTCGTTAACTTCCTGTCTATCCTGTTGCTGTCATTCTCTTCATAGGCTTTGCGAGGAGTCAGTGTGAGCAGAATCGGAGTGGCACCTTTGGCACGGATTTCATTCACAAAACGACGCATATAACCGCCGAAAGTGTATACCGTTTCCTCTGCGCTGGTCTCCTTGATGGTCACCACGGTGGAGTCGTCCAGCAGATAGGCGTCATATTCGCCTCCTTCGCGTCTCTCACTTCGGTAACTGCTCCTTGCGCGGTTCTCGTCTATAGGACCATTGTCGTTATGACCAAGTTCCAACACTACGTAATCCCCGGCACGAACGCCTTCCAACACTGCAGGCCATAGCCTGCGGTAAAACGTGCGGGGACTCGTGCCGCCTAATGCGTGGTTCTCTACAGTAATCTTCTTGGAATCAAAAAACAGGTGGGCGAAATAGCCCCAGCCCCATTGGCCGTTGTTTCCATTGCCTAAGGTGCCGTTGCGCATAGTGCTGTTACCTACCAAGAACAACACCGGATGGTCGCCAACACGGGACGAACCGCTCACCGGACGTACTTGATTGGCCTTATCCAGTGAATCCAAGGTCACGTCTCTAACACCATTTATATCACGCCATATCGGGTCATTAGAATCTTGACCCATCGCCGACGCAAACGACAATAACACTACTGCTAATAATAATCCTCGTTTCATATATATTTCTTTTTTGTTTTATTCAGCTTTCAACCAATTCCTAATTCCTAATTCCTAATTCCTAATTTATAAAACCATACAAAGTTACTCATTTTATACCAAATAACTGGAGTTTTGCATTCAAAATTGTTCTTTTGCACATATATACAGCATTTATTTTCATATTATTATCATAAATTTAAAATTTTTATTAACTTTGCACAAAATATAACCAAATGCGCAAAACAGGTTTTTCAATGGATTATATACAAAACAACCGGTCTCTTATAATGGTGTTGGAAATCACTATAAGAAACCAGTGGGACTTCGTGGCATTGTCTGATTATGATTCTGACATATCTTTTAAGTTTAAAGACATTGCTGCACAAATCAACAGACTTCATAAAGAGTTCAAGGAGTTGAACATTGAGAAGGGGGATAAAATTGCTATATGCGACAAGAATTCTAGTTATTGGGGAGTGGCTTTGTTGGCTGTATTAACCTATAGGGCCGTGGCTGTTCCGGTTCTGGCTGATTTCAATGGCGAACAAATTGTGAATGTAGTGGAACATTCCGACGCTAAGATTCTTATTGCTGGAAACCATACGAAAAAGAAAATCGAGGAGGCCTTCTCCGAAATGAAGAAAGAGAAGTTCGACAAATGCATCATCTGGGATATGGATTTCATCGGACAGTCTGCAGAGGGGTTCTATATCGAACCCGAACAGGTTGATTATGAGGAAGACAAACCGGATGAACTTGCAATCATCAACTACACGTCTGGCTCTACGGGACATTCCAAGGGGGTTATGCTGCCTTATAGAAGCCTGTGGTCTAACGTGGCGTTCGCTGACGAAAAACTCGGACTGAAAGAACATTGCTCTATTCTCTCTCTTTTGCCTATGGCGCACATGTATGGATTCTCTTTCGAATTCATCTATGAACTATGTATGGGTGGACATATTCACTTCCTCACTAAAGCACCAAGCCCTACTGTGCTTCTCAAGGCTCTTTCTGATGTCAAGCCTGATGTCGTAATCGCTGTGCCGCTTATCATCGAGAAGATTATACAAAGCAGGGTATTCCCGATGATTCAGACCAAGAAAATGAGACGTCTCATGTCCCTGCCGTTCATGAAACATTTCATTTTCAAGAAAATAAAGAAAAGACTTATGGAGGTGTTCGGCGGGAATTTCTATGAGGTGGTCGTTGGAGGAGCGGCGTTCAACAAGGAAGTCGAGGAGTTCATGCACAAAATAAAATTCCCGTATACCGTCGGATATGGAATGACGGAATGTGGACCGATTCTATGCTATAGCGACTGGAAGAAATTCGTTAAGGGGTCATGCGGTAGATGTGTGCCGAGAATGGAACTCAAGGTCATTAGCAAAGACCCGCAGTTCATTGAAGGGGAAATTTGTGTTAAGGGTGATAACGTGATGCTTGGATATTATAAGAACGAAGAGGCCACGAAAGAGGCTATCGACGAAGAGGGATGGCTGCACACAGGAGACCTCGGAACGGTTGACGCTAATGGAAATGTCTTTATCAGAGGAAGACAGAAAAACATGCTTCTCAACTCCAACGGACAGAACATCTACCCGGAGGAAATCGAAGAGAAATTCACTTCTCACGTACTTATTGACGAATGTGTGGTGATTCAAAGAAACGACAAACTCATTGGACTCGTCTACACTTCTGACGACACTCTCAAAGCGCATGGAATGACAAGGGAAGACTTCAACAACCAACTCGACAGATATTGCAAGCACGTCAACACCATGCTGCCGTCATTCTATAAGGTGTCAAAACTTGAATCTCGGGATGTTGAATTCGAAAAAACTCCTAAAAGAAACATAAAACGGTATCTATATACTTAATAAATCCGTCTTTACTTAAACTTTTAATGTTTATAATAGTCTAATTTTTGATTATACAAATTAAATGTTAATGTCTGATAAGGACAAAACTAACTAAATGTTAATATGACTAAACGTAATCTTTTGACTGTCATCTTGTTGATGCTGTCAACTTTTGCAATGGCTCAGTCTGCCGAGCAATTGTATTTAGAAGGTAAAGCGCTATATGATGCGGGTAACTTCACTCAGGCGGTTCCGAAACTCAAGGCTGCTGCTGAAAAAGGAAATAAAAAGGCGCAGTACAGACTTGGAAGATGCTATGATAAAGGTGAAGGGGTGGCAGAAGACAACGCTAAGGCTTTCTACTGGTATCTTAAGGCTGCTGCTCAGGGACATGCTAAATCTCAGTTCCAGGTGGGAAGATGTTACAAGAAAGGTAAAGGCGTGGCAAAAGACCCTCAAAAAGCATTCAAGTATTTCATGAGTTCGGCACGACAGGATTATGCTCCGGCACAGATTGCCGTCGCTAAATATTATATTAAGGCGGGGGACACGGCAAAAGCAAAGCAATGGCTTCTTAAAGGTATAAACAACCCGAAAGACGGAGCCGAAGAACTCGAGGAACTCAAAATGGAAGTTCAACAAGGCGAACCGGCTGCAACTGCACTTATGAAATTGTTACAATAATTGACTCTATTGTATAATATAATATATGAGCGGACTTCAAATATTTGAAGCCCGCCATTTTTTTACCCTAAAAAAATATTTATTTGATTTAAAATTTAATCCTATAATCCTTTTAATCCTCGTTAAAAATGCCAGTCTGCATAGAACCAATTC
>Ga0310697_10002370_pt1 | contig 20147 bp, 19 predicted proteins | sample 172DNAGHGlowgp2_FD_203883 | JGI IMG/M metagenome (GOLD analysis project Ga0310697, IMG submission 203883) | Sheep rumen microbial communities from Palmerston North, Manawatu-Wanganui, New Zealand - 1728 DNA GHGlow gp2 (v2) (version 2) | ecosystem: Host-associated > Mammals > Digestive system >... | reverse complement strand
ACTCAATGCAGTCCCGTAGCATGGAGCACTCTCTGTCTCTCGCAATAAGTTTCTGTTCCATATTGATGATCTTTTATTTGCTGGCAAAGGTACGAACAATTATTGAGAATACTCCATTGTTCGACATATTTTTGCCCCAAAACATAAAAATTTATTCATTATTGGGGCAAAATGGAGTTAAAAAAAATGAAGTCTGGGAGTGACATATCGATGAAGCCAGATGCTGATATGGTTATGAGAAAACTTGCACAAATAACACGTTTTTGAGGTTTACAAAGGTTAAATACGTTAAATCTTCATCATTTTCAATCTCTTTAGAATCTACGTCATCACTTTTCTACCGTTTAACACACAAATCGTTGATATAAAAGCATTTGCAAATACGCTGGCTATACTGGCCTGACGAGCATCATCATTCAAAATGGCGTGACCAGCATTGGAGATTACGCCTTTGATGAATGTACGAATTTGTCTTCGGTTACGATTCCGAGTAGTGTGACAATTATAGGGGAATTTGCTTTCTCCCACTGTATAAAGCTGACCTCGCTCACAATGCCGGAAGGTGTGACAACCATCGGGCAATATGCTTTCGCAAACAGCTCTGGCATGAAATGCATTACGTTTCCCAATAGCTTGACGAAAATAGGATACCAACTATTCGAAATGACCTATGGAATAGAGACCGTTGTTTCAAAGATTCTAAATCCGTCTGATATCGCGTATGACGTATTCAATGAAGACATGTTGAAAAATGCTACGCTTTATGTGCCCACAGGAACCATTGACGCGTATAGGTCGAAAAAGGAATGGAAGAAATTCGTCCATATCGTAGAAGGCTTGCCTGCCAGCATAACAACCCTAAAGAATGAGGAAGGCAAAGAATCAAAACGCTACGCCTTGGATGGCAGAACTGTCAAAGCCCCGCACAAAGGCATTCAGATAATTAAAACGAATAACGGTTCTATCAGAAAGGTAATAGACAACTATTAGTTTGAAAATCAGCGCTTGGTAAACCCTATCTGCTTACATGTTCTAGTAAAATCGTATTCAAAAATTGCTGGTTGACTCTACAATTGCGAAATAATGCAGCAAACGTTTGGATGATATTGCGAAAAGTTGTATTTTTGCACACAAAAGGTAGCAGAGGCAGGACAGCTTCCAAACACGGGAGCCGGACAGGTAGGCAAGACTACCGCAGTAGTGCGTGAGTTTGCAAGGCTGCTGGTAAGGATCAAGTGCTGAAATACGCGTCAGGGGATTATCCCTGATGAGGTATATATTTTCAAACCTAATTTAATTAATAATTATGACACCAACAAACCCCAGAACCCCAGAAAGCCAATATCGTACACGAGGAATTCCATGCCCGATATGTGGTCAGTTAATTCCTATTTCAATTCAACAATTACTATCTGGCGGAAATTTGCGATGCCCGATTTGTGGCCTTAATTTATCTGTAGATAAAAACAAATCAGACAAAGCATTAAAGATGCTTGCTAAGGTTGATGAAGCACAGCGAAGAGTTGAATCCAGACGTTCAAACAGTATCAATAATAATCATGTAAATGATGAAGAAATCGCTAATGCACTAAAAGAAATTGTATTAGCACCAGAAGAATAAAGATCAGCGGGGACTCTTCGCTGCGAAGAGTCCCCGCTAATTCTTACCGTAAAATGACGACCTCAGAATTGGCGAAAGAAAAAAGCAAACTTGACACCCCAATGGTCTTTCTGCTCATAGGCCATCTCAGGAACAGCTTTTCTGTCAAACCAGTTGACAACATAGTGGTTCCAATAAACAGACGCCTCAAACTTCTTGTTGCCAATGCCTATCATAGGAGCAACGGCTAAAGAAACAGGCCCTAAGAATTTTGAACCATAGAATTCTTTATATCGTTTCGACTGATAAATGGTGACTCCAAACTCGCTGCCAATACCAGCATACATCATGAGTTCTTTCTTTTCGTTTAATTTTAAGAAATTGACATGCAGATTCACGGGTATAATCATTTCGCCCCCCAAAGGTCGTAGTCCGCGATCCACATCTTCCTTTTTCTGTTTCTCATCTTTCTCAGGCTTTTCGTCTGTGGCAAAGATAGTAACAATGGCAATCACAGCACCTATATAGTTCCATACCGTTGCGCTCTTAGGATATGCTTCACAGAAATCCAAAGATGGATTCATGTCCCAGAAACCGCGATAGCCCAAACCAACACTTACGTTCAGGAAATCACTGGGGATGCCTATTTTACCCTCCAGTGCAAGGCTCGTTGTCATCACTTGTTTGTTCCAGTCTCCGGAAAGACTAATGCCCAAATTTAGTTTGGGGGTTAAAATACCTCCTGAGGCTTGGTCCGCATGCTGCGCCTGGGCATGTACCCCAATAGTCATGCCTACCGCTACAAATAGATTCCTCCAATAAGTTTTCATTCTCATAGTTAATATTGTTTGAAAAATAACGAAATTACTGACCGTCGATAGCTATTTTTAACACGTTCAAAGAAATCGGCGGAGACGGTTCCTCGCAAACAAAACGGCACAAGTGCCGAGCGCTGCTTAATCTGTTTTGATGTGATCACACAGAACCATCCCCGCTAATCTTTCCCTTACTTCCCATATAATAGGCGATAGAGATTACTGTTATTGTTCTTCGCAAAGTCTGGTTCGAGACTGATGACTTTCTGCCACATGGCTTCAGCGCCTTCCTTATCCCCCATACGATACAAGTGCTCACCTTTGCTGTCGTAATAGTTCGCTTCGGTCGAATCAAGTTTGATGGCCTTATCAATCGTTTCAATGGCCTTGTCGTATCTGCCTTTGTCGGCATGAATATAACTAAGGTTATTTAAAGCCTCAGCGGTTATTTCTTTATTGTCATTTTCACGCAAAGCGTGTTCGTATAACAAATCGATGTAGTCATAAGCCTCATCCACGTCTTCGTTTGCAGCCTGCAAAATCTTCTTAATCCCCTCTTTCCTCTGATGCTGGTCTTGCAGGAGTCTTACGCCATCTCTAAAAAGAGTACGACTAATTCTGAGTGGCATCCCATCACTCATGCTTATAACAGAGGTTTTATCACTGATTGTTTTATATGGCATATTCGCCTTTATATAAGGAAGGACACGCGAAGATTCTTTTTCATCAAGAAACAGTGTATATCTATGTCGCTGATGTAGGGCCTTGTAACAATAACGCCTTTGGGTGGCCTCTGAATAGCTATCTTTATCATCTGTTTCAACAGCAAGGGTAACACATATATCCTTGCGTCCCTTGACAAAGAACGCCCAATGAGTTACCGTTGACTTCACCCCATCTTTCTCGTGGAACGTATGCCAATAAGCCATTCCCAACGAATCGACGTCCATAGAATCGACTATGAGATAAGTACTTGTGGGCAAGACTGTATTGTGATCTACGACAGGTAAAGATGTCGTATTTCCACTTTTAACAGTAGTGGAAAGTTTTATCAGCAATATGAGAAGTCCTATCAATAACGTGACAATCAGTATTGGACGCCATGCTGTCAAGTCTATGCCTTTTCGAGACTGACAAGAAAAGTCTTGCCTCTTCCGACGAGATTGTAACAGACGTTGATCCTTTAATTGTTGAAGTTCTTCATTGCTTATGTCTTCCAATACGATATAGCCTCCTCGTTTTACAGCTTTCATTTCGTCACCTGAAAGACTTAGCGTTCCCTTGCGCAAGCTCAATCCAAAATAGTTTTCCAATACGGCTCTCAGCTCTTCATAGTTTGCACAGTCACTTTCAGCAATAAACATCTGAAGCTTTTTTCCAGATAGCAGATATAGTCGATCCGTGATAAACGTTTCATGGTCTGTCTCATTTTCATTCTGCTCTAAACAGTAGCACAAAACATCTTTGATTGGAATCTGATAATTCCAATTCTTGTGAAGCGGGAACTTCACTTCTATCCTGTCATGGAATACGGTTACACGACGCATATACCATAGCCTGATAGCACTGATGACAGGTATCATTATTAAAAAGCCGACTCCATGTCCGCCACGACGAGCGCTCAGCATTGCACTTAGAAAATCAGCGCCAGTAGCCAAATCGACAACAACACCCACGACAATGACTATTGACAGAGCCATCAGGGGATTAACATACCATTTTAGTTTTGAACGAGCAATAATTTTTTCCATCATTGATTCTCCTAAATGTTGATTCTGAATTACTATATCAGTGATTCTTATGGTCAAACATCAAACGCATGACTACTCCCAAAACGGAACCGCCAACCAAACCGCCTATATGGGCGCTCATACTGACTCCATTGCCAAAGCTCATGATGATACTGATTTAGAGCGCAAAGTTAGAGTTCCTGCTAATCATTTATTTAACGTGAGTTCGACGAAAATCATGTCCCTTACAATTCAGTACAAATTACACGATAATTCGGCCTGAATTAGGCGATAATTCAGGCTGAATTACAAGCTAATTTAGGCCGAATTATCAAGACACTTGAAATTCGTCGAACTCAGGTTACTTACAGTATCGGCAGAGACTGACTTCTCTTATTGTGCAGAGATGCCTTTTGCCTGAAGCCACTCGGTGTAGCAGTTGACGGAGGACAGAGCTAACTGCACGATGTTGCTGGTCATCTCGACGGTTGCATCCTGGATGTGCTTGGCAGCAGGATCTTCAAACATCTTGAGACCGAACTTCATATCATCCTCTGTCATGATCTCAACGAAGCATGTCAAGCTGTACTTCTTCAGATTGTGCTGCATGCCCTTGGACAACTTCTCCAATATTTTCTGGTCATCGACCCTGTCCTTCATATTAGAGACAAGGGTGTTCATGACACCAGACAGCATCTGTTCAATACGACTGGCATCATAGTATTTATTGAAAAGATCCCGGTAGGACTGGGAACATTCCTCCTCAGATGTCTCGTCACCGGAACCATCATCATCGGTGAGCAGCGTCAGGACACTCATGCCTAACATCAACCCCACACCTGCAGATGCGGCATTCAGATGCTCCGTATAGAGTTTCCCTTCAGGAGTCGTGAGTACAGCGATCTGTTTCTTCAGATCCTCTTCGCTCGCATGTTTCTGGAAGATGGGAGCCAGGACTTTCTCATACACGTCGGCTTCATACTGACTGCTCAGATACTCGTCAATCAACTTCTCCGACTGTGCCAGCGTCAGTTGGCTGTACTTGGACTGGTTAAGCGCCTGCAAGGTTTTCTTCATTTTCTCAGCATCAAGATTCGAGCTTTTAGTCAATGACAGCAACTCTTTCAGGGTTGACACGTAAGATGACGACTGTGCCATCACATTCATGCTCATCAGCATCATGAAGAGCATGAGAAACATAGTTCTTTGTCTCAATTTCATTGTTGTAAATAATTATAGATTGGTTAGTAATTCCGTCAAAGCGTCTTGATTTCCAAGTACTTGTTTACCGTGTCTATCGACAGCTGACGGGGGGTGGTGAGAAGAGCCTGGATGCCATAGAGACGCAGTGTACTCACAATAAGGCGCTGCTCGTAGGCATACTTCTCGGCTATCACGTGCTGGTAGTATTCCTCGGTGGTGCTGCTCTTCGAGGCGATAAACTCGCGCTGCTCCTCGTCGGCAAAGAAGACCACCAGCAGCCTGTGGCGCACCCCTAACTGTCGCAGGAAAGGCAATTGGCGGCGCAGGGCGGCCATCGACATGAACGAGGTGTAGAGGATGAGCAGTGAGCGCTGTGTGACGTGGCGGGCCAGTCCGGCTGTCAGCGCCGAGAAGTCCGTCTCTCCGAAGTCGGTCTGCTCCGCATAGAGTGCCTCCTGCAGCGTCTGCATCTGTCCGCCCTGCCGGGAGGCAGGCACGAAGGTGCCCAGCTGGTCGCTGAAGGTCACCAGTCCGGCGCGGTCTTCCTTGTTCACGGCCACATAGCTCAGCACGAGCGCCGCATTGATGGCATAGTCGAGCAGCGTCATTCCTCGAAAGGCCTGCTGCATCATGCGTCCCTTGTCTATCACGTTATACACCCGCTGCGACCGTTCCTCCTGGTAGACGTTCACCATCAGCTGATGACGCCGCGCCGTCGCCCGCCAGTTAATGGTACGATAGTCGTCGCCGTGTGTATAGTCCTTAATCTGTTCGAAGTCGGTGTTATGCCCCACCCTGCGAATGCGCTTGATGCCCATCTCCGTCAGGTGACGGCTGTGAGCCAACAGCTCATACTGCCGGAGCATCAGGTAGGAGGGATAGACCTTCACATCCTGCGGCTCGCCCTGCGTGTAGCGGCGCTGCACCAGTCCCAGACGGGTGCTCACAAACACACGGATATGGCCGAAGCCATAGACCCCTCTGTGGGCAGGCACCAACTGGTAGCGGATAGTTGTAGCCCCCATCCGGGGCAGAGAGGCACGGAAAAGCACATCGCGCTGCTGGAAGTCGAAGGGCACCTCGTCGATGGTCTCTGTGTCAATGTCAAAGGGGTAGCTGCTTTCCAGCCGCAGGGTCACCTCGTTGGCATCGCCGTTCGAGAAGCGCTGCGCCATGGTGCGGGTGGCGGTAAGGGCGCTTTTGTGCCAGAGCATCACTGCATCGGCTCCCACTGCGAGCCCGATGAGCAGCAACAGCCACCGACCCGCCGTATAGAGCGGGGGCAGTCCGAATCCTGCGGCAATCGTCAGGATGATGAGGACCATGACTATGTAAAAACGACGAGTGAGAAACATGGGTAAAAAGAGGTGAGAGGTAAGAAGTGAGAGGTGAGAGGGGGGAAGGTGAGAGAGGGGGAAGGGGCCGAGGCGATGCCTCGGCGTACGGGACCGCTATTTGGGCACTTCTACCTTGTCTATGAGGCGCTCGGCTGCCTTCAGGGGCGTCAGTCCCTCCATCTCGGCCTCAGCCGTGAGCACCAGTCGGTGCTGCAACACACTGGGCGCCACCATCCTCACGTCGTCGGGCACTACGAAATCACGCCCCTGCAGCAGGGCGTAGGCCTTCGATGCCTGCAACATGGCCACCGAAGCACGGGGCGATGCCCCCAGGAAGACAGCACGGCTCTGGCGGGTCTGCATCACGATCTGGGCGATGTAGCGCAGCAAAGCCTCGTCGACAAACACGTCACCCAGCATGTTGCGCATGCCAATCAGCTCGTCTTTCGTCACCACGGGCTCCACCGTGTCGAGTGCCGTCAGCCGGGCGTTCGCGTGGTGGCGCTGTAGGATGGTCATCTCCTCCTCGACCGTGGGATAGCCCATCGTGAGTTTCATCATGAAACGGTCGGTCTGTGCCTCAGGCAGCTTGTAGGTGCCCTCCTGCTCCACGGGGTTCTGCGTGGCAATGATGGTATAGAAGCTACCCATGGGGTGGGTCACGCCATCGATGGTCACCTGCCGTTCCTCCATCACTTCAAAGAGGGCGGCCTGCGTCTTGGCCGGAGCACGGTTGACCTCGTCTACCAGAACGATGTCGGCAAACACCGGTCCGGCATGAAAGTCGAACTTCGACGTCTGCATGTTGAACACGTTCGTGCCCAGCACGTCGCTCGGCATGAGGTCGGGTGTGAACTGTACGCGGCTGAAGCGGGCATCGATGAGCCGGGCCATGAGCCTGGCCAGCAGTGTCTTTGCCACGCCCGGCACACCTTCCAAGAGCACATGCCCGTTGGCCAGCACAGCCGTCAGGAGCAGGTCGACGGTGTCCGTCTGTCCGACGATAACTTCACCTATTTGTGCCTTGAGCCGTTCTATACGCTCGGCAAACCCTGTCAGGTCGGCACGTGATGCTTGATTCGCTTGTTCCATATCTATTCTTTTTTAATGATTTCATTCATTTCGTCCATGAGTTCGTCCAGTTCCTGTTCCGATACCGTGGCACTCTGCTCGTAGAGGCGGTGCATCTCGGTCAGCTTCTGCTGCAGTCGTCCCTCGCGGTCGCGCCGACGGTAGTAGATAGTGCCTATCAGCTTCACGAACTCCATGTTCTGATTCTTCGGCGGTTCCACCACGGGGATGGCGCGCTGACGGCGTCGGGCCGTGAACACGAGGAACAGTACCAGCGTGAGGACTGACAGATAGAGAGCCAGTCTGAGGGGCGGACGCTCCAGGAAGACGATGAAGGGTGTCTGCTCGTTGCGCGCGGTTTCCCCCTTCCGTGCCTTGCTGTCGTCTATCCTGACCACGGGCAGCTCCTTCAGCCGGTTCAGGACACGCGTCACCACGGGGCGGCACTCGTCGTTGAGCATACCGTAGTTGGTGAAGAGCAGGGGGGCCGAGCAGACGATGATCTCGCCTTTCCCCATCGGGCATTGCACCACGACGGGCTGTGGCATCCCCTCACTGCCGCTGCTGAAGAGAGCCAAGGCGCGGCCTTCCGAGACTTGATGCAGCTTCAGGGTTGCGCTCACCAACTGCGGCACAAGGGTGTAGCCTTCCTTCCGGGGTGTATAACCGTCGTCGTCAGTCCAGAGAATGCGACCGTATACCCTCTTGCGGCTGGTCACCTGCTCGTATGAGAAGGCCGGCAAGGCCTCGCAGTCCAGGTGCAGCGAGTCGAGCATGTCCGATTTTCCGTCAGTCAGCAGCAGGATGCGCCAACCTTCTCTCGCCATCTTCAGCAGTTCGCTCTGATAGCCCGTCCCATAGTTGCCCAGCACAATGAGCGAGCGGCAGCCCATCGAGTCGCGGTGCAGCTGCCAGGGGGTGAGCCTCACCGCCTGATAGCCGTGGGGCATTGAGGTGGCCAGCACCGTGTCGAAGACATAACAGCCGAAGGGCTGATGGCTGGCTCCGGCAAACGAGGGCTCCCACGAGAAGCGGCGTGGCATGCGGTACTGCAGGGCAAAGAGCACCACGGTCAGCACAGCCAAGCCAATGAGGAACTTCTTGTTCACAGCCTGCCACCTCCTTTCCCGACAGCCTCTCGCAGCTGTTTCATCTCCTCATACAGCTCAGGCGTAGCCTCAAAATTGCCATAGCGCACCCTTACGAAGTGGCGGCTCAACTGTGAGAACGCCTCGTCGCGAGCCTCACGCATATACTGCATGGGCGTCTTCTGCGGTTGCCAGTCTATCTTTCCCGCGTCGCTCAGCGCGGCCAGCGTCTGCAAGTAGAGCCAGCGCACGGCCTGACGGTAGTCGCCCTGAGCCAGCGCACGGGCCTGTTCGGCCTCGAAGTCAACGCCATAGATGGTATCTTCCTCCACAGTATAGTCGAGCGGTGTCCGCTCCTTGCGCCAGAAGAATACGCTGCCGCCCCGCTTCCACAGCAGCCAGGCCACCACGCCTGCCACCACGGCTCCTGCAAAGATGAGCAAATAGACCACGGTGTCGCTCTCGATGGTCGTATTGAAGAGGTCGCTCAGGAAGCGCCTGATGTGCTCCGTGAGCCAACTGCCCACGCCTTTGCCCGATACGAGCTCGCGGTCGTAGTCGTATCGGTCGTCGTGTTGCCATCGGGCAATCTGGAGCGAATCCAGCATCAGGGTATCGGCAGTTGCCATGTTTGTAAGTTGTTGGTTTTCAGTTATTTATAATTCGTACTGAATTAACCTGCAATTCAGGCCGAATCAGGCGGCAATTCAGGCTGAATCAGAACGCGGTTCAGCCTGAATTGCAGAAGGCCTATAATTCTTCGAAATCCTCGATGGCCTGGTCGGTGGCCATACCGTCTATTTTCTCAGCCGCATGACCATAGTGGAAGATGATGCCAAGCCAAAAAACGATAGACACAACATCGGAACCGAAAAGCAGCAACACCGTCAGCAGATAATGGACAAACGAGACCAGCAACGAAGGACTGGCCACGTCGACGCCTTGCGATTCAGCCACAAGACTGTCATAAACTAAGACACCGATACGTGGAATAAAGACCATCAGCCCCAACAAAGAACATATAATGGCCAAAACAAAAAGGAGCAGAGCAAAGCTCCCCCAGGTATGCCACCCCAATCGGAAGCCCTTCTTGATACTCTCTATCGCACCTATATTGTCTTCCATCAGATAAACCGGCTGGGCAAGCATCACGGGAAGGAGCAAAGCGAACATGAGAATGAAAGACAAGGCTATCAGCCCCCAAGAAGAGCTGAACAAAAAGAAGACCAACAGGAAATAGAGTACCATCACAATAACCAGGCCAACGGCCAACACAATGCCCAATATAATTGACTTACCGATATTGTTCAGCAACGGGTCTTTCAGTTCAGACATCTGAAGATTCTCCAATCCATTCTCACGCTTCATGTAGAGTTGCACAAAAGCATAGACCATGGCTACCACTATGGCCGAGGTAATACTGGAGAAAAGTTGGCTCAGGCGTTCTACGGCAGAACTTTGCCAAATAGATTCAGTTCCGGCACTCTTAAAGAGTTCGGCATCTAAAGAGCCATTGGTAAACACGGCCGTCACCATGCACAAAGGTAGCACTAAGTAGATGCAGAACTTCAACATGACCTGCCAGTTGTCGCGGATGAAACCAAACGTGTCGTTAAGTTTGTCGCTGAGTGTGCGCTCACGATAGAGATAGAATTCCTTTTTTCCCATGATTTCGCTGATAAGGTAAATAAATAAAATAGAAAATGATGAATGCCGCAGAGAAAATGATGATGGCGAGCCGCGCCGCGTCGGGCCACTCCGTGTGGCGCGTCAGGAAGCCCTCGATGAACCCCGCCATGAGGAACACGGGAACCGTGCCCACGACGATGCGCAGTCCGCGGCGGGCTCCCATGCGGAACGAGTGCAATCGGGTATAGGTGCCGGGAAACAGGAGGCCACTGCCCATGGCAATGCCAGCCGCTCCGGCTATGATGATAGCCGAAATCTCAAGCGTCCCATGCAGCCAGATGGCCAGGCTTGACTCCCAGAGCAGGTCGTGCTGGGCAAAGAAGGTGGTGAACGAGCCCAGCATCACGCCGTTCTGGAACAGCACGTAGCCGGGGCCTACGCTGGTGAACACTCCCATGGCGAACGCAAGGAACGACACCATAATATTATTATGCGCGATGCCTACGAACATCATGCCTTCGGGCGAACTGTCGTAGACAGCCATCGGATGCCCCCCGGCAATGTTGTCGAGCGTCATCTCCACGTATTGGTCGCCCAGGATGATGCGGGCAAAGTCGGCATCGAGCCACTGCGACACGGCACCGATGACCATGCTGACCAGAAACACCAGCAGCGAGGCCAGCAGACAGCGGCGCTCCTGCCACACGGTGTCGGGCACCTCCCGCGTCCAGAAGGTCAGGATGCGGCTCAGGCGCTCGCGCTTGTAGCGGTACAGCTCGTTGTGGAGTGCGGAGGAAAGGGCGTTGAGATATTGCGTGATGCGCGAATCGCGGTAGTGGGTCTGGGCAAAACTCAGGTCTCTCGTCACGTCGATATAGCCATCGGCCAGCTCGTCTGGTGCCGTCGTGCGCGCCGCCTCAGCCAGCGCTTCCACCTGACGCCATTTGTCGATGTTCTGACGTATGAAGACTATTTCTTTCACCTTTTTACAAAGTTTTGCCAAAATTCATGGCAAAAGTAAGGAAAAAATCTTAAATTTGCAACGAATTACATGATAATTCGTACTGAAAATGGAAGAAACAGGTGTTCTCACAGGGCAATACGTCCGGATTATGCAGCCCACGGCCAGCGTAGGCGACCGCATTCTGGCCCAACTGGCCGACTGGTTCGTGCAACTGGCCTACCTGCTGTTCGTGCTGTGGGTAACCGACCTCAGCTTCGACAACAACCTGGAGTGGTTTTTCTTCTGCGCCATCCTGCCTGTCATGCTCTACCCGCTGCTGTGCGAGATACTCAACAATGGACAGACGCTTGGCAAAATGCTGATGCGCATGCGGGTGGTGATGGCCGACGGCTCCACGCCCTCATTAGGCGCCTATCTGCTGCGCTACCTGCTCATCATTGTCGACGGGCCGTCGCTCTGCTACCTCGGCGCTTTTGCCATCATGATCACCCGCCGTCACCAACGCCTCGGCGACCTTGCTGCCGGCACCGTGGTGGTGAAGCTGCAGCCTTACGAGCGCAACCGCATCTCGCTCGACGACTTCAGCTATCTGTCGCGCAACTACAAGCCCCGCTACCCCGCTGCGGCCGAACTGTCGCTGGAGCAGGTCAACGTGATTACCCGCGCACTGGCCACCGACAACGAGCGACGCATAGACCTGCTGGCCGACAAGGTGGAGGACTTGCTGGGCGTGAAACGGCGCGAGGAGTATACCGACCTGTTTCTGCAGACCGTCGTGCACGACTATCAGTACTACGCACTGGAGGCAATCTGAACGGACATTATTCTATAAAACTTAAAACTATACTTATTTATGAAACATCTATTTAGAAAAATGGCTCTCGCCGCCCTGCTGATGGCAGCTCCGTTAGCCATGCAGGCAGCCCAGAAGCCCGGCGACTTCACCGTGGGCGACAAGACGTTCCTGCTGAACGGCCAGCCTTTCGTGGTGAAGGCTGCTGAAGTACATTACCCTCGCATCCCGCGTCCCTACTGGGAGCACCGCATCCAGATGTGTAAGGCACTGGGCATGAACGCCGTATGCATCTACATTTTCTGGAACATCCACGAGCAGAAGGAGGGTGTGTTCGACTTCACGGGCAACAACGACGTGGCCGAGTTCTGCCGTCTGGCACAGAAGAACGGCATGTACGTCATCGTGCGTCCAGGTCCGTATGTGTGTGCTGAGTGGGAGATGGGCGGTCTGCCCTGGTGGCTCCTGAAGAAGAAAGACATCCGCTTGCGCGAGCGCGATCCTTATTTTATGGAACGCGTGAAGATTTTCGAGCAGAAGGTGGGTGAGCAGCTGGCCGGCCTGACTATTCAAAAAGGCGGCCCCATCATCATGATACAGGTGGAGAATGAATACGGTTCGTATGGCGAGGACAAGCCTTACGTCTCGGAGATACGCGACTGTCTGCGCGGCATCTACGGCAAGGAGCTGGCACTGTTCCAGTGCGACTGGTCGTCGAACTTCACAAAGAACGGCCTCGACGACCTTGTCTGGACGATGAACTTCGGCACGGGTGCAAACATCGACGACCAGTTCCGCCGCCTCGGCGAGCTGCGTCCCAACGCACCGAAGATGTGCTCTGAGTTCTGGAGCGGCTGGTTCGACAAGTGGGGTGCCCGTCACGAGACGCGTCCGGCAAAGGACATGGTGGCCGGTATGGACGAAATGCTGTCGAAGGGCATCTCGTTCTCGCTCTACATGACCCACGGCGGAACGTCGTTCGGCCCGGCTTCGCCCCCGATGTGACCTCGTATGACTACGATGCCCCCATCAACGAGTACGGCCTTGCCACCCCGAAGTTCTGGGAACTGCGCAAGATGATGGAGAAATACAACGACGGCAAGAAGATGCCTGCTGTTCCCAAGGCTCCCATGCCGATTATCACCGTGCCTAAGTTCGAACTGACGGAGTTTGCACCGCTCTATAACGGCTTTGACTACAGATATACATGGTGGGACCACAAAGAGGAAGCTCATGGCGACCGTCCCAAGACTTTCGAGGAGCTTGACATGGGTTGGGGCGCCGTGCTCTATACCACTCGTCTTCCCCAGATTGACGATATAAAAACAGAAGGTGTCCATCCGAACGACGCGTTTACGTGTACACTCACTATAGATGCTCACGATTATGCCCAGGTATTCATCGACGGTAAGTACATCGGAAAGGTGGACCGTGTGAAGAACGAGAAGACACTTACCCTGCCTGCGATCAAGCAAGGACAGGAACTGCAGATTCTTGTAGAAGGTATGGGCCGCATCAACTTCGGACGTGCCATCAAGGACTTCAAGGGACTTGTAAGCAAACCAACTATTACAGCCGAGCTACATTCCCATCTCGGCGGCGTTGACAAGACGGAGGTGACATTTACTCCTAACCAATGGGAGTGTATGCGCATTCCTGACAACTACGAGGTAGCCGTAAATGCTTTCGAGGAGCAGAAAACCAAGCCCACCACTCGCGAAAAGCTCAACGCACCTGTCATTGGACGCGGCTTCAGGTATGCCAGAGAGAGCGACGACCTTATCTTCGGTCGTGGCTATTATCGCGGCTACTTCAACCTGAAGAAGGTGGGCGACACGTTCCTGAACTTCGAGACTTGGGGCAAGGGTCAGGTATGGGTGAACGGCCACGCTATGGGCCGCATCTGGAGCATTGGTCCGCAACAGACGCTCTACGTGCCAGGCTGCTGGCTGAAAAAGGGCAAGAACGAGATTATCGTGCTCGATATTGTCGGCCCTCGCGAGGCTGTTGTTTGGGGACAGGCAGAGCCTGAGCTGAACAAGCTACAGTTGGAGAAGAGCAACAAGCACAACAATATCGGCGACAAGCCCGACCTGAACAGCGCCACACCCGTCAGTGTGTCTGGCGGTTCTGCCGCCGGAGTAGTCACCCTCAAGCCAGGCAACGGCTGGCAGACCATCCAGTTCAAGACTCCTGCCAAAGGACGCTACCTCGCCATTGAGTGCCTCTCTACACAGAAGGACGGCGACCGTGTGGCTATCGCTGAGCTCTACCTGCAAGGGCAGGACGGCAAGCGTCTGAGCCGCGAACCCTGGAAGACGAAGTATGCCAACAGTGAGGATGAGGGCGGCAACCACTTAGGCGACAAGGTCTTTGATCTGCAGGAGTCTACCTACTGGCAGACGGAGAAAGGCGCCTCAATGCCCCATCTGCTCGTCATCGACCTCGGCTCGGTACAGACCGTGAAAGCCCTTGAGTACTTGCCCCGTGCGGAGCAAGGTGCACCGGGCTCGGTGAAGGACTTCAAGATCTACGTCTATTAGTTTTACGCAACATAACTGTCTGATTGACAGCTGTTTACAATTTGGGCTGAATTGCGTCGCAATTCAGCCCAAATTATTGGCCAATTCAGCACGAACCTCAGCATGGTTTGGCCTGTTTTGCATCAGCTTCTAAATACTCCTTGCCATACTCCACGTAGTGGGCAGCAAAAGCCTCGGCCATGCCGGGCTTTGCCATCTTAATGAACTTGGACGGAACACCGCCCCACAGCTCGTGGGCTCCCACCTTCGTTCCCTGTAGCACCAGGGCACCTCCGGCAATGATTGCACCCTCGCCTATCTCGGCATTGTCCAGAATGGTAGAGTTCATGCCAATCAGTGCCCCGTCATGGATGGTGCAGGCATGCACACAGGCACAGTGGCCGATGGTCACATCATTGCCAATATGGGTGGGGCCTGTGGTGTTCGTCACGTGAACGACGGCTCCGTCCTGTACGTTCGAGCGGTTCCCGATGGTGATGGGAGCCACATCGCCACGCACCACGGCATTGAACCAGATGCTGCATTCGTCGCCCATCGTCACATCGCCGACGATGGTTGCATTCTCGCTGAAGTAGCAGTCACGGCCCCATTGGGGCAAACTGCCTTTGTATGATTTAATCAGTGCCATATCGTTTGATCGTTATTGTTCGTTTATTTCTTAGCCCTTGTAGTTCGTGTAATGCATCCACTGCTCGATGACAGAGCTATACTGAACACTCTTCTCTTCGTCGTTCTTCAGATGTACCAGCATCTTCTTGTAGGCAAACTTATGCATCTTGATGCAGAACCATATCAGCACAAAGAAACAGATGCCCCCAACAATCGGGCTGACCATACCCGTCATGGCCAGTGCGTCGTAGATACCATGAGCCAGAATGGGCATAAGCAGGATGTTCCGACGGTTCGTCTGCGACCGTTCTACGAAATGATAGAGCGAATAGTAATAGCCCATGATTACGGCAAAGGCATAATGGCCGGGCACAGCCAGCAGCGAACGGGTGATGGCTACCGCCACCCATTCCTCGCTGTTACCGAACAGATAGCCGATGTTCTCGACGGCCGCAAAGCCCAATCCCACACAGACAGCGTAAACAATGCCGTCGATATGCTCGTCAAAATAAGGATTACGCCTCACCAAGAGCCACAAGGCCAGCAGTTTGAAGCACTCCTCCGGCACGGCAGCCACAAGGAAAGCCAAGGCCGTAGTGCCCAGAAGCGAAGACGGTTCTCCTCCGCCGAAGAGAATCATCTGTATAATATACTCCACAATGCCCACGGGGATGATAATCAGTGCGCCAAAGAGTACCCCCTTCAATAGCTGGGACGTAGGTTCCTTCTGTGGGTCTTTCTTCCAAATATAGAGGAAGAGCAAGATGGCAGGCAGCAGAGCTGCGGATATAATGAGTATTGCGTCCATACTTGTTCGGTTACAAAAAATGCGCGGACGCAGCGCCCGCGCATTTGTGTTTTCTATAGAATTGGATTCTTGTTAGTTTAAAGGTTGGGGTTAATCTCGCTCCATTTCGAAATCTCAGGAACGATGTTCAGCGTCACAAGCTCGTCACGCATCTTGCACAGGTGCTCGTAGCTCTGATCCAGCTTGGCGTTCTCCTCGGCAGTTCCCTCGGGAACCTCGAACTTTGCGCCCTCGGCTGTCATCGTGGTCTTCATGGCCATCATGATGTGGTCGTACTTGTCGGTCTTCACATACGTGCCAACGGGGAAGCGGAAAGGCTCACCACCCATGGCAGCGCGAATCATCTCTACCGACAGATAGGCAGGACTCTGGAACGACGAGCGACCGCGCAACTCGATGATCTTTGCACCGCCCTTGGTCACGTCGACCTTCATCTGCTCCCACTCCTCAGCGGGGAACTCAGCTGTTCCAATAATGTCGGTGAGCTTGCGACCCTTAATGGTCACATGGCTGCCGAAAACGGCCATCTGCTCTCCGTGGCCACCATAGGTAGCGCAACCCTCGATCTCACTCTGCTTCACACCGAACTTCTTAGCCAGTGCGCTCTGCAGACGAGTGGTATCCAGACCAGCCAGCGTAGTCACCTGTCCGGGTTTCAGACCCGAATAGAGCAACGTGACCAGACCGGTGAGGTCGGCTGGGTTGAAGATGATGACAACGTGCTTCACGTCGGGGCAGTATTTCTTAATGTTCAGGCCCAGCTCCTCGGCAATCTTACAGTTGCCGGCCAGCAGATCCTCACGGGTCATACCGGCCTTGCGGGGAGCGCCACCACTTGAGATGATATACTTTGCATCCTTAAATGCCTCCTCGGCATCGGTGGTTGCAGTGATGGTAGCCTCGTCGAAACCGCTCTGGCGCATCTCTTCAGCCACACCTTCGGGCGAGAACACATCATAAAGACACAGATTGCTGGTCAGACCCATCATCAGGGCGCTCTGAGCCATGTTTGAACCAATCATGCCGGCTGCGCCGACGATGACCAGTTTGTCGTTAGTCAAAAATGCCATAATAGTTTAAACTTAATAGATTTATTGTTTTCTTTTTGTGCCACAAAATTACAGAAAAAAACTGAAAGCGTGATAATTCATACTGAATTTAATTGTTATTTATTATAAAAAGGTGTATCTTTGCAAAGCAGAAATTACAAAATGACCAATAAAATACACTATCTTATGATACAACAACGTCTTCAAGCCTTACGCGAACTGATGCAGAGAGAGCATCTGGCCGCCTTCATTTTCCCCAGTACCGATGCCCACCAAAGCGAATATGTAGCCGATCACTGGAAGGGTCGCGAGTGGATTTCGGGCTTCAACGGCTCGGCTGGCACGGCGGTGGTGACAATGACTAGTGCTGCCCTCTGGACTGACTCGCGCTATTTCCTGGCCGCAGCAGAGCAACTACGCGGCACGGAGTTCCAGCTGATGAAGCTGAAGATAGAGGGAACGCCAACTATAGCTGAGTGGCTGGAACAGGAACTGCGCAACGTGCGCAGCCCGGAGGTGGGGCTCGACGGCATGGTGAATGCCTCATCAAGCGTAGAAGAGATGATACAGGAGCTGCGGAAACGGGGTGGCATGACGCTACGAACAAACCTCGACCCGCTGAAAACAATCTGGAAAGACCGCCCTGCCCTCCCCGACACTCCCATCGAGATACAGCCTTTAACCCTGTGCGGAGAGTCCTGTCAGGCGAAGATCGGGCGCATCCGCCGTGCTTTGCGTGACCAGCATGCCGACGGTATGCTCGTCTCTGCGCTCGACGACATTGCCTGGACGCTCAACCTCCGCGGAACAGACGTTCATTGTACGCCCGTCTTCGTCAGTTATCTGCTCATTTCCACCACGCAGGTGACGCTCTTCATCAACCGGAAGAAGCTGACTGCCAAGACAAACGCCTATCTCAAAGAGAACCAGATCGACGTGGACGACTACGAACATGTCGGGAAAGGACTGAAGGACTACTTCGAACAGACCATTCTGATGGATCCCGACGAGACGAGCTATTCGCTCATGAAGGCCGCAGTCCGCGACGTCATCCGGGCCGCATCGCCCATCCCTGCCATGAAGATTGTGAAAAACGAAGCCGAGATCCGAGGCTACCACGAGGCCATGCGGCGCGACGGTTTGGCCATGGTGCGCTTCCTGAAATGGCTTGAAGACGAGATGGCCGTCCAGCATGTTGCGATGCCATCGCAACAAACAGAGCTTTCTATCGACCGTAAGCTCACTGCCTTGCGAGCCGAGCAGCCGCTCTACCGCGACCTTTCCTTCGACACCATTGCGGGCTATGGGCCGCATGGAGCCATCGTCCACTACGAGGCCACGCCTGAGACCGACGTGCCACTGGAGCCGAAAGGGCTGCTGCTCTTAGACAGCGGTGCACAATACCAGGACGGAACGACCGACATTACCCGCACCATTGCCCTCGGACCGCTGACCCCCGAAGAGCGGCACGTCTACACGCTGGTGCTGAAAGGCCACATCGCCCTGGCCCGCGCCGTCTTCCCTGAGTGCACCACAGGTACCCAGCTCGACGTGCTCGCCCGGCAGTTCATGTGGCGCGAAGGCCTCAATTACCTGCACGGCACGGGTCACGGCGTTGGCAGCTACCTGAGCGTCCACGAAGGGCCTCACCAGTTCCGTATGGAATGGAAGCCCCAACCCCTCATCGCCGGCATGACCATCACCGTCGAGCCGGGCATCTACCTGCCCGGACGCTTCGGAGTGCGCATCGAGAACACAATGCTCATCGTACCTGCCTTCGAGTCGGAGATGGGCAAATATCTGCAGTTGGAGCCGCTGACACTCTGCCCTATTGACACCCGTCCCATTGAGCAAGAACTGCTTACCGACGAAGAGCGCCAATGGCTCAACGACTATCATGCGACGGTCTTCGAGCAATTGGCGCCCCAGCTCACACCGGAAGAGCAGTCCTGGCTGCGGAAAGCCACGCAGCAGCTATAAGGAAAACAAGGGGAACTTCAGAAACTGGCCAGCCAGGCTTTCAGTTCGTGAAGCATCTCCAGGTGGAAGTCGAACGAAGCCCGATAGCCCCATCCGTGGCCTCCTGTAGGATAGACATGGAGTGCTGCCGGCACGTCGTGGCGGAAGCACTCCATATAATAATTGACAGCATTCACAGGTAGCACCAGCGTGTCGTCGTCGCTCAGGGCGATAAAGGCCCGAGGAGTGACACGCGTCACCTGCACTTCGTTGCTCAGCAACTGTACATCCTTCTTTGAGGGTTTCTCACCCAGCAGATTCACCATCGATTCGCGGTGTGTGAAGCCCTGATTCATCGTAATGACCGGATAGAACAGGATCTGGAAGTCGGGCCTCGCATCGCCCTTGGCGTGAGTGGCAACGGTCGAAGCCAGATGGCCGCCGGCCGAGAACCCCATGATGCCGACCTGGTTCTTGTTGACACGCCACGTATGGGCACTGTTGCGCACCAGCCGGATGGCCTCCTCGGCATCGGCCACAGGTATTCTGTAGTCGCCGTGAGGCATACGGTATTTCAGCACGAACACGGCAATGCCCAGCTGGTTGAAGAACGGTGCCCAGTCGGTGCCCTCATGCGACATAGCCAGATGCTCGTAGGCACCGCCCGGACAAATCACGATGGCTCGCCCCGTAGCACGTTTCGAATCGGGCAGAAACGCGGTCAACTCAGCCTTTTCGTCGGCATAGGCGCTCTTCACAGGAGCCTTGTTCTGCCAAAGGTCAATCACTTTCTGGGCCGAAGCCGACAATAAGGGAAACAGCATCATAAGAAGTAAGAATATTGGTCTTTTCATTATAGTTTATGAATATAGGGTGCAAAGTTACGAATAATTTGTGAGTTTTTCGTAACTTTGCACCATATTAAACAAAAAAAACATGCATCCTTTAG
>Ga0310697_10002369_pt1 | contig 20158 bp, 17 predicted proteins | sample 172DNAGHGlowgp2_FD_203883 | JGI IMG/M metagenome (GOLD analysis project Ga0310697, IMG submission 203883) | Sheep rumen microbial communities from Palmerston North, Manawatu-Wanganui, New Zealand - 1728 DNA GHGlow gp2 (v2) (version 2) | ecosystem: Host-associated > Mammals > Digestive system >... | reverse complement strand
TGCTTCATAATTTGAAAGATGCGTAACTTTGGCAGATTGCCCTCGCTGGTTGCAAGGGCAATCTCTTTGTGGTCTTTCAGAAACTGAATAGCTTTGTCGAACATCTCGATTACCATTTCAGTTCTTCCTGCAGGATAGTTCCATCGGTCATGGGGCTGTCAGCCTCAGTGAAGGCATTGGCCTTGTACTGGATGCAGAGCATAGTCAGGTTCTCTGTGCCCGTGTTCTTCAGCGCACGCTTACCATCGGGAGCCACACGTATAATGGTACCCTCGCTGACAGGGAATACCTCACCATCCACCTGATACTGGCCTTCGCCCTTCAGGATAATGTAAAGTTCCTCGTGAGTCTTGTGGGTGTGCAGGAAACCGCTGTCCTGACCAGGAACGAGTGTCTGGAAACTCAGTTCGCTGCCTGTAGCACCTACGGCCTGACCTGCGAACACCTTACCTTGAATGGTTACATTGGGGCCCATCGGAAGCACGTGCTCGATAATCTCACTCATCTTACCTACGCTGACAGCGCTGTAGTTTTTACCACTCTTCATTGTCTCAATCTGTTTCATAATTTCATTTGTTTAAAGGGTTGCTTATTTCGTTTTGACGCTGCAAAGGTACGGCCATTTTTTCAATCCCACAAGAGGGCACTAAAAGGTGGCATAGTTACCAAAAAGTAGGAATTGTGATGTTATCGGACTTCTGCGAAAGAGGTGTTAACTTAGATTAACTAAGTGTAATTTGGTAATTCGGTAACTATTGGTTACTTTTGCAGCAAAAACATGAATTATGGCAGATATCAAAGCTGAGTATTTAGCCTGTCCCATCAGGCAAGTGATTAGTCGCTTTGGCGACAAGTGGTCGTTACTCGTTCTCTTCATGTTGAACAGGAGTGAGACGGGCGTGTTACGATTTAACGAGATCCGTCGTCTGATGTCGGACTGCTCGCAGAAGATGCTCTCCCAAACGTTGAAGAACCTCGAGCAGAGCAACCTCGTCAATCGCCAAGTGTATGCTGAAGTGCCGCCGCGCGTTGAATACTCCCTGACGGAAACGGGATTGTCACTCATGCCGTCCATCATTTCACTCATAGAGTGGGCCCAGGAACATTTCAACGAGATAGTAACTGAGTCAAATTGTAAATTGTAAATTGAATATGACACTACATGAAGCCATAGAAGCCCGCCATAGTGTGAGGGCATATAAGGATCTGCCACTGGGCGAGGAATTAGTCAAACGGTTGGAGGAAGAGATTGCTATGGTCAATCAAAAAGGCAATCTTCATGTCCAACTTATCCAAAACGAGCCAAAGGCGTTCCAGGGGACGATAGCCAAATACGGCAAGTTCCGAAACGTAAAGAACTATCTGGTAATGGCCGGTCGAAAAGCCGACGATCTTGATGAGCATGTAGGCTACTACGGAGAGCGTCTTGTCTTGCTCGCCCAGACGCTTGGCTTGAATACCTGCTGGGTGGGCCTCAGCTACACGAAGGTGCCTGGAACCTATGTGCTTGGCGAAGATGAGAAGATAGTCTGCTACATTGCCATCGGCTATGGTGAGACGCAAGGTGTCAGCCATAAGATCAAGGCCGTTGAGCAAGTGAGCCGCTCGGCCGTAAGGGCGCTTGGCTCGTCCACGGATGCCAGTGACATCACTCCATCATGGTTCCGTCAAGGCGTTGAAGCAGCATTGCTTGCGCCTACTGCCGTGAACCAGCAGAAGTTCTCGTTCGAGTACCTCGGCATGGAAGATGGCCGCCATCAAGTGCGCGCCAAGAAAGGCTTCTCGCTGATTGGCTATACGCAGATAGACTTAGGCATTGCCAAATACCATTTTGAGGTTGGCACCGGGAAAGACAACTTTGATTGGGTATAATAAGTATATCAGGCAGATAAGTCGGAATCTATATTAAACTGAAAGGAAAAACATGAAGAAAGAGGTTAATTTCCGGGATGAGGCCATAGCATGCGTGCAGGATTCTGTCCTCCCGATGCATAAGCAAATATATGACAAGTATAAAGGGGATTTTGACAGAATCTATGCGGAAGCGTACAATAACAAATCCTATACAGGTAAAGTAATCGTCCCAGGGAAGGTATATGAGCTGAGTTATTTGGAATGTTCATGCCCAAAAGTTAAATGTGGAATGAGAAGTTGTCCAGAACAATGCGAGTGTTCGCGTCAGAGCATTTTATATATTCTGTCACAACTTGAGCCGAATAGCAAATTTGATGTTCAGATTGTTAACACGATTCTCAGAGGGGGTGATCGCTGTACTTTCCGGATATCCAGGGCGGCTGAAATGAAAAGATTGACTGGCATCTGTGGGCTTGACTGCGAGAAGTGCGACGCCTATATTGCCACAAAGAACGATGATCAGTCGTTGCGGGAAAGAACCGCTAAACTCTGGTCTGAGTTGAACCATGCGCCCATCCTTCCGGAACATATCAATTGCGAGGGATGCCGCATGGACGGCGCCAAGACCCTTTTCTGCAGCTCGTTGTGTGAGATACGTAAGTGCGCAGTGGCCAAGGGGATGGAGACCTGTGGCGATTGTCCCGAGAGCATGACCTGTCCGAAAGTCAACGCGATTTGGCAGAACAATCTTCAGGCGAAGGATAACCTGCTGAAGTAAAATCCAAGTGATTAGAACAATGAACATAAGAGGGCACCTTGCTTCTGCACCATCTTGATTTTCAATTTATCAATGATGAACGGGAAAATAAATATTGATGATTGATGATTGATGAATGATGAAGATTGACGTCCAAAAACTATTTGCGCTGAGAAGAACTTCACGTCCGCTCGGCACTAAGAGACGCTTGACACTTCAAGAATGTACAATTCATCATTCCTCAATCATCATTCACCATTCTTCACTCGTCAATAATCAAGCCTCAACGCTTATAGTCGATAGCGCAAGCATCGACATTCATTATCGCGATAGCGAATGAAGATGGGAAACATAGCGAATATTCGTGGGGGAAAGTACGAAAAAAGATAATGATGCACACGTATATTCATGAAAAGGAATACGTGCGCACAAAGGGTGTGCTACGTGGATAGTCCGAAGCGTTCGAGGGCGGTGTATTGCTCGCGCAGACGTGTGCGGGCACGGTGGAGATAGACGCGGACCTGGTCCTCGGAGAGGTTGAGCTGCTGGGCTATCTCGCGGTAGGAATAGCCCTCGATGTCGCGGAGGCGCACGATGTCATCCTGCGGCGGGGGCAGCTGGCTGATGAGATGGATGATGGAGGGGGCTGAGGGGTCAAGGGTCAAGGGTCGAGAGTCGATGATGGATGATGGATGATGGAGGATGGAGGATGGATGATGGAGGATGGAGGATGGAGGATCGATGATGGATGATGGATGATGGCTGATGGATGATGGATGATTGATGGTGGTGAGGGGTACGATGCGGCTTCTTCTCTTCTTATGGTCCAAGGCGAGGTTTTTGCAGATTTGCGTGAGCCACGCCTCGATGTTCCGTATCTGCGGCCACTGTTCGCGCCGCTCCCAAGCCTTCAGCATCGTGTCCTGCACGATGTCCTCAGCATCAGCGGTGTCGAGTGTGATGCTGAGCGCGAGACGATAGAGGCGGTCGCGATGGGGAAGGATGGTGGTGCGGAAATCCATGAGGGCAAATGACGAATGACGAATGACGAATGACGAATGACGAAAGGTCGCCTGTGGCGAAATGAAGAGTGAAGAATGAAGAGTGAAGAATGAAGAATGATAATTGACGATTGATGAATGACGAATGATGATTGATGAATTATCCATTATACATTGTCCATTATCCATTATCCATTATCCATCATCCATCACACATCATCCATCATCCATTATCCATTATACATTATCAATTATCCATTATCACCGTTCCACCTTGGAGGTCGCCAGTGGAGGTGATGCGGACTTGGGCGACGCCGTCGTGAATGGCCTTGAAGGCGTTCTCGAGTTTGGGGATCATGCCGCCGCTGATGGTGCCGTCGGCAACGAGGGCGCGGAACAGGGGTTCGGTGAGATGGGGAATGAGCGAGGCGGGGTCGGCGGGGTCGCGGAGCACGCCGGGGAGCTCGAAGCAGAAGGTGAGGGAGACGGGGATTGATGATTGATGATTGATGATTGATGATGGATGATTCTTCAAGTGTGAAGCGTCCCGATGGGCCGAGCGGATGATGGGGGCGAGGGAGGAGGCGAGGGCGGTGGCGGCGGTTTGGGCGATGGTGTCGGCGTTGGTGTTGAGGAGATGGCCTGCGCCGTCGTGGGTGAGGGGGGCGATGACGGGGGTGATGCCGAGGGCGAGGAGCTGGTGGAGGGTGGTGCCGTCGGCGCTATCGACATCGCCGACGAAGCCGAAGTCGATGCCTTCGGGGGTGATGGGTCGGCGGTGGGCGCGGATGAGGTTGAGGTCGGCGCCGGTGAGGCCCAGGGCATTGATGCCGCGCGCCTGGAGCTTAGCGACGATGTTCTTGTTGACGAGTCCGGCATAGACCATGGTGACGACGTCGAGCATGGCGGCGTCGGTGATGCGTCGTCCGCCGACCATCCGGCTTTCGATGCCGAGCTGCGCCGCCATCTTCGTTGCGGAGCGTCCGCCGCCGTGGACGAGCACCTTGGGCCCTTCGATCTTCGCGAACCCGTCGAGCAGGATGTCGAGCTGCGCGGGATCTTCAACGACGGCGCCTCCGACCTTGATGACGGAGGACCCACCCCCCTGCCCCTCCCTGTGAGGGAGGGGAGTAGTTACTTTTGTCATTTGATTATCAGTTCCTTTCATTGGCTTTCATTTGCTATTGGTATCTACTCCCCTCCCTTCACGGGAGGGGCAAGGGGGTGGGTCTGCTGGGGTTGTGTCTTCTACTCAAGATACGTGTAGCCATATAGTCCGGCGCGGTAGTTGCTGATAAATTCCTTGCCTTCGGCTTCGGTGATCTTGCCGTCCTTGACGGCGCGGCTGACCCATATCTCGAGTCGTCGCACGAGTCGCTTGGGGTCGTACTGTACGTATTCGAGCACGTCGGCGACGGTCTCGCCGTCGATGATCTGTTCGATCTCGTAGCCGTCGCGGTTGACGGCGATATGCACGGCGTTGGTGTCGCCGAAGAGGTTGTGCATGTTTCCGAGGATCTCCTGATAGGCGCCGACGAGGAAGACGCCAATGTAGTAGTGTTCGTCGGCCTTGACGGGATGGAGTGGTATGTAGTTGGTCTGATGGCCTCCGTTGACGTAGGTGGTGATCTTGCCGTCGGAGTCGCAGGTGATGTCCTGAAGTGTGGCGCTGCGCGTGGGTTGCTCACCCAGGCGGGCGATGGGCATGATGGGGAAGAGCTGGTCGAGGGCCCAGGAGTCGGGCATGGACTGGAAGAGCGAGAAGTTGCAGAAGTACTTGTCGGCCATCTGCTTGTCGAGGGCGCGCAGCTCGTCGGGGACGTGCTTCTGGTGGTGAGCGAGCTCGGCTACTTCGTGGCTGATGGCCCAGTAGATGGACTCGATCTGCGCGCGTGTCTTGAGGTCGATGATGCCGTGGCGGAAGAGGTCGAGGGCTTCCTCGCGAATGTCCTCGGCGTCGTGCCAGTCCTCAAGGAGCGAGCGGCTGGAGAGCTTGTCCCAGATCTCGGTGAGGTCGTGCACGAGTTTGTGGTCGTTCTCGGTGGGGTTGAAGTCCTCGGGCATCTGCGGTGCGCAGACGCTCTCCATGACATCAACGACGAGCACGCTGTGGTGAGCTGTCAGCGAGCGTCCGCCCTCGGTGATGATGTTGGGGTGGGGGATGCCGTTTTTGTCGGCGGCTTCGACGAGGTTATAGACGCAGTCGTTGACATACTCCTGAATGGAGTAGTTGACGCTGGATTCGCTGTTGCTGGAGCGCGTGCCGTCGTAATCTACGCCGAGTCCTCCGCCGCAGTCGATGAACTCGATGTTGAAGCCCATGGCGTGGAGCTGCACGTAGAACTGAGCGGCCTCGCGCAGGGCGGTGCTGATGCGGCGTATCTTGGTGATCTGGCTTCCGATGTGAAAATGGAGTAGCTTGAGGCAGTCGCGCAGTCCCATCTCGTCGAGGAGCTGGAGGGCCATGAGCAGCTCGGAGCTGTTGAGCCCGAACTTGGAGGCGTCTCCTCCGCTCTCGCTCCACTTGCCGGAGCCGTTGGCGGCGAGCTTGATGCGTATGCCGAGGTTGGGACGCACGCCGAGTCGCTTGGCCGTCTCGGCGATGATCTGCAGCTCGGGCAGTTTCTCGATGACGAGGAAGACGCGTTTGCCCATCTTCTGTGCCAGCAGCGCCAGCTCGATGAAGTTCTGGTCCTTGTGGCCGTTGCAGATAATGAGGCTGTCGGAGTCCATATTGGTAGCCAGCACGGCGTGGAGCTCGGGCTTGGAGCCGGCTTCGAGTCCGAGGTTGTAGCGCTTGCCATGGCTGATGATTTCCTCGACGACGGGTCGCATCTGATTGACCTTGATGGGGAAGATGATGAAGTGCTCGGCCTGGTAGTCGTACTCCTTAGCGGCCTTGCGGAAGCACTCGTCGGTCTTCTCGATTCGGTTGTCGAGGATGTCGGGGAAACGGAGCAGCACGGGGGCCGTGACATGACGGGTGGAGAGCTCGTCGATGACCTCTTGCAGGTCCACTTGCACGCCGTTCTTCTTTGGGGTTACATAAACGTGTCCCTTGTCGTTGATGCCGAAATAGTTAACGCCCCAACCCTTAATGTTGTAGAGCTCTTCGGAGTCTTCAATACGCCACTTTTTCATTGACAAATTAACAGATTAACAGATTAACAAATTAACAGATTAACGACATTGACAGATTAACAAATTAACAGATTAACAAATTAACAGATTAACAAATTAACAGATTAACAGATTAACGACATTAACAGATTAACAAATTAACAGATTAACAAATTAACAGATTAACAGATTATACATTGAGCAGTTCGCGGATAATCCTCACGCTCTCTTGAATCTTGACGGAGGTGTCGAGGAGGGTGACGTCCACGGTGTGCTTAGCTTTAGAATAATAGGTCTCGCGCGCCTGTACGGTCTCGCGCACGTAGTCTTCCAGCTCCTCGGGAGTCTTGCCTTCGATGAGCGGCCGTTTGCCTTTGCCCATGCGCAGGTGCATGGCCAGCACTTCGGGCTCGGCCTTGAGGTAGATGGTGTCGGCGAGTGAATTCATGTAGTCCATGTTGTCGTAGAAGCAGGGCGTGCCTCCGCCGCAGCTGACGACGACGTTCTCGAACTCAGCTACTTCGTGGAGCATCCGTCGCTCGAGGTCGCGGAAACCTTCCTCGCCGCGTTCGGCAAAAATTTCGGGCACGCTGCGGCGGTAGCGCATCGTGATATACCAGTCGAGGTCGTAGAAGGTGACGCCGAGCTCTGCCGCGAGGGCTTTGCCGACGGTAGTCTTGCCGGCGCCCATGAATCCGATGAGGATGATTCTGATCATGATGCAGTGTTGCGTTTCGTGTAGCGTCGCTTCTCGGCGTTCTTGGGTTTCTCGTCCTGCTCCTTGATGATGGCGAGACACTCTTCAACAGTCAGCTCCTTGGCGCGTTCCTGTTGTGCTTTGGAGAGGCGGTAGTTGCTGCCTTTGTAGATGATATATGGTCCGAAACGTCCGTTGACGATTTCCATTTCGGGCTGCTCGTCGAAGTGCTTGATGTGGCGGTCCGTCTCGCTCTGGCGCTTCTCCTCGATGAGCTGCACGGCTTCTTCGAGGGAGATGCTGAAGGGATCCATCTTGGCAGGAATCGACACGAATTTCTTCTGATGAGCGATGTAGCTGCCGTAGCGTCCTGAGCCGACAGTGACGTCGGAGCCCTCATACTGTCCGAGCGTTCGCGGCAGCTGGAACAGTTCGAGTACCTCTTCGAGGGTGATGGTCTCGATGCTCTGTCCTTTCTGGAGCTGAGCGAATCGCGGCTTCTCGGCATCCTCGGCCGACCCGATCTGTGCCACGGGTCCGAAGCGGCCAATCTTCACACTGACGTTCTTGCCGCTCTTGGGGTCGATGCCTAAGATGCGTTCGCCGGCTCGCAGCTCGTTCTTTGTGTTGAGCGATGCGTCCACTTTGGGTTCGAACTCGTCGTAGAACTGATGGACCATGGACGTCCAGTCCTCCTTGCCTTCGGCGATGGCGTCGAATTCCTTCTCCACGCCTGCGGTGAAGTTGTAGTCTAGAATCTCGGGGAAGTACTGCATGAGGAAGTCGTTGACGACCACACCGATGTCGGTAGGCAGCAGCCGTCCGCGCTCGGCGCCAAAGACGGCGGTGCTGGTTTCCTCGCTGACAGCGTTGTCGCGGAGCGTCAGTACGGTGAAGGAGCGTTCGTCGCCGGGCTTGTCGCCGCGCACGACGTACTCGCGCTGCTGAATGGTGCTGATTGTAGGCGCATAGGTCGAAGGACGTCCGATGCCCAGTTCCTCAAGCTTACGCACGAGGCTGGCTTCGTTGAAACGTGCCGGGCGTTGGGTGAAGCGCTCCGTGGCTTGCACCTCGACGCGCTGCAGCTGCTGCCCGACGGTAAGTGGAGGCAGTATCGCTGTGCTGTCATTGGCGCGTTCGTCGTTGTCGTCGGACTCTGTCTCGCGATAGATTTTCAGGAAACCGTCGAACTTGATGACTTCGCCGGTGGCGACGAACTGCTCGTTGCGCCCGGATATGTTGATGGTGGCCACGGTCTTCTCCATTTCGGCATCCGCCATCTGGCTGGCAATCGTGCGCTTCCAAATGAGTTCGTAGAGGCGTCGCTGCTGTGCCGTACCCTCGGTGAGCTCCGTGCGGTCCATGTAAGTCGGACGGATTGCTTCGTGCGCTTCCTGCGCGCCTTTGGCGGAGGTGTGGTATTGGCGTGTCTTGACGTATTGTTCGCCCATCATCTCAGTGATGACGTTTCGGCTGGTGCCGAGTGCGAGCGTCGAGAGGTTGACGCTGTCGGTACGCATATACGTGATCAGTCCGCTCTCGTACAGCTGCTGTGCCACCATCATGGTCTGGGCTACGGGGAATCCGAGCTTGTGGGCGGCTTCCTGCTGCAGCGTGCTGGTGGTGAACGGCGGTGCCGGTGTGCGGTGGACGGGTCGTGTCTGAATGTCCTCAATCGTCAGCGTGGCGTCCTTCAGGTCGTTGAGCAGCGCCTTGGCTTCTTCGCGGGTGGAGAAGCGGCGGTTGAGCTCGGCGCGCAGCTGGTTGCCGTCGGGCAGGGCCAGCAAGGCCGTGACGCGGAACATGGCTTCGCTTTGGAAGGCCTGTACCTCGCGCTCTTTCTCAACAATCAGTCTCACGGCCACGCTCTGCACACGTCCGGCGCTCAAACTGGGCTTCACCTTGCGCCAAAGTACGGGCGAGAGCTTGAAGCCGACGATGCGGTCGAGGACGCGGCGCGCCTGCTGGGCGTTCACCAACGCCATATCCACCTGCCGTGGGTGCTCGATGGCTTCGAGGATGGCCGTCTTCGTAATCTCATGGAACACGATGCGGCGCGTTGATTCGGGCTTGAGCTTCAGCACTTCCTGCAGGTGCCACGAGATGGCTTCTCCCTCGCGGTCCTCATCGGATGCCAGCCACACCGTATCGGCCATCTTGGCATTCTGCTTGAGCTGGCTGACCACGTGAGCCTTATCAGAAGGAATCTCGTATTGCGGCAGGAAGGTGTTCAAATCGACGCTGAAATCTTTCTTCTTCAGGTCGCGAATGTGTCCGTAGGAGGACATCACTTTGTAGTCCTTGCCAAGGAACTTCTCGATGGTCTTGGCCTTGGCAGGAGACTCTACGATAACAAGGTTTTTTGACATATATATCGCTTAGTTTCGATTTTGCGGGCGCAAAACTACATAAAAAAAGCGAACTACACCTTATATATATAAAGAAAAAAACATTTTTTAGCCTATTTCGGTGCTTTTTCTCATCTCGCGACGTATTAAATACACCATCAGGTAGAGCCAGAACACGCAGACGACGGCTGTGATGACCGCTCCTTGAGTTCCTCCTAAGAATTGGATGAAGTTGTCATCGGGCGAGATCATTCCCAACGCGCATGCAAACGAATTATTAAACACGTGTATGCACACGGGAGCGATTAGCGAATCTGTCCACCAATAGGCGAAACCTAACACGATGCCGAGGATGAAGGCGGCGGGCATCTGTGCGGGGTTCATGTGGATGGCGCAGAAGAGGACGGCTGACAAGCCGATGGCTACGCCAGGCCCCTGCGAGGCGTAGCGTTGCTGGATGCAGTGCTGCACGCCGCCGCGGAACAGCAGTTCCTCGCACACCGGACCGATCAGGGCCACCGTCAGCAGGCCCGCAGGGTTGAAAATGATGGTTTTCATTAATTCATCCCCTACGAGGTCGGGGATATCAGGGAAAAAGGCTTCCTGAATGAGGTTCACGAGCATGATGACGGGCAGCGCCAGGCCGAAGGACAGCTTCGTGCGCATGCCTTTAGGACTTCGAATGCCGCTCATCGTACGCTGCCACGTCAGATCCTTCGGGCGCAGCAGCAGCCACAGGAGGATGGCCAATACGTTAGCCGTGCACAACGCCCCAATGGCAACAGTTTCACTGGACACCGCCTCGCGGCCTTGAATCAGTGTAGCGCCCATGGTTATTCCCACCGCTGCCAACTGGCTTACGATGAAGATCAGGATATAAATCCACCAACTACGTTTTTTCATAATATTTTCTTTTTTAACAACGAATTCGATGCGACGAATGAGCGATCCAAAAAGACTGTTTAGTGTGACGATAGATCAATCATTATCGACGTTTTTATCGAAATAGGCTTTCGGCTAATAGTTTGTCGCGCTGGAGCTGTGCTGCCAGCGCCTCTTCGCTGTCGAAGCGCTGTTCTGCACGCAGGCGTGCGGCGAAGGTCAGGGTGAGTGTGCGGCCGTAGAGGTCGCCGTCGAAGTTGAAGAGATGCGTCTCGATGCTCGTGTCGGCACCGTTGTCCAGTGTGGGGCGGTGGCCGATGTTCAGCATTCCTTGCCATTTCGGGCCGTCTTTTTCATTGGCTTCCGTCACTTCTACTGCGTAGGCTCCTTTCGCAGGCAACAGCTTCATCGGCTCGGCGGCTTCGAGGTTGGCCGTCGGGAAACCTAATAGTCGGCCGATAGCGTGACCGTGCACGACGCGCCCTGTCCATGTGTAAGGCCGTCCGAGCAGATGAGCTGCCTGTGCCACGTCGCCTTTTTCCAGAGCGCGACGGATGGCAGAGCTGCTGACGTGTTCGCCTTCGAGCTCATGCGCCAGCACCACGTCGATGCCAATTTCTCGACCATAAGCGCAGTAGTCCTCAAAATGCTCGCCCTGGGGACGGCCAAAGTGATGGTCGTAGCCGATCACCAGCGCACCGACCCCCAGTTGTCCCTTCAGCACTTCAGCCATGAACTCGTGAGCCGTCAGCGCCGCCATCTCTCGGTCGAAGGGCAGGACGTAGATGTCATCGACGCCCGTGGCTTGCAGCAATTCCATCTTCTCCTCGGCAGATGTCAGTAGGGACGGAGCACTTTCCGGAGCGAAGACCGAACGCGGATGGCGGTCGAAGGTGATGAGCAGCGAGTGTGCATCGCGCCGTCGTGCCTCATCCTTCACCTGTTGGATGAGGCACTGATGACCGCGATGCACGCCGTCGAAGAAGCCTATGGTGCAAATCATCGACAATGCCTAATTATACATTATCAATTATACATTATCAATTATACATTATCAATTATACATTATCAATTATACATTATACCAAGTGTCCTACGATTTCCTCCTTGTCGCCGGGCAGCAGGTCGATGACGGGGATTTCGATCATCGTGTAGCAGCCGGGCTGCTGGCGCATCGAGGCACGCGCCACGTTGACCAGTACCTGAGCCGTCAGCGCAGGGTTGTTGATCTTCATGTTAAACTCAAACAGCTGGTTGTGGGTCTGTCCGCTGACGCCCTTTCGCACGAGATTCACGCCGTGGCCAACGTCGTTCAGGTCCTTGACGCAGGCCACTTGGGTGACGTGTGTCTCATCGTGTACGAAGTAAGGATCTTTGAGAATGGCCTGCTTCACCTGTCCGAAGTCGGCGTCATCCTCTAATTCCACATAGACCATGCGGCGATGGATGCCCGTGCCTAAGGGTATCGTCACGCTCAGCGCATCGCGCACACCATGAATGGCACGCACGGCCACCGAGTGACCCATCGAGCGTCCCGGGCCGAAGTTGGTATAGGAGATACCCTTTGGGGCCAAGCTCTCCATGAGTGTGCGCACGATGCTGTCCGATCCCGGATCCCAGCCTGCCGAGATAATGCTCACGGCACCACCGGCCTTGGCGGCAGCGTCCAACGAACGGCGCAGCTCGACGATTTGCGTGTGGATGTCGAAGGAATCGACCGTATTGATGCCCAGTGCCAGGATGTCCTTGGCGTAAGCTTCCACGCTGCGCGTCGGCGTGGCGAGGATGGCCACGTCCACGTCCTCCAGCTCGCGGATATCTTTCACGACCTTGAAGCCTTCCAACTCCTTGGGCAGGTCCTCGGCGCCTCGGCGGCGCACGATGCCTGCTACTTCCATGTCGGGAGCCTCGAGGAGCGCTTCCAACGCATACTTTCCAATATTTCCGTAACCGACTACGGCAGCACGAATCTTCTTCATTGTGTTTGTCTTTTAGATGGTTATTACTTTTGTTGTTGCAAATAATTGTTGTTTTCGTTTGCAAAGGTATTAAAATGTAAGGCAATGGCCAAATATTACTTGCTTTTTGTGATAATAATCTTCAATAGATTGACGATTGTCGGTCGCTTGGAGCACCAAATAATCCGTTGCGAAGCTATTTTGAGCACGAAAAATACAATTTTCCGTGCCTTTTCTTCTTTTTCTAAATGAAATCTTCTATCTTTGCAGCGAACAAAAGCCTAAAACTATGTCTAAAGGTAAAAAAGGGGGCACACGACGCCTCAACAAGTCGCAGGTGATGGAACAGGTGACGGAGCTGTTCCACGAACACGCCGGCGAGCTGCTGGATATCAAAACCATCTTCCGCGAACTGCACTTCAACACCCATCCCGCGAAGCTGCTGTGCATGGACGTGCTCGACGACCTGCTCATGGACGACGTGATCATCGAACAGGCACAGATGCGCTACACGCTGGCCACGAAATCCACCGTCATGGAAGGAACGTTCCAACGCAAGCACAACGGCAAGAACACCTTCCTGCCCGACGACGGCGGTGAACCTGTGCTCGTGGCAGAGCGCAACGCAATGCACGCCATGGACGGCGACCGCGTGAGGATCCAGATGATGGCGCGCCGCCGTGGACATGTTCGCGAGGCACAGGTGACGGCTATCCTCCACCATGCCGACAAAGACTTCGTCGGCAAGCTGAGCATCAGCCGCGACTTCGCCTTCCTCCTCACCGAGGACCGCACGCTCTCCAACGATATCTTCATCCCCAAGAACCAGCTGCACGGCGCCAAGAACGGTGACAAGGTGATTGTCAAGATCATCGAATGGCCCGAGGGTTCCAAGAACCCCATCGGACGTGTCACCGAGGTGCTCGGACAGGCCGGCGAGAACGAGACCGAGATGCACGCCATCCTCGCCGAGTTCGGATTGCCTTACACTTACCCCAAAGCTGTCGAGGACGCCGCCAACCGCATTGATGCCACCATCACGGCTGCCGACTACGCCGAGCGCGAGGACTATCGCGACCGCCTCACCTTCACCATCGATCCACACGATGCTAAGGACTTCGACGATGCGCTCAGCTTCAAAGTCCTGAAGCAAGGGGCACTATACGAGGTTGGCGTTCACATCGCCGACGTCTCCCACTACGTCCAGGAAGGTTCCATCATCGACAAAGAAGCCGTGAAGCGCGGCACGTCGGTCTATCTCGTTGATCGCACGATTCCGATGCTGCCCGAACGACTGTGCAATTTCATCTGTTCGCTGCGCCCCGACGAGGAGAAGCTGTGTTACAGCGTCGTCTTCGAGATGAACGAGCGTGCCGAAGTGAAGCGTTGGCATCTGGCGCACACCGTCATCCGCAGCGACCGGCGCTTCGCCTACGAGGAGGCGCAGGCCATCCTCGAGTCAGCAGGCGAGGCAAGTCCCGAGGACTACAAGGGACGCCAGCCTCAGCACGTGGAGCCCACGCCGTTTGACGAGGCGCTCGTCGTGCTCAACCGTCTGGCTAAGCTGCTCAGACAGCGTCGCTTTGCCGCAGGAGCCGTGGACTTCGAACGGCCCGAGGTGCGCTTCGACATCGACGAGAAGGGACACCCCCTCAGCACGTACATCAAGGAGGCAAAGGACGCCAACAAACTCATCGAGGAGTTCATGCTCCTGGCCAACAGGACGGTAGCCGAGAGCATTGGACGGGTGCCTAAGGGCACGAAGGCCAAGGTGCTGCCTTACCGTATTCACGAGCAGCCCGACCCCGACAAGCTGATGAACCTCTCGCAGTTCGTCGCCAAATTCGGGCGCAAGCTCAAGACTTCCGGCACCAAGCAGGAAATCAGCAAGAACATCAACCGCCTGCTCCACGACGTGCAGGGACAGAAGGAACAGAACCTCGTCGAGATGGTGGCCTTGCGCGCCATGATGAAGGCCAAGTACTCCACCGTCAATATCGGCCACTACGGCCTCGCCTTCGACTACTACACCCATTTCACGTCGCCCATCCGCCGCTATCCCGACCTGATGGTTCACCGCCTGCTCACGCGCTATGCCAGTGGCGGACGCTCGGCCAATCAGGAGAAGTACGAATCGCTCTGCGAACAGAGCTCCGACATGGAGCAGACGGCGGCACTCGCCGAACGCGCCAGCATCAAGTACAAACAAGTCGAGTTCATGGCCGACAAGGTTGGGCAGGAGTTCGACGGCATCATCTCCGGCATCACGGAGTTCGGCCTCTACGTGGAATTGAACGAATCGAAATGCGAGGGTATGGTTCCCCTGCGCGACCTCGACGATGACTACTACGACTTCGACGAGCGCAACTACCAGCTCCTCGGGCGCCGCCGCCATCGCCGCTATACGCTCGGCGATCCTGTCCGCGTGAAGGTGGCCCGCGCCAATCTCGATAAGAAACAACTCGACTTCGCTCTGGCGGAAGAGCATTGAACCGTAATAAAGACTATCGTATGCGAATATTAGTTACGGGAGCCTCAGGCTTCATCGGCAGCTTCATGGTGAGCACAGGTCTTGACCTGGGCTACGAGATGTGGGCTGGAATGCGCAAGAGCAGCAGCAAGCAGTACCTGACCGACCCGCGCATTCATTTTGCGGAACTCGATTTGGGCGACCCCGAGCGGTTGCTTCAGCAGCTGCAAGGCTACAAGGACGCCATGGGCGGTGGTTGGGATTTCATCTTCCATGCCGCCGGCGCCACCAAGAGCCTTCATCGCGAAGGCTTCTTCAAGACCAACACCGACGGCACGCGCAACCTTGTCAATGCCTTGCGCACCCTGGATATGGTGCCGCAGCGGTTCGTCTTCATCAGTTCGCTGAGCATCTTCGGCGCCATCAAGGAGGAGCCTGTGAATCCGATGCCGCCCATCTATCCCTCCATCACCGCCTCCGACACCCCCGAGCCCAACACCGCCTATGGCGAGAGTAAGCTCGCGGCAGAGCGCTTCCTGCAGACGCAGACCGACTTCCCGTGGATCATCCTCCGTCCCACAGGCGTCTATGGGCCTCGAGAGCGCGACTATTTCCTGATGGCGAAGAGCATCAAGCAGCATGTGGATTTCGCCGTGGGCTATAAGCCGCAGGAGATCACCTTCGTCTATGTCCTCGATGTCGTGCAGGCCGCCTTCCTGTGCTGCGAGCAGCCCGCCGAAGCCGTCCTCCACCACGCTTACTTCCTCTCCGATGGCGAGAGCTACGACAGCCGGGCCTTCTCCGACCTTCTTCAGCAGGAGTTAGGCACACGCTATGTCCTCCACATCAAGGCTCCGCTGTGGTTCCTACACATCGTCTGCGCCGTCAGCGGCACCGTCAACCGCTGGTTAGGCAAGCTCACTACGTTGAACATGGACAAATACCACATCCTCGCCCAGCGCAACTGGAACTGCGACATAGAGCCGGCACGTAGGGAGCTGGGCTACGAGCCCCATTGGAACCTCGAACGCGGCGTCAAGGCAACGGTGAAATGGTATATCAAGGAAAAATGGCTTTAAGACTCCTACCCATAGAGAAAGCGGCTGCCGTCTATTGTGCCGCCACGAGTGTGTTGATGGTCATCATGATGCCGCGCTTGGTCGAACCCGAGCGTATGGCGCTGATGCGCATCGCCTGGCTTGCCATGACCCTGGCCTTAGCCGCCTTATCCCATTATCTCACTTCAAAATTCGCCCCGTCGCGCAGCAACTCTCCGCTTTCAACTTTCAACTTTCAACTTTCAACTTTCAACTCTCAACTTTCAACTTTCAACTTTCAACTTTCAACTCTCCACTTTCAACTCTCCACTTTCCTCCGCACCGCGGCGCAGCTGGCGTGGCTCATCCTTTGGTACCCCGACACCTACGAGTTCAACCGCTGCTTCCCCAACCTCGACCACCATTTCGCGCAGCTCGACTTGAGCCTTTTCGGCTGCCAGCCCTCGTTGCTGTTCAGTCAGCTCGTGCCCAGCACCGCTTGGGCCGAGGCGTTCTGCATGGGCTATTGGTGCTATTTCCCCATGATTGCCCTCCTGTCCGTGGTCGTGTTGTGCAAGGACTGGCGCAGCGGCGACTTCACCACCTTCAAGCGCGTCACCGCCACCATCATCACCGCTTTTTTCCTCTACTATTGTATTTATATCTTTCTGCCCGTGGCAGGGCCTCAATATTACTTCCATGCCGTGGGCGTCGATGAGATTGTGCAAGGCCATTTCCCCCATCTCGGCCTCTATTTCAGCGACCACACCGATTTGGTGACGCTGCCTGGCGACCCCGATGGCCTCTTCCATCGTCTCGTGGACAACGCCCACGCCACCGGCGAGCGTCCCACGGCAGCTTTTCCCAGCAGCCATATCGGCATCTCGACCATCCTGCTCCTCCTCGCACGCCGTCATGCGCCGTGGCTGATCATCGTCCTGCTCCCCCTCTGGGCGCTGTTGTGCTGCGCCACCGTTTATATCCAGGCTCATTATCTCGTTGATGCCATTGCCGGTCTCATCAGCGCTCCCCTCATCCTCTACCTTGCCGAATGGATGCTCCGTCCCTTCCTTTCCCGTCAGTCACGTTGTTGAAGGCCGCTGTGCTCGTCGCCCTCCTGGCGCTCTCTCTGCCGGCGATGGCACAGCACGATGAGGAATGGGACCGCATCATGCAAGCCCTGGCCGAAGACTACGACGATGCGGCGGCCGACGATGATGCCGCCGAAGCCTTTCAGACACAGATGGAGGAACTCACCGCCTTGCACGACAATCCCTTGGACCTCAATCGCTGCAGCCGCGATGACCTCCTCGCTTTACCCTTTCTCGATGACGATGAGGCCGATGCCGTCATCGACTACCGCGCTCTCCACGGAACCATCCGCTCCGTGAGCGAGCTGCTCCTCGTCGGACGCCTCTCCACCACTCATGCCCGTTGGCTGAAGCTGTTCGTCGAGGTACTGCCGGCTGACGTTGCGGCTCGCGGCAACCGCCCCCCTTCCTCCCGCCACGACCTGATGACGCGCCTCGACATTCCCCTCTACGAGCGTCAGGGATGGCCGTGGGCACAGGGCATCGCCAACCGGCTACGCTACACCGGGCAGTGGAACAACCATTGGGACGTAGGCCTGCGGGCCGAGAAGGACAGCGGCGAACCCATCTTCAACCGCCAGAACCCCTTCTATGATGCCTGGGGCGGTCATGTGATGTTTAAGGATTGGAAGTGGCTGCGCACGCTCGTTATCGGCGACTTTCAGGTTTCCTTCGGCGAGGGACTGGTCATGAACACCGCCTTCCATCTCGGCAAACAGGTGTCGGCACTCTGGCGCACCGCCTCCTCCCTGCGCCCCCATCGCTCGACCGACGAGTGCCGCTTCCTGCGCGGAGCTGCAGCCACCGTAGATCTCAGCCGCGAATGGACCGTCACCGCCCTTTACTCCTACCGCTCGCTCGATGCCACCGTGCAGGCCGACAACACCGTCCGCAGTATCAACTCCACGGGTCTCCATCGCACTGCCTCGGAACTGTCCCACAAAGGTACCCTCGGCAACCACACCGCAGCCCTCCACGCCCAATGGCACAAGCCGCGAGGGCACCTCGGAGCCACCGCCGCATTCCTCTGCTACGACCATCGGTTCAGCCAGGGCACCTCCCTCTACCGCCAGATCTACCCCGAGGGCTATCTCTTCGGTGTCGCCGGCGTGGACTATGCCTTCCACTCCAACCATTTACACGTCCACGGCGAGACCGCCTATAGCCTTTCCGCCTCCTCCCCCTCTCGGGGCAGTGTGGTCGACGGTTTTCCCGCCGACACCCGTTCCTCCCGCGGCGGATGGGCAATGCTCAACAAGGCCGTCTGGCGCTTCAACGCCAACACCCACCTCGGCCTCGTCCAGCGCTTCTATGCCAAGGACTTCATCTCGCCCCACGCCCAGGCCTTCGGCGAGAACAGCCGCGTGCAGAACGAGAGCGGCCTTTGCCTCTTCTTCGAGGCCGACCGCCTCGGGCCCTTTGCCCTCCACGCCCTCTTCGACTGGTTCTACCACCCCTGGCCGCGCTTCACCATGACCCGTTCGTCGCAGGGCTGCGAAGCCGCCTGCGCCCTCACCTGGCAACCCCGCAAGGGCAGCACCTGGCTCCTGCGCTACAACCTTCGCAACAAAGAGCAGAGCGACGTGCGCCATTTCAGCCACCGCCTGCGACTCACCCATACCCGTCAGCTCGGCTCCCTTTGGACGTTGACCGCCACCGCGATAGGCCATCGCTACGTCGAACCGCAGACTGGCACCGTCTCCAACGGCCTCACCCTCTTCCCCAAGATCGACTACGGCAGTCGCGACGGCCAGTGGCGCTGTTCCCTGCTCCTTGCGTGGTTCAACACCCACGACTACGACAGCCGCCTCTACATCTACGAGCCCGGCCTCTACCAGTCGTTCAACTGGAGCATGATCTACGGTCGTGGCGAGCGTGCGGCGGCCACTGTGCGCTGGCAGAGCCCTGCGTCCGTCGGCCGTCAGCGCCTCCGCTGGCATTGGCAGGCTAAGGTGGGGCTCACCCACTACGACGACCGCGAGGCCATCTCCTCCGGTCCCCTCCTCGTCCGTTCGCCCTGGAAAGCCGACGTCAGCCTACTCGCACGGCTGCGCTTCTGAACCATCACCATTAAAATGAATGGAGGCAACCGCGCGTGGCTGCCTCCATACATCGTTAGTGTCTTCTTTCTTGGTAAATGATATTCCTAAAGAAGGGGTGAAGTTTCACAACTTCGGGGGTAGCAGGACAAGGCTGCTATAGAATGACGCACTAACTGTTTTAAAGAAAAAGCAAAAATGAAAGTTCAATTTGTATTCTTCAAGCTGTCGATGCCGTTGAGAGGGACGGGATTCTCGGTGGCCTCGGCAGAACGTATGTCAAGGGGATTCGTCTCCGTAGGATCAAGCTCGTCCTGCACCGTGGCCACCGACGGCGGCGGCGTGGCGGCGGGACCTACAGCCGTGCGCTCCACGGCAGTGCCTACGACTACGGCGAAAGCCACGAAGGCGGCGGCGGTGAACAGCGGGCGCAGACGCTGTCGCAACGTGATGCGCTGCGCTTGAACGTGGCGCTCACCCACCAGCTCCAGGATGCGTGCGTCGAAACGCTCGTCCAGATGAGCATCGCTCAGCGACTGCTGCGCGCGGAACAGCGGCTGCCACCGGCGAAGATGCGAAGGCATATCGTCCTGACTGAAGAAGGTGTGCAGGATCTGCTCCTCCTTCAAGGTCGTCTCGGCTGCAAAATAGCGCTGCAGCAGCTGTTCGATGTACTTGAAATCCATTGCGTGATATCTGATTACACTTTGAAGACGATTCAAAACGCGAAAAGTTACAGCTCACCCCGATATTTAACGTATTTTATGAAATCGCCTTGACCTGTGTAACAGCTCAGTCATGTGCCCATGGATGGTCGCTACGCTCAAAATTACCAGAAAATTAATTCAAAAAATTATAAGAACAGACGCTGTGCGAAGCCTTTGATAATTTTCTTATTCAATTT
>Ga0310697_10002368_pt1 | contig 20161 bp, 13 predicted proteins | sample 172DNAGHGlowgp2_FD_203883 | JGI IMG/M metagenome (GOLD analysis project Ga0310697, IMG submission 203883) | Sheep rumen microbial communities from Palmerston North, Manawatu-Wanganui, New Zealand - 1728 DNA GHGlow gp2 (v2) (version 2) | ecosystem: Host-associated > Mammals > Digestive system >... | reverse complement strand
AGAACTCTCATAGACAGTTCCACGGACATTGAACCATTGTGCTTGTGCGGGTTCGGGGCATAAAAAGATGGCGGCGACCACGAGTGCCACCGCCATCCAAAATCTAATCAATTTCATGTGCCCTCTTATGCGGGTTGGCATAAGTGTGACACCCATTTCGCGCAATAGTTTAATCGCCGACACCATATTTTAGCATATTTTTTTGCTTTTTCAGCAGAAACCCGTACTTTTGCCCGCAAAACAAACACACAAACCGCCCCGTGAAACAGCTTCTATCCCTCCTCGCCATCCTTGTAACCTTCGCTACAGTCCCCGTCGCCTTCACCTCCTGTGCCGATGACGAGACCACTCCCGGCTCCGCCACACCCAAACCGCCGCAACCCGAGGAGCCCGAGGAAGAGGACCCACTGGCGCCCACGCTCACAGCTACCGTGCGCAACGACAAGGCCAAGCTCACCGCCTACCATTTCAACTACCACTCCACCGACCCCTACGGCAACCCCGCCATCCTCTCGGCGGCCATCACCGTCGGCGACGAGGTCGTCAAACAGCTGCAGAAGAAAGCGCGCGGACTCGTCATCTACAACCGCGTCTCGGCCTTCCAGGAGGATGACTCACCCACCGGCGGCGAGCAGACAGCAGAGAAAATCCTCGCGGGCAGCGGCCTCATCACCATCAGCGCCGACCACTATGGCTTCGGCGCCACCGCCGACAAGCACCAAGCCTACGGCATCGGCATCCCCAACGCACAAAGCAGCGTGGACGCCCTCCTCGCCGCCAAGAAGCTGCTGCCGACGCTGGGATTCAAATGGGACGACAAAATACTCTTCAATGTGGGCTACTCACAAGGCGGACAGACCACCCTGGCCGTCGTGAGGGTCATCACCGAACAACACCCCGAGCTGCAGATCACGCACACCGTAGCCGGCGGCGGCACCTATGACCTCTGCGAGACCTATCGCCAGTTCATCATCAACAACTACAGCGACCACCCCGCCACGATCGTCGCCGTCGTCCTCGCCTTCAACGAATACTTCCAGCTCGGCATCCCGCACGCGAACATCTTTAAAGAACCGCTGCTCAGCCATATCGACGACTGGTTCTACAGCAAGAAGTACAGCGTAGGACAACTCGACCGCCTCATCGGTGACATACCCCTCTCGGACTACCTTACCGAGGAGATGCGGGACCTGTCGTCGCCCACCGCACAGCAGTTCATGGCAGCCTTCCAGCAGGACGACCTCTGCACAGGCTGGACACCGCGCAAGAAAGAGAACATCACGCTCGTGCACAACAAATCCGACCTCACGGTGCCCGTCGCCAACGCAGAACACTTCTACGCCTTCGCCCACGACGAGCAAGGCCTCTCCAACTTAAAAATGGAAGTGAAAGACTGGGGCAGCCAGTTCGGGCAGTCAGCCCACGAAACGGGCGGCATCTGGTTCGCCCTCGACTGTATCAACAAGATCAGCAGCACACTGGGCATCCTCCCGTGGGTGGATGTCTTCTCACTCGATATCTTCTGACAGCTTACTCCAGCGGTATCTCCGGGTGCTGCACAGCCAGCGGCATGCCCTCCTGTGCGAGGTAGAACATGTAGAGAATCACGTCCTTCGTGCCGCGGTTCTCGCCGTGGTGGATGGTGTTGACCATCTCCACGACAGCCTCGCCCTCATGCACCACCTTCGTCTTGCCGTCCTGACCGATGATGGTCAGCTCGCCCTGCACCAGCACGCCGTAGTTCATCACCGGGTGATGGTGCCAGCCGAGTTTCTTACCGGCAGGGAACACATACTTCACGGCCACGAGTTCGGGGCGGCCCTGCAGGTAGTCGGGCAGCTCCACGCCATCCCAGCTCTGCGAGGTACGGATGAGCTCTGTGCTCTGCACCTCCTGTGCAGCCTCGTCCTGTGTGCAGGCCTCTTTGTTGGGGTGCCATATCACGCACGCCACGATGACGATGAGTGCGAGGAAAACTACTACTGGAAGAATTCTCTTGTTTTTCATAATCTCAATGCTTTTCGGTTCATATTGCGTGCAAAAGTAGTGCATTTTCCTGAAAAAAGTCCTCGATGAAACGTTTTTTAGCAAAATGTTCTTTAATTTTTGCTCTCCCAGCACCGCCCTCTTTCAGATTATGACTACTTTTGTGCCCGCAAACAATGTTAACCGCAAAGGCTAGCGCAGAGAAACTATAGGACATGAAAATCTTTGCGTTCTTTGCCCAGAACAAAACTTCGTGCGAAGCACTTTTGTTCGGCTCAGCGACCTCGCGAAGCGCAATAGCCTAAGCTACCCGAGGACAAGCGACTTTAAAACTTTGCGTCTTTGCGGTTAAGAAATATTTGAACTCTTGAACTCTTGAACCCCTTAAACTCCATAATAATGAAAAGATTCCTCCTCCTCCCCCTCTGTGCCTTGTGGCTGGCCGCCGGAGCCTACGCTCAGGAGGCCCAGAGCCTGAAAGACGCCTACAAAGACTATTTCATGATTGGCGTAGCCGTGAACCAGCGCAACATCTCCGATTCGCTGCAGAGCGCCCTCGTGAAGCGCGAGTTCAACAGCATGACCGCCGAGAACGACATGAAGCCCGCCTCCGTGCACCCCGCAGCTGGACGTTGGACATGGGAGCGCGCTGACCGCATCGCCGACTTCTGCCGCCAGAACGGCATCAAGCTGCGCGGCCACACGCTCATGTGGCACAACCAGATGTGCGACTGGATGTTCTACGACGCTGAGCACCACTTCGTCAGCAAGGACACCCTCTTCCAGCGTATGCGCGACCACATACACACCGTCGTCAACCGCTACAAGGACGTCGTCTATTGCTGGGATGTCTTCAACGAGTGCATCGCCGACGGCCCCCGACGCCCCGATGCCGACGGCAACGACCAGCCCCTGCGCGAATCCAAGTTCTACCAGATATGCGGCAACGACGAGTTCATCCGCAAGGCCTTCGAGTACGCCCGCGAGGCCGACCCGTACGCGCTCCTCTTCTACAACGACTACAACGAGTGTGACCCCGTGAAATGCGACCGCATCTACACCATGATCAAGACCATGAAAGCCGCTGGCGTGCCCATCGACGGCATCGGCATGCAAGGGCACTATAACATCTACGGCCCCTCCCCAGAGGAAATCGAGGCCGCCGTGAGCAAGTACGCCGAGGTCGTGGATCACATCCATGTCACAGAGCTCGACATCCGCGTCAACCGCGAGATGGGCGGTCAGCTGCAGTTCAGCCACAACGAAGGTGCCACCGTCACCGAGGAGCAGAAGCACAAGCAAGAAGCGCAGTATGCCGCCCTCTTCCGCGTCATGCGCCGCCATGCCGACAAAGTCGATTGCGTCACCTTCTGGAACCTCAGCGACCGCGACTCCTGGCTCGGCGCCGACAACTACCCCCTTCCCTTCGACCGTAACTACCAACCCAAACCCCTCTACCGCACCATCCGCGACTTTAAGTAGAAAATTATTTTCGCCGAAAACCCTGTGAGGGTTACGCAGTCCGCCTAGGCACCGCACTGAAGCGACGGTGTCACAACAAGGAGTAATCGCAGACAAATATTTTCACAAGCGGATGATGAATTTCATCCGCTTTTATTTTGCTGTTCATTCGTTTGTGCTTATCTTTGCAGGCGAAAACTACAAACAATATATGAACGATGACATTTCTCAACCAATTCCACAAGGAGGTCACAGAGCGAAAGATTCGGAAAATAGCCGCATCGCAGCAATCGCCAATCAGCTCGAAGGACTTTGCGCAGTATATGAAGCGCAACCTCGAGATGGCAGCCTATATGTAAACCGCCTTGAAGCGGAACAGCGCGTAGCAGAAACCCTGGCGAAAGCCGAGGGCTTTTGGATTCCGATGATGGACGTCTTCCAGCTTGGAGAGCCTGGGCCGAGTGGTCATGAGAACGATACTTATGTGGGTGAGACAGTCGTCTATAAGGTTAACAACCTTTTGAACAGCGGAAGTATTGTAGCTCTACTGCGAAAGGTGGCGATGCATAACCTCATATTCCCCGACACGGCTTATTCTTTTTACGGCTTTGCAGGTTTCGACGGTCGCACCGTGCAGCCCGTTATTATTCAGCCGCGCATTGCTGAGGCTCGCCCTGCCACGCGAATCATGATTGAGACATATATGGCTGCTTTGGGGTTTGAGAAAACCGCTGAAGAAGGACGTTTCCGTAATGAGCGCTACGAAGTATGGGATCTCCTTCCGCGAAACGTTCTCGTTGACGCGGAAGGAGACATTTTCGTCATTGATGCAGAAATTAAAGAACTTTTCAGCTAACGTAGTCGCCGAAGTTGAGATGTCTGCACATGAGATCATAAGTAAACATTCTTTTTGACCGCTATAAATAATTGTGTCAGTCGAAATGCCACAAAGCCTAAGCGTGTTGCCTGAGTGTTGGGACATGGTTTGTTAAAAACTACACTGATTTCTATGTTTTCCGTGCGCGTGTAATGAAATAATGTGTGAAGTTGGGAGGACTTTTTCATGCCTCATCTCGAAAAAAGAAGATATTTTTTTGTAGCGGATTCAAAACTAATCGCTAACTTTGCAGGCAGAACCCTAAAGAATATGGAGAATGGCAAAGATAATAGTCCAAAATACGCAGATAACAGGATACACAACCCCAATTTCAAAGTGGTCGAATTTGACCACTTTAGAATGCAGACTGGCCTTCCCAACTTCGTGATGAGTGTTAGTGAGTGGATTGAATAGACCAATTTCAATTATGGCGAATTCGCCACAATTAGAAATTAAGCAGGTCTGAACAGCTTCCAAATCAGCTTCAAGGAATTTGTGGCTCGGGCGAGCGCCTCATAAAACTCAACCTGATAGCTATTCAGCAGATGCAGGTACTGGAAGACAATAGTGGTAGAAAAGTGTTGAAATAGGCACTTACTCACCATCCGCCCCCATCGCCTTCCCCTCCCTTTGGGAAGGCTTTCGGTGTTATTCCTTGAATACCGTGCCTCCGTGAATCCATATTTCCGTGGTTCCACACATTTTTCTTTACATTTTCCTTTCATTTTTCCCCTATACCTTCATTTTTCACTCTTTCACGAAGATTTTTCACTTTTCATTCCATCATTTTTCACTTTTTGCCTATCTTTGCCACCGAAAGGGCCACGCAGAAGGCTTTTTGAAGCCAATTCAACCTTAGCGAAGGGGCCTGATCAATCTTATTGGTAAATTATTAGCGTTGGCTATTATTCAAAGTGTTCCGAAACTTGCAGGTAGAAAGAACAAGATGTGATAATAATGGACGCGCTCACTGTAATAGTGGGCGTTTTCCTGTTTCACATCTTAGGTTTCCTGCAAGTACCTGGAACACTGAACGGGGATTCGTCCACGTTTTGTGTCCATACGGGTGCTTGCAGGAATCGTTTTGTTTATTGGCTCGGCGCATTATAAAACTATAATGCTACATGGCTAAATCGTTAATTGAGGAGCTGCCCCGAATTGTGAGCGAGGGCAGACGTGAAGCTGCACAGATACTGGAGCGGCTAAATAGTGGTACGCAGATTGGGCTACAGACCAATGAACTGGTGTTACCAAGTAAGGATGTGAGTGGACTGTTCAAGGGCAGTACGCCCCAGATTCCTAATGCTTTTAATATGGCTGGCGGAAATGGGGAGTGGATGAACCGCCTTATCTATGGAGACAACCTTTTGGCGATGCAAGCCCTGCTCGCAGGCGATGCCCAAACGGGACTTCCCTCGCTTCGCGGTAAAGTTGACCTTATCTATATTGATCCACCGTTTGATTCGAAAGCTGACTATCGGACTAAGATTTCTTTACCTGGAACAGATATTCAGCAGAAACCAACAATATTAGAACAATTTGCATACGCAGATACATGGGAGGAAGGTACCATATCATATTTAAGAATGATGTATTCGCGTTTAGTTTTAATGAAAGAGCTCTTATCTGAAAAAGGCAGCATTTATGTTCATATTGATTGGCACGTAGGATCTTATATAAAAGTTATATTAGACGAAATATTTGGGAAAGAGAATTTCATAAATGAGATAATCTGGAAAAGTGGAAATATCAAAGGTGCTAAAACCTCGGCTGATAAATGGGGAAGAGTGTTTGATACAATATACTTTTATTCAAAAAATAGGAATTCTTTAGTTTTTGAGACTCAATTTAAACCAATTGATCTGAATAGTAAAAATAACAAATTTATTCATTATGACTCCAATGGCCGATTGTATAGTAGAGATTGTCCATTAGGCGATTACAGCGAAGACAAAATTAAAGAATTTGAAGCGCAAGGACGCATATATGTTACAAAAAATGGTAAAAAGCAATTAATAAGATATTATGACGAAGTTAAAGGAATAGCAATAGGTAATCTATGGGATGATATAGACTATATTAATCAAGTGGCCAATGAAAGGTTAGACTACGCTACACAAAAACCTGAGAAACTTCTCGAACGCATCATCAAAGCCTCTTCCAACGAAGGCGACCTTGTTTGCGATTTCTTCGGAGGCAGCGGCACAACAGCAGCTGTAGCAGAGCGTTTAGGCAGACGATGGATTACTTGCGATATTGGTAAGCCTGCTTCGTTAGTGATGCGCAAACGATTTATAGACCAAGAAGTGAAACCGTTCCTTTATCAGAGCATTGGCGACTACCAGAAAGAGGCGTTTAGGAACAACAAACGCTATAAGCATGTAGGCGATTTGAGCCAAGTGGTACTGGGATTGTATGGTGCATTGCCTTTTACACCTGAGCAGACGAACGACCGTAATTTCGGATATATAAAAGGTACGCGAACATTAGTAATGGTAGATTCGCCTAATCGACTGACAACTGCTGCCACTATCCGCAAGGCTGTAGAAGCAAAAGCATCACTGCTTGGTGGCGATTGGGAAAAAGTGGTTGTGCTGGGTTGGAACTTCGCCTTCGATATTTCACAAGCTATTCAGAAGTATGAGAACTCGAACGTGGAGGTGTTGGTGATACCCCCAGACCTATTGGATAAATTAGCCAAGAAAGGCTTCAAGAAACTGATAGATGATAAATCGGTTCGTTTCTCGTCGCTGCAATACCTGGTGGCGAAGCCATTGGTGGTGAAGCAGAATGGTGATCAGGACGAGATAGACGTGGAGTTGGAGAACTACGTGCTGCTGTCACCCGACAATATCCCGCTGGATGATAAGGACAAGGAGAAACTGCAACAAGTGTTGGAGCGCGACCCGCTCTCACTGATAGAATACTGGAGCATTGACCCTGACTACGATGGCGTGACCTTCCGCTCTACTTGGCAGGACTATCGCGAGAATATGGAGAACGACAACGACCCGCTGCATTGTGTCTATAAGACTCGGCTCAGAGTACCCCATAAGGCTCAGAGAAAAGTGTGCATCAAGGCAGTAGATGTGTTTGGATTTGAAAGTCAGGTAATCATGGAGGTATAGGCTATGGCAACAAACGGAATGAATGCTTCGTTAGAGTTAGCCAAGCGACTCAGCGAGACGGTAAACGCAGCATGGGAAAGTGGCGAGCTGTTGGAACAAGTGACACCCACGACGCAGGAACTGTTGAAGTTCTGGTTCTCGGAGGAGTACTGTTCTTTGCGTAATCGAAACTTCCATATAGGTCAGCGTCAAGCGATCCTCAATGTGATATATCTGCATGAAGTGATGGGCGTTAAGAACGTGCTGGAATATTACGAGCAACTGACACCCGACTTGATGCCTGTTGTAGAGTTAGCAACCTTGGGACAGCAAAAATATCAAATGCCTAAATATGCCGTAAAGATGGCAACGGGTACTGGTAAGACTTGGGTGATGCATGCCCTGTTGTTATGGCAGATGCTGAATGCTCGTCACGAAGATGTAAAGAGTGGGCGTTTTACAAAAAACTTCCTGATAGTGGCTCCTGGTCTAATAGTGTATGACCGTCTGCTGGATGCTTTCTGCGGTCGTATGCAGCGAGATAAGGAGGAACGGGATATTGAAACCAACGACTTCTATCTGAATCAGGAAGTCTTTATACCTGTTCACTATCGGCAAGAAGTGTTTTCGTTCATTCAGAATAATGTCGTCACTAAAGACGAAGGCATTGGAAGAAAAACAACGGGCGACGGACTGATAGCCCTCACCAACTGGCATCTGTTTGAAAACCAGATAGAAGAAGAGAATACAGGTGAAGATGGAGAACTGACACCCTCAGAGATTATTGACAAGTTGTTGCCTATCCGTCCTGGCAAGGCTGCCGGCAATGACTTGGGTCTGCTGGATCGCCGCTATCTGCGAGGTTCGGAACTGGAGTATCTTGCAAGTCTGGAGGACATCATGGTGATTAATGATGAGGCTCACCATATTCATGAACTGAAGCGGAATGGCGAGATAGAGGAAGTGGAATGGCAAAAAGGTTTGAACGTTATTTCCGAGAAGAAAGGTGAACGATTCTTCCAAGTGGATTTCTCGGCTACGCCCTACGACCAGAGAGGTTCAGGCAAGAAAGCACAAAAATGCTACTTTCCCCATATCGTCGTAGATTTCGATCTGGCTACTGCTATGCGTAATGGATTGGTAAAAACACTTCTCTTGGACAGAAGACAAGAATTGACAGAACTGAATAATTTGGATTATAAGGCAGTACGCGATGAACGTAACAAGGTATGTGACCTGAGCGATGGACAACGCTTAATGCTTCGTGCAGGATTGGCTAAGCTGAATAACTTGGAGGCTGAGTTCACTACAGTAGATGAACAGAAGAATCCAAAAATGCTTGTTATCTGTGAAGATACATCTGTGGCTCCCTATGTGTCGCAATTGATGATGGAAGACGGATTGTCACAAGACGAGGTTGTCACTATAGATAGTAATGCCAAAGGCGAAGTATCTGAAGAAGAATGGAAACAGACGAAAGAACAGTTATTCAATATTGATAAGTACCAGAAGCCCAAGGTGATTATCTCAGTGTTGATGCTGCGTGAGGGTTTTGATGTGAACAACATCTGTGTGATTGTTCCGCTTCGCTCCTCGGAGGCTCCTATCTTATTGGAACAGATTATTGGTAGAGGCTTGCGACTGATGTGGCGAGAACCAGAATATCAGAGCATCAAGGAAGATGATCGACGTCGTGTTTTGAAACAACACGTACAACCGAGGACATATATTGATATGCTCAGCATTATCGAGCATCCTGCTTTCATACAATTCTATGATGATTTGTTCTCGGCAGGACTTGCAATTGAAGATACAGGCGAGGCCGGTAATGGAGGTGCTACTGGCGACTTGATACGGGTAGGATTACGTGAGGACTATGATTCCTATGATTTTGAGTGGCCGATTATCGTTCGTGAAGCGGAGGAGGAATTAGAGGACATGGAAATAGACGTCAATACACTGGAGCCATTTACGGCTTATACGCTTGATAAATTACGTCAATTCCTGGCTCAAGATGGAGAAATATTTATTTCGCAGGAGGCAACGACGAAGACTCAATTCGGACGTTATAAGGTGACGGCCAATTTATTTTCGGCTTCAAGTTACAATGAGTATTTGCAGAAAGTGCTGAGAACGGTTACGTTGCGTTTCGACCGTATTACTCCACATCGTGAGATACCTGTGCCTACGCTGCAAATTAACGAGGCCGACATTGTAAAAGTGATAGACCTGTATATTAGAACAAGGTTATTCCGCCAACCTTTCAATCCCTTCAATGGTGCCGATTGGAAAATCCTTCTTTCAAAGGATGCTATTGTCACAAAACATATCATTGAAGAACTCGCACGAGCCATCTTCCATCTTCAAGAGAATATACTAACGACCGATGCTCAAGTAGTACATACAAAATTCTCGTCTATTACAGAAATAAAGATGAGGGAATCTTTTTCTCTGGAAACGGCTAAAACCATTTATGAGAGACAAAGCTACCCGACACATGGTGGAGGATTCGAACGTGCTTTCATAGAATTCTTGGAACGAGATGGGGAAGTTGAGCGATTCTTGAAGATTAGTGAAAGCCAACACCCGTTTGCAGTCATATATTATATGCGTCACGATGGGCTGATGGCCACATATCACCCTGACTTTATTGTGTCAACAAGTGAAAAAGTTTATCTCATCGAAACGAAAGGGAATGACCGTGTATTTGACAAGAATGTTCGCCAGAAACAGACTGCTGCTGTAGAATGGGCACGAAAAATTAATGAATTGAAGCCAGAAGACAGAATGAATAGGACATGGGAATATGTGCTACTTAGTGAAGATAACTTCTATGGTCTTGCCACAAATCATGCCACACTGATTGACATTTGCGACCGCTTAAAAGTATCGTTGTCTGCGTTGACCGGAGATTTGTTCGCATAAGCACAACATACCCCTATCATGTTTCACTGATATAACAACCACACATTGAATATTCATAGAGAAGTTAGAATCTCTAAAAGAAATAGAAAGGCCTAATAATCAAAGAATATACAGATATGGCAAACGAAGTAACATACAAGACAAAAGAAGCTTGTATTGATGCAATCAATACATTGAAAGCAGTTGGCATTGATCCATTACCTTGGCAGCTGTCACAACTGAAAGCCTTTGAAGAGGCTGAAGCTGCAAAGGCAAGTGCGATAAATAGTGATACTCCCATCTGGTCAACACTTCAAGCGAACTATCCTTATGGCGTGATGCCACAAGAGAAAATTGATTGCGTGGAGGGAGCTGTCAGTAAGTTGATGGAAAGCGGTCCTCATGCAGAGGAGCCAGGCTTGTTACTTGGTAAGATTCAATGTGGCAAGACGGATACGTTTGAAGATATCATCGGGTTAGCCTTCGACAAAGGAATTGATATTGCTGTAGTGTTGACGAAAGGCACTAAGGCGTTGGTGAACCAGACGATCAAACGCATGAAACACGACTATCGCTTCTTCAGGCGGACTGATGATCTGAGCCAAAGGACGATTATTGATATTCATGACATTATGAGTATATGGCGAAGTATCAAGCAGGCTCAGGTGAATAGCGGAAAGACGGTCATTGTCTGCAAGAAGAACGCCACGAATCTGGATCATCTGATGGAAATGTTCCAGAAGAACGCCTATCTGAAAAAGAAGAAGGTGTTGGTGGTTGATGATGAGGCTGATTTCGCAAGCCGCAACTATCGTACGGTGAAGTTGGAAGCGTTGACAGACGAGGAAGGGAATCCAGCCTTGCAGACCCATGAGACAGAGATGGCAAAGATTGCTCAGCAGATAGACGATTTTCGGAAGATTCCTGAATTCTGCCGATACCTGCAAGTGACAGCAACGCCTTATTGCTTGTACTTGCAACCCCAAGGCGAACTGAATCTGAATGGGAATGTGGTGAAGCCTTTCAAACCTCGCTTCACTAGTATTGTTCCTACACACGACCGCTACATAGGAGGGCAACAATATTATGTGGAATCACAGGATCAAGAGTCCATGTATAGCCATCTGTACCACCAAGTAGAACAGAAATGCATAGATGTTCTGGGGCATGAGGATAAGCGCTACTTGAACAATTCGGTATCCTCGAACAACATCTATGGATTGACATATTCCGTAGTCGCCTATTTTCTTGCCACAGGTATTCGTCGCATACAGATGCGAGAAGCAGAAAACAAAGACTATAAAACTACGGCTGTCATACATGTGGAGATTGACAAGAAGAACCACGATTGGCAAAGAAGAGTTGTAGAACGATTGATAGATTCCATCAAGGCAGTAATTGTTGATGAAGACCAGACCGACCAACGTGTATGGTTTGCTATTGACAATGTTTATCAGGACTTCGAAGAATCGAACAGAAAAGGAAGAAATAAAGGCTTGATAAGTGTCGCTCTACCTCCTAAGAAAGCTGTTTTGGATGAAGTTCGTGAGATATTCAAGACCAAGAACTACCACGTTCAAGTCGTGAATTCTGACGCACAGATGGAAACGCTACTCAATGAAGAAACAGGTGAGCTGGAACTTCATACAGCAGCCAACATCTTCATTGGTGGCAATATTTTGGATCGCGGCGTTACCATTCAGCACATGCTCTGCTTCTTCTATGGGCGTAATCCCAAGGGGTTCCAACAGGACACCGTTTTGCAACATGCTCGAATGTATGGCGCACGTTCAAAAGAGGATATGGCTGTGATGCGACTGCACACAACTCCGCAGATTTACAAAGTCTTGGTCAGAATGAACGAGTTGGATGACCAACTGCGAAAATGGATTGAAGAGGGACGTGACCAAGAATTGCCAAACGCTGTATTCGTTGGTTACGACAAGAACATCAAACCATGTGCAACGCAGAAGATAAAGGTTTCTAATACACTTACGCTGAAACCACAGCAACGTGTCCTGCCCGTTGGTTTCTGGACTGGAAATAAATCGGCGATTTCCAAGACAGTGAGTAAGATCGAAGAAATCATCGTTGGATCACCACACTATCAGGAACAGGACGAGAATGGTTTCTTTGAAATGAGCAAGGAACAAGTCGTTGAGATACTGCAACTGATAGAGAGCACCTATGTATATGACAAGGAGCCTCATTTCAATATCGATCGGAAGAATGATATCAAGGAAATGTTGTGTGCGCTGGAGTATTGCTCCTCGAAGTCTGATGGAAAGGTCTATGCGTTGCACAGGACGAATCGTAACATGAATCGCGTCAGAGCAAATGGAGGATGGATTGACGCTCCTGATGATGGTCGTACAGATACAGCGCCTTCACGCGATAAAGCTATTGATAGTCCCGTTGTCATGTTCCTTCAACAGAATGGTAATAAAGCAAAGGATGAGAATGGTGAGAATATCGGTTGGAATAACGCACCGTTCTATTGGCCGGTACTGATGACGCAGGCCCATATTGACACGGTGATGTATGCGTTAGACCAGACCCCAAAAGGACAGGCTGCTGTTGAGGACATGGCAAGTTTCTTTGAAGGCTACAATAAAGAGGATATCTTGACGCTGACATATAAAGGTGACTTGGAAGAACATTTTGGTAAACCAGGTACCGTGTATGAAGATGGACAAGAGGAACTGGAATCGCGTACCATCAAACAATCCACAGCGACAAAGTTTATTCTGAAAGATGAGAAAGGGAATTGGGCGTTAAATCCCGATGTCCCATTTGATGAAGAACATGATAATGGTGTTTATTCTCGCAACAACGGAATATTCCCATTTGTGCTGAGGCCCTATAAATATATGTGTCTGAGGAACAGACGTGATGCCAAAGGGGATTTGATGTTGTTGGAATTGACAGATCCCAAGGAATGGGAGGTTATTGAGGAAGCGAACTTTGACAACGACGGTAATCTGATAGATCGTGACACGCTGGATATCCTTGTCCGCAGCTCCGACCAGCTACTATCCAAAGATATGACGGCCACCGATTTTCGTGATGATACAATAACTCAATGGCTCATCCTCTATAAAATGAAAGGCGTCTTGAAGCTGAAAAAGGCTATCGACTGGGATAAGCTGTTTAGTGAAGCGGAAACAGACGTAGATGACAACTGATGAGAGCAACGATTCCATACATTGAAAGCAAGTTCAAGGAGTTCAATCAGCAAATGTTTGCTGATGAACTCCCTTTGATTCCCATTGTATTGAGCGATGCCAAAACATTCCTCGGGCAGTGCGTGAGTAGGAAGAGAAAGAAAGCAGATGGAAGCATTGAGAAATATGACTTTCAGCTCAGAATAAACACACGCATAGACTTGCCAGAACAGGTCGTGGAGGACACTATCATCCATGAGATGATACACTACTTCATTGGTTATCACCAGTTGCAAGATACTTCTACACACGGCCAGCTCTTCCAACACATGATGAACAGCATCAATCAGAAGTATGGAAGACACTTGACGATAGCACATCATGGGACAGCCGAGCAGCACGAAGAAGCCATTGATAAGAAACAGCATTATCATGTAGTCGCGGTCGTGAGATTTCATGATGGAAGAATCGGAATAAAGGTTCTTCCACGGGTAATAGAAAAAATCGTTTATTACTATAACGCGATGACAGAGCACCCGGAAATAGCTGGGGTTCAGTTGTTCATGAGTAATGACAACTTTTTCAATAGATACCCGAATTCAGCTTCATTGAAAGTATATTATCTGGATTCAGATGAAATAGAGAAACATCTTCAAGATGCAGAACGGATGGAATGTGAAGGAGAGACCATAAAAAGACATTGCTAACATGAAGTCGTGGATGTCACATTATATTATCAAGTCCGATAGAAGGATTTGCATCAATGTTCGAATAGACCTCTTATGATTAGTATGGTACTTTAGTTGTAGAGTACCATCTTCCATATATGTCCTTTTGTTTACTTCGAGCATCATTGACTGATAGGTAAAGGGGCAATTAGGTGTCTCAGAATTACTGTATGGCTCGTTGATGCCCACCTTGTAACCATTGTCTATAAAGAGGTTGACAACCAGTTCTATGGTTTCCTTGTTAGGCTTTGACCAGTCTTCGTTATAACCAATACAGATATCCACATCACTCAATTCACTGGGAAAAGAGTGACAGTCCAGCAGGAGAGCATCGGGGCAGAGATTGTGCCTCAATCGCTCCTGATGATTGTGCCATAGACTCAGTAAATACTCCTCATATTCTTGGGGAATTATGCGTGAATAACCATCAAACTGCTTGTACAAGATTCCCTGGCCTTCTGCTTCTAGGGGATCATTCCAAAGGCGTTCTGCATCAACAATGAAACGAGAGTAGGGGAATCTGACCGTTCTGATATTCTCATTCCGATAGCCGTGGAAGAGGTAGTCTGTGTGCCAGTCAGTCCATTTCAGTACGATGTCATTGACGAACTTCTCGTCGATGTTCCAGAAACTCAGATGCTCGTCATAAAGCCCCTCGATGGAGGCATGCGGTTCATTAAGGACAATTCGGGTGTATTGCATACCGTTATCATTTTAGTTAATACTCTCTTAACTCGCATCCTATGACCACCGTGGCATAACGAAAGCTCGGTTGGTGAGTCCATTCGAAGATGACTACTCTTGATGCTTGGCGCAAAGGTACGCAAAGAATTCTAATTATACTTATTCTTCATCTATTTTAACATTGTGCCATCGGGAACTTTCATACAAACCTCTAGAAGGAATACGGGGGCTCCGCCGATCCCCTAACACTATAAACCAATTGCCACAAGGTCGCCGTGAGGCGATGACGAACTGCATCATTCACGCCGATTTGATGTTGAATGGCGTGTTGAAGGTGGAGAAATACGACAATAAGTTCGTTTTCACGAATCCCGGCTTGCTGAGGCTGCCTGTAGAGCAGATTTATGCGGGTGAGGAAACGAGGAACCATCCTGAAACTAGGGAGAAAACTAGGGAGAAAATTAGGGAGAAAAGTTCCATAGGTTCGGAGAAAACCAATTCTAGTTCGGAGAAAAGTTCGGAGAAAAATGCTGCTGGTTCGGAGAAAAATCAAGCGATTATCGCTGACATTAAGCTAAATCCAAAGGTTTCTGCCGCTGAAATCGCCATGAAGCTTGGGATTTCCTCACGTGCTGTGGAAAAACGTATTAAGACTTTGCGCGAAAATGGCATCATTCGTCGTATAGGAAGTGACAAGGGCGGCTATTGGGAAGTGATAGAGAATGACACTGAACAATAGAAACAGAAATCGGAAGTGTTATTAGGATATATGGAAGGAAAAGAAGAATGAATAAAGCACCTTGTAGCAATCATCAAACCACTGCCCGGGCAGTGGTTTGATGGTCAAGAAAGGGAGATGTTGTGTCCTGCTGTTGTTTCAGAAAAAGTTTTGCGAGAAAGCCTATGAGGGTTACGCAGCACGGAGGGGGATGGCGTAGTAGCTGCGGTTGTTGCGGCCTTCATCGCGCAGGTAACCCAGACGCTGCAGGGCCATGCCGAGGCGGACGCAGGTGTTCTTGTTGTCCTGCACCGCAGGGTAGTCGTGCGCGATGATCTCCAGCATTTCGGAACTGGTGAGAGGTCGCACGAACTCACCTTCATCGGGCTGACGGAAGCAGGTCTCCACCATCGTCTCGATGTCGAGCGTGTGCTGGTAGCGAATATTGTGGCGCTGGATGGCGCGCGTCTCCTCGCTGGTAAACCAGTAACGCTCGCTACGCTCCAATTCTGCCAGCACCTGGGCGTAGAGCTGTTCGTAGTCGATCTCCACGCTGTTGTCAATCTCCTGGCCGCGAGGTATCTCGATGCAGATGAAGCGGCGGCTGCCTGTGCGGTCGCGCAGGGGATGGCGGTTGTTCGTGGTGGCCACAAAGCTGGCGAAGCGCAGACGGTCGCTCTGCTCACGCCCGTAGATGGGACGCCCGTTCACGCGTACTTTAGACAACATCTGCTTCAGCTCCGCCTGCTGGGAGGGACGAATCTGGTCCATCTCATCGAGGTTGACGATGAGGTTGTTCGTCAGCGCCATCTCCTTGTCGAACTTGTTGCCGAGGTTTACATGGTCCAGGTAGTATTCGCGCAGGTGCTCAGGCAGCAGGCGCTGGCAGAACGTGCTCTTGCCGCAACCCTGATCGCCGATGAGCGTAGGCACACTCTCGTTGCCGTGCAGCCCGTCCATCTGGCGCCAATGCGCCACCATAGAGCGCAGCCACACCGAGAGCCAGTAGCGCTGCTCGGAGGTGAGGCCGGGGATGAGGCCGAAGAGGTAGGAGACGCGATCCTTGCCGTCCCACGTGGGCAGGCTGTCCAGCCACTCATCCACAGGATTCCATTCGGGCGTGGCCTCGCTGTAGATGATGTCCGTGAGCAGCGTCTTCACACCGTTCTCGTCGGGCATGGCTTTGTAGGCCGCCACGGCGATGCTGTTCAGCCGTTTCTTGTCCAGATGGTGCCACTCCTGCTGCTTACGCGCACGTACCTCTGTTTTATTAGAGAGCACGTTGTAGCGGAACTCGTAGTTCTCCGCCAGGAAGAACTCAACGGGCAGCTCAGGCTCCTGTGCATTGTTATTCACTTCGTCGATGACGGGCGTGCCGTTCATGACGTTCTCGTTGTTGACGACATTTGTGTCGTTCTCGTTGTTGATGATGTTACTGTGCTTCGCATCGATCAGATTGGAAAGGTTGTTCTTGTCCATAATTCTTTTTTGAAATGTAAGTAATTGGGTGAATGATCACGTTGAATTGCAATTCGGCTGCAAAGATACAAAATTTTTTTGCCTTTGTCAAGTTTTTCTTCAAATCCAATACGCCATGAATCAGCGACTTAGACCCTATTATATATCACCCTATTCCCCACATACCATAGCTGTCAACTCCACAGTGTAAACGCTTCAGGAATGCTGACTATATCCGTAACGACTGCACTCTTTATATATTGTTGCGTTGTGCTTTGCGCACATCGCATCGCGCTCTGTAGAAAGCACAATGTGGTTTGTTCATATCGCAATGCAGCTTTTAACAAAGATTAAGCTGCATAATTTGTTTGCTCCGTGAAGATGAAGTAAATTTGCCGCGAAGAAAACAACTATGCCTTTAGGCGACATCAAAAACGCCAAAATCAACCCCAAAAATGAGAAGAAACGATGCTTGAATACTACAAACAGGAAATGCGCGACTTGCGAGACCCAGAATCCGGCAAGATGCGCGAAGTGTATAAGGTGCTGATGAACAAGAGTGTCGATGCTGAATATTTCATGGATTATGTAACCCGTCACTCCTCACTCTCGGCAGGCGAGACGCAGATGGCATGCATCACGATAGCGGAATTCCTTGGTGAGCTGCTGGCGCGCAACGGAAGCGTCACGCTGCCCGGTATAGGCACCTTCAGCGTGGGCATACGTCCTAAGAAAGGGAAGGAGAAAGGACTGACGGATCAGGGCGTGAACATGACTGCCACAGGCCAACCTCTCAGTGGCACAGAACAGACGGCTGAGGGCGCAGCCGCAGGCAACGGCAATATGGACTCGGAAGCCGACAGCCATCAGATCAATGCACGCAGTCTGGAAGTAGGGCGCATCAATTTCCGTTGCCACAAGGATCTCCTCAAGGATGTCAGAAGCCGGCTGTCAGGAACGGGCAAGTTCCAGCAGTCTCGCTACTTCGGCTATGTACCTCTCTATGAACCTACTATCACCCATCGTCGCGAGCGTTTTGCTGCTGCGCAGGAGTATCTGAAGGAGCACCCCTTCATGCGCATCGCAGACTATGCCGAGCTGACGGGCCTTTCTTATACGACTGCCCAGCGCGAGCTTCGCTTGGCCGCCACCCTTGCGCACTCAGGCATCGCCGCCCGAGGTCGCGGCAGCCACCGCATCTACGTGCTTGCGTAACCCTCATAAGGTTTCTCGCAAAACTTTTTCCTAACGCAGCAGGCTGCATCGGGTGATGCAGCCTGCTGGATTCTATACAACTAAGGTGGTGACGCTCTACCATTTGAATTCGAAAGTGTTTTCCTTGGTGAGAGCTTCGTAGTAGGCCACAAAAAAACAAAACCACTGCCCTGAATCAGGGCAGTGGTTGGAGGGTTGATTAGAGGTTCTTGCCGTGGCACTGCTTGAACTTCTTGCCGCTGCCGCAGGGACAGGGGTCGTTGCGGCCGGGGAGCTTGTCGGCAGTGAAGGGTGTGCGGGGCTGCTGGCCGCGGGTGTCCTGAGCGGCGGCTGCCTGCTGGGCGGGGTCGCTGAGGTCGGCGGGAGCGCCCTGGGCGTAGTCAGGACGGCCGTAGTTGGGGGCCTGCGTGGTGCCGGGGACAGCGCCTCCGCGACCAGCCTGATACTGTGCGCGCTGCTGTGCGGCGGCACGGGCACGGCGCTGGGCCTCGTAGGCGGCGCGCTGCTGTGCGGCATCGTCGGGGGCCTCCAGCTGCTGCTCGGGCACCTGTCCGCGCATGAGGATGGAGATGGTCTGGTTGTTGATGCGGTTGACCATCTTGTCGAAGAGCTTCACGCTCTCGAGCTTGAAGATGAGGAGGGGGTCTTTCTGCTCATAGCTGGCGTTCTGCACGCTGTGCTTGAGCTCGTCGAGCTCGCGGAGGTTCTCCTTCCAGGCTTCGTCGATGACGTGGAGCATGATGGCTTTCTCGAAGGCGGTGACGATGGCGCGGCCCTCGCTCTCGCAGGTCTTCTTGAGCGAGACACCACCGATGTTATAGACGCGGCGGCCGTCCATGATGGGCACCATGACGGGGCGCTCGGCCCACTCCTGGCCGTTGGGGCCGTCGTAGATGGGTTTGAAGACGCGGAAGGACTCGGCGGCGATGATGTCTGTCTTCTGGCGGAAGCGTGCGAGGACGGCCTGATAGGCTTGCTCCTCGAGGTCGGGCATCTTCACCTGCACGAGGTCGCTCTCGGTGAAGGGCACTTCCATGGCGAAGATGCTGATGAACTCCTCGGCCATCTGGCTGTGGTCGGCACAGTTCTCGATGATGCTGCACACGCGGTCGTAGAGCATGTCGGCGATGTCCATGCCGAGGCGCTCGCCCATGAGGGCGTGGCGGCGCTTCTCGTAGATGACGGTGCGCTGCTTGTTCATGACGTCGTCGTACTCGAGGAGGCGCTTACGGATGCCGAAGTGGTTCTCCTCGACTTTCTTCTGGGCGCGCTCGATGCTGTTATTGATCATGGGGTGCTCAATCATCTCGCCTTCCTCGAAGCCGAGGCGGTCCATGACCTTGGCGATGCGCTCGCTGGCGAAGAGGCGCATGAGCTTGTCCTCGAGGCTGACGAAGAAGACGGAGCTACCGGGGTCTCCCTGACGGCCGGAGCGTCCGCGCAGCTGGCGATCGACGCGACGGCTCTCGTGGCGCTCGGTGCCGATGATGGCGAGACCGCCGGCGGCCTTCACCTCGGGGGAGAGCTTGATATCGGTACCACGACCGGCCATGTTGGTGGCGATGGTGACGGCGCCGAGGCCGTTGGTCGATTGACCGGCGAGGGCGACGATGTCGGCCTCCTTCTGGTGGAGCTTGGCGTTGAGCACCTGGTGGGGTATCTTGCGGAGGGAGAGCATACGCGAGAGGAGCTCGGAGATCTCCACGGAGGTGGTACCCACGAGGGTGGGTCGTCCGCTGTTGCGCATCTTCTCGACTTCGGCGATGACGGCGTTGTACTTCTCGCGCTGGGTCTTATAGACGCGGTCGTTCATGTCCTGACGGATGACGGGGCGGTTGGTGGGGATCTCGACGACGTCG
>Ga0310697_10002367_pt1 | contig 20175 bp, 16 predicted proteins | sample 172DNAGHGlowgp2_FD_203883 | JGI IMG/M metagenome (GOLD analysis project Ga0310697, IMG submission 203883) | Sheep rumen microbial communities from Palmerston North, Manawatu-Wanganui, New Zealand - 1728 DNA GHGlow gp2 (v2) (version 2) | ecosystem: Host-associated > Mammals > Digestive system >... | reverse complement strand
TCGGATCTGACGCCGCTGTCCATGATGCCGAACCTCCAGACCCTGGATCTGTCGTATAACCAGATCGGGTCCTTGCAGGCGCTCATGAACCTGACAAATCTGCGCTCCCTGCGCCTGTCCGGCAACCCCCTCAGCATCACGGACATCAACGCCCTGTGCTACGCTTTGCCGAACTGCGAGGTCGTCTTCTGATCCCATGCGCCTCCCGCACCCGCGGGGGGCGTGTTTTTTGGAAACCTGTACAAATCTTTCGGCCAAAAATCGGCAAAAATACCGATTGTTGGAAAGCAAAGAAATCCTTCTTCTTTTTTGCTTCAATTTGTGGTATAATCTCATTAACAGAAAACGGCTTTTCGTTTTTTGATGGCACACAAGAAAGGAGTTGTCACCGATGAAGTTTACGTTTACCGAGAAAAAGATGGACTCCTCTGAGGAGCTGCGCGCCTACGCGATGAAGAAGATCGGCAAGCTTGACCGCCTGTTTAAAATCGAGGGCGAGGCTTACGTCACCTTCAGCATCGAGCGCGGCCGTCATAAGGCTGAAATCACCATCCACAACAACGGCATGTTCTACCGCGCAAGCGAGATTACCAACGATATGTACGCCTCCATCGACTCCGGCGTCGCCGCCATCGAGCGCCAGATCCGCCGCAACAAGACCCGCCTCGAAAAGAGGCTGCGCGAGGGCGCGCTGGAGAAGGAAGCCAGACCCGTCTACGAGCCGCCTGTCGAGGAGGAGCCGGAGGACTTCAAGATCGTCCGCTCCAAGCGCTTCTCCATCAAGCCCATGTCTCCTGAGGAAGCTATCCTGCAGATGAACCTGCTGGGCCATGAGTTCTTCGTATTCAAGAACATGGATGCGGATGAAGCCTTCTCTGTGGTCTACAAGCGCCAGCAGGGCGGCTACGGCCTGATCTGCGACGACGGGCTGAATAACGACTGATATACCGTACCTTTCGCACCGGGGCAAGTCCCCGGTGCTTTTTATTGCCATTCTTGTGCTTGCCATGGCGGTTTGGGTAGAGTATAATACAGTATCATCAACAAATCAGGACAGGTATCGCTATGAACGAAACTGCACAGACCGGAAAGCTCTATATCGTCGCAACGCCCATCGGAAACTCCCGGGACATGTCGCCGCGCGGCAGACAGATCCTCCAGGACGTGGACATCATCGCCGCCGAGGATACGCGCCGCTCCATGGTGCTGCTCGGCAAGCTGGAAATCCGGAACAAGCTGGTCTCAAATCATAAATTCAACGAGTACGGCAAGGCCAAGTATTTTATCGGTGAGATGCTGGCGGGCAGGAGCGTTGCCGTCATCACCGACGCGGGCACACCCTGCATCTCCGACCCCGGAAATGAGCTCATCAAGGCTGCCGTGGAGGCGGGCATCCCCGTGATCGGTGTGCCCGGCTGCTGCGCCGCGGTGACGGCGCTGTCCGTGTCGGGCTTTGACCTCTCAAGCTTTCTGTTCTACGGCTTCTTCCCCCGTGAAAACGCGGAGAAGCGGAAACTGCTGGAAAAAATGCGCCACGGCGACACGCGCACCTTCGCGCTCTACGAATCCCCCAAGCGCATCATGGAGCTGGTGGATTTCTTCATCGAGAGCGAGGCGAAGTGCCGCATGTGCCTCTGCAATGACCTCACGAAGCTGCATGAGATGAGCTTTCGCGGCACGCCCAATGATGTGAAGGAGCAGCTTCTCGCCAAGGGCAATTACGATAAGGGCGAGTATGCCGTCGTGGTCGAGATCGACGAGGATTACATCTTCAACAAGACAGAGCATACCGTCTCCGCCGAGGCCATGCTGGTCGACGCGATGGTCGCGGGCGGCTGTACGGCGAAGGAGGCCGTTGCGGCGGTACTGGCCGATGAGAATAACTCATACAGCAAGAACGAGCTCAAGGCTGCGGCGCTGAACCTCAAGCGCCTTTTCGGTGGCTGAGATGGCGCGTATTACGGAGGAGCTGGCCCGCGCCCTGCCGACACTGAGCAAGGCAGTCTTCTCCCAGCCGACGGAGAGGGGGGCGCAGAAGGTGGAGATCCGCCCCCTGCTTTTGAAGGGGGAGCGCCGCTACCAGGCCGAGCGCTTTCAGGACAACAAGGCCTTTCACCTGAACTTTACCGAGGACGGCCTCACCGCCTGGGCGGCGGAAAATCTGGAGGGACGCTACCGCCAGGTCATGCTGATGACCGAAACGGAGAGCCGCCAGTATGTTCTCAAGCGCGACGGCAGCTATAAAAAGACCGGCGGGGCGGCGGCCCTGCCGCGTCCGGGCGGCGCGCAGAGCCACAACCGCGAGAAGGACTACATCCTGCGCGAAGGGGAGAACATCCCGGCCCTGGTGGATCTCGGCGTGTTTACGAAGGACTTTAAGATCGTGCGCGCGAAGTACGACAAGTTCAAGCAGATCAACCGCTTTGTCGAGCTTGTGGCCCAGGGTCTGAAGGACGAGCAGGCCGACAGCATCCGCATCCTGGATTTCGGCTGCGGCAAGTCCTACCTGACCTTTATCCTGTACTACTATTTTGCCGTGCGCCGCGGCATGAAAACGGAGATCATCGGCTATGATCTCAAGGCGGACGTAGTGCAGCACTGCAACGAGATCGCCGCGCGCTACGGCTATGACCGGCTGCGCTTTGAAGTTGCGGATGTGACGCGCGACAGACTGGCCGACACGAAGATCGACATGGTGGTCACGCTCCACGCCTGTGACACGGCCACGGACTACGCCCTGGCCTACGCGGTGCGGCATGGGGTGAAGTATGTCTTCTCCGTGCCCTGCTGCCAGCATGAGGTGAACCTCAGCATTCAAAAGGGCGGGGAGCTGGATCTGCTGCTCGAGCACGGCATCATCAAGGAGCGCGTTTCGGCCCTGCTGACCGACTCCATCCGCGCCGCCGTGCTGGAGGGCGCGGGCTACGCGGTGGATGTGATCGAATTCATTGACCTTGAACACTCGCCGAAAAACCTGATGCTCCGCGCCCGCTATACCGGCAAGCGAAAGACCGCAAGCCGCGAACGCGCGGAAGCCCTGCGTGCGCAGTACGGCTTTCAGCAGAGTTTGTTGGACTTGATACCATAGACCATCAAGCTCCCTTTGCGAAAGGGAGCTGTCACGAAGTGACTGAGGGATCGACCGTCTTGCGTACACCTGAACGGAATGATCGATCCCTTCGGCCTTCGTCCACCTCCCTTTTTCCAAAGGGAGGTAATGAATTGGGGAGGTGCGCGGTATGTCTGACCGCAAAAGGCGCTGGCAGCTTTTGCAGCGGCTGCTCGGCGGATATATCCGGGGGCGCTTTTCCCTGACGGCGGAGCCGTGCAGCATCGACGGCCCTTGCCTCATTGTTGCAAACCATGTGACAAACTGGGACCCGCTGCTGCTGGCGATGAGCTTTCCCGACACCCCCATCCGCTTCGTGGCGAGCGAGCATATCTTCCGCCACGGGCTCGTTTCCAGCGCCATCGAATGGGCCGCGGCCCCGATCCCGCGGCGCAAGGCCGCCTCGGGCGCGGACACGGTGAAGGCCGTGCTGCGCGCGCTCAGGGCGGGGGACACGGTCTGCATCTTCGCCGAGGGGGACGCCACCTGGGACGGCCTGACCCACCCGGTTTTCCCGGCCACGGGCAAGCTCGCCCGCGCCTCCGGCGTGCCGCTTGTGACCTACCGCCTTGAGGGGGGCTATCTCAGCCTGCCCCGCTGGTCGAAAAAGCAGCGGCGCGGAAAAATGCGCGGCGCGCCGGTCGGAATCTACTCACCCGAAGAGCTCAAGCAATACAAAGGCCCGGAGATCACGGCACTCATCGACCGGGATCTCTTCGAGGATGCCTACGCCCGCCAGCAGAAGGAGCACGTCGCCTTCCGGGCCGAAAACCGGGCCGAGGGGATCGAGCGCGGCTTCTTTATCTGCCCGCAGTGCGGGAGCCTCGGCGCCGTGCGCGGCGTGGGGGATCGCGTCCAGTGTGACTGCGGCCTGAACCTTCTCTATACCGAGGAGGGCTTTTTCGACCCACCAGCACCCGTCGCAACGCTTGCTGCGTGGGAAGCATGCCAGCAGACAGCGCTGCGGGCACTGATCCAGAACGCAAAGGGCGTTCTGTTCTCCGACGGGGGGCTGCGCCTTGCGCGCATCGAAAGCGGCCACCGGGAGATAGCGCTCGGCGCGGGGATCCTGTACCAGCACCCGGACGCGCTGGAGATTGCGGGCCGCCATTTTCCCCTCCGCGAGATCGACAGCATGGCCATGGTCAAGGCCAACATTTTGCTCTTTTCCGTGGGGGACGACTATTATGAAATTCGCGCAAGCGCGCCCTGCTGCCTGCGCAAATATCTCTTGACCTGGCAAAACATAAAAAACTGAGGAGAAACGCGCATGGATTATTCAGCCGCAAACACGGCCCTTTGGAACATCATCATTCAGTTCGGCCTCATTGCGGGCGCGATCCTTCTGTGCAACATGCTGCGAAACCGGGTCCGGGCCATCCGCAATGCCATGATGCCGGTGTCGGTCATGGCGGGCTTTCTCCTGCTGCTGCTCAAGTACACGGGTCTTGTGCGCATTGACGGGGATATCATGGAGATCCTGGTCTACCACGGCATCGCCCTCGGCTTCATCGCCATGTCCCTGCGCGTGACGAACAAGGCGGCGGACAGCGCCGACCGCGCAGCCCTCAAGTCCGGGGCCGTGATCGTGAGCACCTACATGGTGCAGGGCGTTGTGGGCCTTGTCATCAGCATCGCGCTCAGCCTGACCGTCATGCCGGGGCTTTTCAAGGCCTCCGGCCTGCTGCTGCCCATGGGCTACGGCCAGGGCCCCGGACAGGCCAACAACGTCGGCACCAGCTATCAGAATCTTGGCTTTGCCGGCGGGCGCAGCTTCGGCCTTGCCATCGCGGCGGCGGGGTATCTGTGCGCCTGCGTCGTGGGCGTGATCCTGCTGAACATCCTGGCAAAGCGCGGGCATGTCACGCCCGCAAAGAAACAGACGGACGACGATCTCTCCGTCGGCTTCTTCCAGGATCAGAACGAGCTGCCCGTAGCGGACTCCATCGACCGCCTCTCCGTGCAGCTTGCCATGGTTTTCGTGACCTATCTTGCCACCTATCTTGTCACCCGGGGCCTCACGGCAGGCATCGCGGCGATCTCCGCGGGGCTTGCCAACACGGTCAATACGCTTCTGTGGGGCTTCAACTTCATCATCGGCTCGGGCGTGGCGATCCTGCTGCGCACGCTCCTGGAGGCGGGCAGGGAGCGCGGGATCATCGTGCGTCAGTACCAGAACAATTATCTGTTAAACCGCATCTCCGGCTTCTTCTTTGACATCATGATCGTGGCGGGCATCTCCTCCATCAATATCGAGGATCTGAGCGGCCTCTGGCTCTACTTCATCCTGCTTGCCGTTGCGGGCGGGGTGTTCACCTGGCTGCATCTCAAGCGCGTGTGCAAATGGGCCTATCCCGATTATTACTATGAGGGGCTTATCTCCATGTACGGCATGATGACCGGCACCATCTCCTCCGGCATCCTCCTGCTGCGGGAGATCGACAGCGACTTCCACACCCCCGCTGCCAATAACCTCGTCAGCGGCAGCAGCGTGGGCATCATCCTCGGCGCGCCGGTGCTGGTGCTGGTGAGCCTGGCGGCCAGGTCCGACCTGATGGCGGTCGTCGTGTGCCTCATTGCGGCGGCCTATCTCGGGATGCTGCTCCTGCTGCTCAAAAAGCTGGGCGCCGGGAAAAAAGCAAAAAACGCCATTCACAAAAAGGGATAAATGTTTTATAATCAATTTATATAAAACAGGGGGGCGGCGGATCGTGAACAAAGAGAGACTTGACCGGATTTCCAGGCGCACGGAAAAAGCAGCCGCGGCGCTCATTCTGCTGCTCGTCTTCCTTTTCATGCTCTTTCTCACCTGCAGCGCGTTCGTGGAGACGAGCGTGCTGAACACGGCGGATGTCTCCGGTGAGCACATCGAGTTTACCCGGGACAATGTCTTTCTCAACATCATCGTGCAGGCGATCCTCCTGTCGGCGGGCTATCTCTTCTTCCGCCACGGGGATCAGATCCGCCTTTTCCGCATGGAAAACGCGCTGATGTTCTGGCTTTTCGCCTTCGGCACCGTCTTTATCGCCACGACAAAGCTGAGAAGCCCGGTGTTCAGCGACTCCTTCCTCGTCACCTACGGGGCGCAGCGGGCCGCGCTGGGGGACTTTGCCGTCCTGGAGGAGAGCTATTTTTACCGTTTCCCCTTCCAGCTCGGGTACGTGCTGTATTCGGAGCTCTTTATCCGCGTCTTCAACTTCCTCCTGCGCGGCGTGCCGGAGGGCTATGCCGTCCTCGCCCTGCAGGAGATGAACCTTTTCTGGCTGATGCTGGAATACCACGCCCTCATCGAGATCGCAAAGCTTCTCTTCAAGGATGTGCGCATCCATAAGATGACGATCCTGCTGCTCTTTCTCTGCCTGCCGCCCGTGTTCACCACCACGTTTCTGTACGGGAACATTCCCGCCTTCTCGTGCGGCAGCGTCGCGGTGTGGATGTTCCTGCGCTATATCAAGAAGGGCGGGCTCCCGTATGCCGCGCTCTGTGCCGTGTTTCTCACGCTTGCGGTCACGCTTAAGCTGAATCTGCTGATTGTGTGCGTGGCGGTCGGCGCGGTGTGGCTGCTGCGCGGGATCAAAAAGCGCTCGCGCGAGGCGCTGGTGTGCCTCGTGCTCACGGCGGTGTGTGTGCTGACTCTACCGGGCGTGCCGCAGAAGATCTATGAAAAGCGCGTCGGCGTCTCCTATGGGGACGGGATCCCCATGATCGCCTGGATGGCCATGGGCTTTTCCGAAGGCCACGCCGCCCCCGGCTGGTATCGGGAGGATCACACGGTCACGGCCTTTGAGAGAAGCGGCCACGATGCCGCCGCCACCGCCGAGAACGCAAGGCAGGTGCTCGAAGAGCGGATGGACTATTTCCGCAAGAACCCGAAGTCTGCCGTGCGCTTTTTCACGCAGAAGCTCAAAAGCCAGTGGAACGAGCCGAGCTACGGCTCCCTCTGGATCAACCAGGTCTTTCCCAGTTACAGTGAGAAGGGGGCGCTTTACCGCCTGATCTGCGTGAGCGGGGAGAAGGTGGTGCTTGCGGTGATGGACAAGATCCAGCTGCTGGTCTTCCTCAGTGTGGTGACCGCGCTTTTGCGCCTGTGGCGAAAGAAGGATCTGTTGCGCGCGCTCCTGCCGCTGATCGTGCTGGGGGGACTTACCTACCACCTGCTGTTTGAGGCCAAGAGCCAGTATGCCATGCCCTATTTCGTGCTGATGATGCCGATTGCGGCCTACGGCCTGTTTACCTTTTTCAGAAGGATTGAGCTTCGATAATGACAAATGACAAGCTGAAGATCGGGCGGAGCGGGAGCCTCGGCGCCCAATGCGCGGCGCTCTGGCGGGAAAACCGCCTGCCGTTTCTCGCGGGGCTTTTCGCGGGCCTTGCCGCCCACGGCTACGCCTTCGCAAACAAGCTCCTGAATCACGACGAGATCGAATCCCTCTTCGGCAAGGGGGCCACGGTGACCTCCGGCCGCTGGGGACTGGAGCCGGTGAAGCTCCTCTTCCCGGACAGATCCATGCCCTGGATCTACGGGATTTTGAGCCTGCTTCTCATCTCCGCCGCCGCCTGCCTGATACTCAGGGTGCTGGACATCAAAGGCACCGCCCTTCGCGTCGTGCTGCCCGCGCTCGTGCTGACGTTTCCCTCCCTCACCGGAAATTTTTGCTTCATGTTTACCAGCGCCGCCTATGCCTGGTCGTTCCTGCTGGCGGCGCTTTCGGTGTTCCTGTTCTGCCGGGGCGGTATCAGAAACGCGCTCCTGAGCGCCGCTGCGCTGGTGCTGGCCCTCGGGATCTATCAGGCGTACATCTCCGTCGCCGCGACGCTCTTTGTCCTGCTCATGCTGCGCGACACCCTGGACGGGGAGCGGTCGGTTCCCGAGATCATCCGCTTTGGGGTCAAGGCGCTCGCCATGATGCTCGGCGCCATTGTCGTCTACTACGGCGTGACGCTGCTGGTCTTTCGCGTGACCGGGGCGGAATTCAACAGCTACGTGACCGAGAACGTCAACGGCGCGGTGAGTCTTCCGCGGCGGGTGCGCATGGCCTACGACAACTTCTTTTATATTTTCTCCTTCCGCAATTTCTATCTCATTACAAGCGAGGGCCTGCGCTATCTGCACATCGCGCTGGGGCTTGCGACCCTCGCGGCGCTTATCTTTCTCGCACTGCGGACGAAGAACCTCCTTCGCATGGCTCTTACCGGCGTGCTGGTGATCCTGCTGCCGCTGAGCATCTGCTGCATGTTTCTCATCATGTCGCGCGAGTCGATCCACACGCTTGTCATGTACAGCTTTGTGTGCGTGTACCTGCTCATGGGCCTCACGGCAGAGCGTCTGCGGGGGATCGGCGGCGTTTCCGCCGGGGCGCTTTTGTCCGTTCCGCTTGCTGCTGTGGTGCTGGGGAATGTGTACTTTGCCAACATGTGCTATCTCAAGCTTACGCTCCAGTACGAAAACGCCCGCGCGTTCTACACCACGCTCATTGCCCGCGTGGAGGGGACGGAGGGCTTTGACGAAAATTGCACCCTCGCCCTCGTGGGACGGCAGGAAAACCTGCTGCATGAGTTCCCGGAGCTGGACACGGACCTCTTCATGGGCGTGAACCGGGAGCTTGTGAACATCTATTCGCGCGAAAACCTCCTGCGCTTCTATCTCGGCCTCGACCTGCCCCTCGCGGACGAGGCGCAGACGCAGGCGCTGGAAAACGACCCCCGCGTCCTCGCCATGGCGGAATACCCCTACGACGGGTCGGTTCAAAAGCTCGACGACATGATCGTGGTGCGGCTGGGGTAATGAATAAAGAACTGCGTATCGGATTACAATCACAATCCTCTGTCTTACCTCCCTTTGGAAAAAAGGAGGTGTCACGAAGTGACGGAGGGATCGATATTCGGACATCGTACAGACCTGTCGATCCCTCAGTCAGCCTGCGGCTGACAGCTCCCTTTCGCAAAGGGAGCTTAGAAGCTGCGTCAAGCCGATACCCATAATAAAGAAAGAAGCCAAGATATGGAAAAGCTGTTTATCGACCTGCACTGTGACACCCTGCTGACCCTGCGGCTGGAGGGCTGCGCACTGGACAACGCCCCCGGGCACATTGACCTGAAAAAGCTCACGGACGGAGGGGCAATGCTCCAGTGCTTCGCCGCGTTCATCCCCTCGCACGACTGTGCGGAGAAATACGGCATCCGGGAAAACGCCTGGGATTTCTTTTTGCGGCAGGCGGCGCTGTTTGAAAAAACGGCGGGCATGTACCCCGACCGGCTTGCGCCCGCGCGCTCTATGGCGGACATCGAGCGAAACCGTGCCGCGGGCAGGGTTTCCGCCCTGCTCACGGTGGAAGACGGAGCCTGCGTGGAGGGTAGGATGGAGCGACTCAAGACCATGTATGATCTCGGCGTGCGCCTCATCACGCTCACCTGGAACTATGAAAACTGCTTCGGCTATCCCAATTCCCCCGACCCCGCCCTGCATGGGAAGGGTCTCAAGGACTTCGGCTTTGAGGCGCTGGCGGAGATGTCGCGGCTCGGCATCGTAGTTGATGTCTCCCACCTCTCGGAGGGGGGCTTCTGGGATGTCGTGCGGGAGAACAAAAAGCCCTTCGTGGCCTCCCACTCCTGCGCCCGCGCGCTCTGCGATCACAGCCGCAACCTCACGGACGCGCAGCTTCACGCTCTCGGGGACGCTGGCGGCGTGTGCGGCGTGAACTTCTATTCCCGCTTCCTGCGGGAAAACGCCGATTATACGGCAAACGCGGACATTCTGCGCCACATGGCGTACATCGCCGATCACGCCGGGATCGAGGCGGTGGCCCTCGGCTCGGACTTTGACGGGATCGACTGCGCGCTCGAGATGGAGCACTACGGCGGTCTCGCCCGCCTCGGGGAGCAGATCGCGGACCGCTTCGGCGCGGACAACGCGGAGAAGATTTTCTACGGCAACGCCCTGCGCGTCTTTGCCGAGGTGATGGGGTAAGCCCATGGAATACGGAAGCGAGTTTGACCTTCGTGCAAACGAGGCGTTTCTCGGCGGCGGGGCGCTGCCGGAGAGCTGGCAGCTTTTCCGCAGCGGGCGCGACGCGCTCAGGGCTTTTGCCCGCCTCGCGGCGCGAAAGCGGGTGCTGCTGCCCGCCCTCTGCTGTGAGTCGATGATCCTGCCCTTTGCGCAAAACGGCTATGAAGTGGGCTTTTACCGCCTGAGACCGGATTACAGCGCGGACGCGGACGATGCCTGCCGTAAGCTCCGGGACGGGGACGTGCTGCTTTACATGCGCTATTTCGGCGTGCGCCCCTTTACGGACGCCTTCCTGAACGGTCTGCGCGAGAGCGGGCGGGACATCCTGTTCCTCGAGGACAGGACGCACGACATCCTGGTTCCGCGCACGGACGGTTTTCGGCCCGACGCGACGGCGGCGAGTCTGCGCAAATGGGCGGCGCTGCCGGAGGGCGGCATGCTCGAAACCGCGCTTGGCACCGTCGAAGCCCTGACCGATCCGCGCTACGGCGATCTGAGGCTGGGCGCGATGGAGAAGAAGAGCCGGTATCTTGAGACCGGGGATGAGGCGCTGCACGCAGAATACATGCGGGAGCTGCGCGAGGTGGACACCCTCCTTGACGAAAGCGCCGCGCCCGCCGCCATGCACCCCAAATACCGGGCCATTGTGGAATCCTTGGACACGGGGAAAATTCTGGCCGCGCGCCGCCGCAATCTGAAGCGCTTGCGGGAAGACCTCACGCCGCTGTTTTCTGACGGGACGCTTCGCCTCATGACCGACAGCCCGGAGAAAAGCGGCCTGTATCTGCCGGTGCTGGTGCAAAAGAGGAACGCTGTCCAACGGGAGCTGATCGCGCGGAGATTCTACTGCCCCGCCGCCATCTGGCCCGAGCCGGAGGCCGCTGCGGGCGTCTGCCCGATGAGCCACGCCGTCACGGAAAACATGCTCTCCCTCCTCTGCGACCAGCGCTATTCCGAGGCGGACATGGACTGCCAGGCGGCGGCTGTGACAGAGATACTGACAAAGCTGGCAAGAGCCTGATTCCAACCGGAATCAGGCTCTTGCAATTCTTATTCCGCGTCCCAGGGGAGCTCGACGAAGGTCGGCTCGTGGTGCATCGCGGGGAGAATTTTGCCAAGCAGATCGGTCGCCGCAATGCGAAGGGACGAGGTGTTGAGGCAGGGGTGCATGCCGATAGCCTCCTGCGTCAGAAGATCGCGGTCTATGAGAAGGCGCACCTGGTTCTCCTGATCGTTCATCAGGCCCAGCACGCTCACCGAACCCGGCGTCAGGTCGAGGTATTGCAGCATCTGCTCCGCGCTTGCAAACGACAGGCGGGCAGAGCCGATCTGCTTGGACAGAAGCTTTGTCTTGAAGGGCTTGTCCCCCGGCATGAGCAGCAGCCACAGCTCCGTCTGCTGCCGGTTCGTGAGCAGGAGGTTTTTGCAGATTTCGCAGCCCAGCAGCTTTTCAATCTCATGGCAGGCCTCGATGGTGTCGGCGTGCTCGTGATCGACGCGGGCATAGCTTACGCCAAGGCGGTCAAGCAGGTCATAGCAGCGCTCCTCGCGCTCGGTGCGCGTGTCGGCGGGTCTGCCGGTATAAACGGTGGGGTCGATGGTCATATGGTTTCACCTTCATTAGAAATTAAAGTAGATGAACGGCGTAAAGGACGCGCTGATCAGAAACAGCACGCACACGCCGAAGAGCGCGAGATACAGGGCACTCCGCGCAAGCGCGCGCGGGGCGCTGTTTTCCTCCGGCAGGAGCTTTTGCAGCACCGGGAAGGAGAAGAGCAGTGCGAAGGGAACTGTCAGAAGCTTTGAGGCGACGGACGTATCCAGAGAGAGCCACGCCCGCCAATCCGTCGGGGTATAGACGAACATGCCGCGCAGCACGGCGGCAAGCTGCCCCGCGTCCGTGAGATTGAACATCACCCAGCCGAGATTGACCAGCGCGAAGGTGACAAGCCAGCGCAGAAGCGTGGGCACGCGCTCGATGCGCTTTCCGATCACAAGCTTCTCAATCAGCAGCAGCACCCCGTAGTAGAGGCCCCAGAGCACGAAGTTCCACGACGCGCCGTGCCACAGGCCCGTGAGCGCCCAGACCGTGAGGATATTCAGCACGAAGCGCCCGCGCCCCACGCGGTTGCCGCCGAGGGGGATGTACACATAGTCCCGGAACCAGAGGGAGAGTGTGATGTGCCAGCGCCGCCAGAACTCCGTCACCGAGAGGGAAGTGTAGGGGTAGTTGAAGTTTTCCGGCAGCGTAAAGCCGAAGAGCCTGCCAAGGCCCACCGCCATGTCGCTGTACCCGGAGAAGTCAAAGTAGATTTGCAGGGTGTAGCAGAGCGCCGCAAGCCACAGCGCGCCCGTCCCGGCAAAGCGCGGCGAATCGTAGACCGCGGCGGCGACGGCGGCCACCTGATCGGCCAGCAGCACCTTCTTCGCAAGCCCCAGCAGAAAGCGCCGCATCCCGTACACGGCTTCATTCCATGAAATCTCCCGCCGGGCAAGCATCGGCTCCGTCACGCCCCAGCGCAGGATCGGCCCCTGCAGAAGCTGGGGGAAGAAGGAGACGAAAAGCAGGAAGCGCCAGAAGCTTTTCTCCGCCCGGATGGTGCCGCGATGAAGGTCAATGCTGTACGCGAGAAGCTGGAAGCTGTAAAAGCTGATGCCCGCGGGCAGCAGCAGGCGAAAGCCGAGCCTTGCGCCGAAGATTCCGGCGAAAAAGCCCAGATACTTGCACAGCGCGAGGCAGCCCAACACAAAGCCGACAGAGAGCGGGAAGCAGTATCGCCGCCCCTTCTCCACACCCAGACCGCAGAGCCACACCAGCGCCGCCGTGCCGACAAGCAGCGGAAGGGCCTTCGGCGCGCCCCAGGCGTAGAAGAAGAGGGACGACACGATCAGTACCCCATTGCGCCAGCGCGGGGCGGGGGAGAGATAATACAAATTCAGCGTGACGGGCAGGAAGAGAAACAGAAAACTCAGAGAGGAAAACAGCATGCCGCTCAGCCCCCTTCCGCGTTCGGCAGCGTCGCGCCGAAGTAGTCGATGCCGCCGACAAAGAGCACCGTGTCAATGTCGTGCTCCTTCAGATAATCCGCCATCACAAAGGGACGGCTGACCTCACTGGCGAAGGAGCGCAGATCCACGCAGTATGTTTTCGCAAAGCCCGCCGCGAGGGGCTTCACCACGGCGTTGTCGTAGGAGTCGCCCATCACGAGAAGCTTCTGTCCGTCCCGTCCCGTGTCAAAAACCAGCTCCCCGCAGTCCACGCCGAAGACACTGCCGTAGGACACGCTTTCAAATTCTCCCGCGACAAAGAGCGCCTGCATCCCGTAATCCGGAATGGGGCCGTAGGGGATCGTGACCGTCATGTCGGGGTAATCATAGAGATTGACCGTGAAGTCTTCCGCCGGGATACCCTCCACGCCCGCCGCGCGGGTGCCGCGATAACAGGCGGGCACGGTGTGCTGCCCCGCAAGGGGCAAGGGATCGGTGCCGAGCAGGGCGCAGAGCTCCGTATAGCCCTGCCGGGAGCCGTCCGCGTTCCAATGGTGGTCGGTCTTGAGAAAGCTGCGGTGATAGTCCTCAAAGCGATCGGTGTGCAGCCGTCCGACATGTTCTCCGGGAAGCGCCAGCCCGGATGCCAGACAGTCAAACAGTCCGGACTTTTCCCCGGTTTCGAGGTTCAGGTCGCGGTCGGTTTCAATGTAATAGACATAGAAATCAACATCCGGGGAAGCCTCTGCCCAGGCGGAGATTTTGCGGGCGCTCTCCGCGAGGGCCGCGGCCTTTTCTGCGAGGGGAACGGGCCGCACGACCAGCATGTCCTTAAAAAAGCAGATGTCGCGGAAGCCCACATAGCCGCCGCCCTGTCCGAGCGCGCGGACGAGCGGCAGGGCAAGCCCCGTGTCGTATATGTTATAGAGCTTTTTCATGTGGATCGCCCCGGGGAGCTGATCGGCCAGCGCGTCCTCCGCCGCCGACTGGTAATTTCCCCCGAGAAAGGCGGCGAGGCTCCACGCGGGCCAGCGCTTCGCGGGGCGGTTTTCGTAAAAGATCTCTGTGTCCGGGGACAGGAGCGCGCGCCCGAGTCCCGCGAGCAGAAGCAGCAGGCAGAGCGCCGCCGTGATGATTTGGATTCGTCTGACTTTCATGTGCGCCTCTCAATCAGTAGACCGCCGACAGATCGACCACGCCCCGGATCCCGCCGACGATTGCCCGGTCGGTGAACTGCCACATGCCGTAGGGGTAGGGGAACTCCGGCAGGCGGTTATAGCGCGTGTAGCTTGCCAGCCACACGGGGTATTTTGCCAGGGTGTGGAAGGCGACATGGTTTTTAAAATAGTTCTGCCCGGAGTACACGCCGACGGCATAGCCGCCGTCTTCAATCGCGCGGCAGAAGCTGGTAATGACCTCATAGCGCCGCGTTTTGTGCAGCCTGTCGGCGCGCCCGAAGGGGTATTCGCCGGACTGCTCGGTATCGAAATACACCGGCAGATCGAGCGGGAAGCCGTTTAACAGGCTCAGCACCAGCGCGGCCTCCTCCTGCGCCTCGCGCACGTTCACGGCGGTGGAGTAGAGATATACCCCGACCTTGAGGCCCGCGGCCTTCGCCCCGCGCAGGTTCTGCTTAAAGCACACATCCTCGTGCAGTAGGCCGGTCTCCCAGCCGCGATAGCCCAGGCGGACGATGGCAAAGTCCACGCCCTGGGCGCGCACGGCCTCCCAGTTGATGCCCTTGTTGTGGTAGGACACGTCGATGCCGAGGACGCGGGCATGCTCGCCGTACTCGTTGAAGTAGTGGAGCTTGCCGTCCATGAGATGCAAGCCCGTGAGCAGGTTGTTGTTTGAAAGCAGGTAGTATTCCTTCCCGCCGTATTCCCTCCAGCCCCAGGGACTCTCGGGCGTCGGCTCCGGCGTGGGGACGGGCGTCGGCCTCGACGTGGGCAGGGTGGTCGGCTCCGGCGTCGGGATGAAGTAGGGGTCGGCACTCACCGGGGCGGCTCCCTCCGCGTCCAGCAGGCGAAACTGATGCAGGGAGTACATGATCGACACCAGGGATGTCAGCATGATCAGCACGCATACCCCGATCAGCGTGAGCAGAAGCGCCCTGCGACGGTCGGGCTTTTTCCTGTTTGCTTGTTGTTCGTTTTCGTGCATGCGCGTGACCGTTCCTTAATAGAATATAGAGACAGGCAAATAATACTGTGCCGCCGGGAAAATGTCAAGGTGGGGGCTTGGCTCCCCCGCGCCGGGGGAGCTGTCACGAAGTGACTGAGAGGGCCGCACCCCAGTAGTCAGGAACCCTCTCAGTCATGGCGCTTGCGGAACCCCTTCCACCGCTAAAGCGGTCCCCCTCCCCCAAACGCCGCTTGCGCGGCTGGGGGAGGCAAGACACTCTTTCGGCCACTGCAAAGCGCTCTTGTACACCCCGGCCGAATGTGGTACAATGACCGCATGATGACAGATTTTGAAAAACAATATCTCGACGCGCGCCGGAAACTGATCCTCAGCGACTTTGCCGCGCTCAACCCCATGCAGCAGGAGGCTGTGCTGGCCACGGAGGGGCCGCTTCTGATCCTGGCGGGGGCGGGCAGCGGGAAGACCACAGTGCTTATAAACCGCATTGCCAAGCTTTTGAAATACGGCAGGGCGGGCGACTGTGAGGAGATCCCCGGCGACGCGGACGAGGCGCAGCTTGCGCTTTTGAGACAGGGCGGGGAGGAGGCCAAGCGCCTTGCCGCCTGGGACCGCGTGGAGCCGTGGCGCATCCTTGCCATCACCTTCACGAACAAGGCCGCCGGCGAACTCAAGGACCGCCTTTCCGCCATGCTCGGCGCGGAGGCGGAGGATATCTGGGCCTGCACCTTCCACTCGGCCTGCGTGCGCATCCTGCGCCGGGACGCCGAGCGCCTGGGCTATTCCGACTCCTTTACCATCTATGATACCTCGGACAGCATGAGCTTATTAAAGCACATCGTCAAGGACATGGATCTGGACGGGAAGATGTACGCCCCACGCACGATTCTCTCCGAGATGGGAAGAGCCAAGGACGAGGGGGTCTCGCCGACGGAGTACCTGCAATACGCCGGGGCGGCGTCCGATCTGCGCCGCCGCAAAATGGGGGAGGTGTACCAGGAGTACGCCCGCCGCTGCTTTGCCGCCAACGCCATGGACTTTGACGACCTCATTTACAACACCGTCAGGCTCCTGGAACAGAACCCCGACGTACTGGAGCACTGGCAGCGCCGCTTCCGTTACGTGCTCATTGACGAGTACCAGGACACGAACCGCCTGCAGTACCGCCTGTCCTCGCTTCTTGCGGGGGGCTGGGGGAATATCTGCGTCGTGGGCGACGACGACCAGAGCATCTATAAATTCCGCGGGGCGACCATCGAAAATATCCTGAGCTTTGAAAGCCAGTACAAGGGCTGCCGTGTGATCCGCCTGGAGCAGAACTACCGCAGCTCCTCCCACATCCTGGACGCGGCCAACGCCGTCATCGCCCACAATGAAAAGCGCAAGGGCAAGGAGCTCTGGACCAATAAGCCCGGCGGCGAGCTGCTGACCCACTACTTCGCCGACGACGAGCGGGACGAGGCCCAGTATGTCGCCGCGCAGCTTCTCGCGTCCTACGGGCGCGGGGCCAACTGGCGCGACCATGCAGTATTATACCGCATGAACGCCCAGTCCAACCAGTTTGAGTATGCTTTCAAGCGAAACGGCATCCCTTACCGCATCATCGGCGGCACCCGCTTCTTTGATCGGGCGGAGATCAAGGACGTGCTGAGCTATCTCTGTCTCATCTCCTCCCCGGCGGACGATCTGCGCCTGACACGCATTATAAACGTTCCGGCCCGCGGCATCGGCGCGAGAACGGTCGAGCAGATCGCAGAACTGGCATCCGAGCAGCATGTCCCCATGTTTGACATTCTGCGCCGTGCCGAGGAAATCCCCGAGCTCCAGCGCAGCGGCATGAAGCTCAGGCTCTTTGCCAACATGATCCTGGAGCTGAAGGACTTTGCCGCCGCTCACCGCCCGGACGAGGTGCTGGACGAGCTGCTGGATAAAACCGGGTACGTGCGCATCCTCGAAGAGAAGAACACCAACGAGGACACCGCCCGCGCCGAGAACGTGCGCGAGCTGAAGACAAGCATCCTTACTTATATGAAGGAGTCCGGGGACGAGACACTGGAGGGGTATCTGGCAAACGTCGCGCTCTACACGGACATAGATAACTATGACGCCGACACGGACGCGGTGGTGCTCATGACCATGCACAGCGCCAAGGGCCTGGAGTTTCCCACGGTCTTCGTCGTCGGCATGGAGGAGACCATTTTCCCCGGCACCCGTGCCATCGGCGAGCCGGAGGAGATGGAGGAGGAGCGCAGGCTCTGCTATGTCGCCATCACGCGCGCCAAGGAGCGGCTGTACCTCACCTCCGCCCACCAGCGCATGCTCTTCGGCCGCACGACGGCAAACCGCGTCTCCCGCTTTGTGTCGGAGATCCCGGAGGAGCATATTCACAAGAGCATCCCGCGCTCCTACGCCTATCAGAGCCGCGGCCGGGAGTCTGCCGCCGCCCAGACGCGCGAGGCACCGAAGCCGCGCACCCCGGCCTTTCCCGCGCCCGCCGCGCCGAAGCCCGCGCCCGCTGTGAGCTTTGCTGTCGGCGACAGGGTACGCCACAAGGCCTTCGGCGAGGGTGAGATCGTCAAGATGACCCCCATGGGCGGGGATTTCCTGGTGGAGATCCGCTTCGCCGGGGCGGTGAAAAAGCTGATGCTGCGCGCCGCAGCAGCGCATATGGAGAAGGTGTAAACCATGAATATCGACGGCTTTGAGATCGAGCGGAAGTTTCTCATCGCCATGCCGGAGCGGGCGTTTCTGGATGCCTGCGAGTGCTCCAACATTACGCAGACCTATCTTCTCGGCGACGAGAACACCACCGAGCGTGTGAGAAAGCGCGTGCGCGGGGACAAATGTGAATATACCCACACCGTCAAGCTCAAACTGAACAGTATGCGCCGCATTGAGACAGAGAGCGTGATCGACGAGAAGACCTATGCCGAGCTTCTCAAGCGCGCCGACCCCGCGCGGCGGCCTATCGAAAAGACGCGCTGCTGCTTCACGCAGGACGGCCTTTTCTGGGAGCTGGACGTTTTCCCCTTCTGGGACGACCGGGCCTTTCTTGAGATTGAGCTCACCGACGAGGGCGACCGTTTTGAGCTGCCGCCGGGCATCCGCCTGATCCGGGAGGTCACGGACGATCCGCGCTATACCAACGCCGCACTGTCCCTGAAAATCCCGGAGGAAGCGATCGAAGCCTGAACTCTCAAACCCGAAAGGATGATGACAATGAAAAAGGGAATCGCAGTTTTGCTGCTTGCCATATTCTGCCTGGGCCTTGCCGCCTGCGGCGCGCTGCAAAAGCCGCTGCCGACGCCGACACCCACGCCCGCGCCGACCCTGACCCCGGAGCCGACGCCCGAACCGACACCGGAACCGACACCGGAACCGACGCCCGCGCCCACGCCCGCACCGCCGGCGGAGGAGCGCGTCACTGTCTCCATCGACCGCACGGAGCTGACCGCCATGGACCCGCAGACGGGGGAGAAGTGCATCCTGCGCTTTGCCTATGACACGCCCGTCATCGAGGTGGAAAATAACCCCGCCGCCGCGCAGAAGATCAACGAGTTTATCGCCATGCAGAACGAGGCCTTCTATACCGGCGAGGATTACGGCGACGGCTACGGCACGGGCTACAACAACATGCTGACCCTGGCCGAAGACCACTATCTCTACCAGGTGGAGAGCGGCAGCACCACGCCCGCCGACGAGCTGAGCGCCGACCGCAGCGTCTCCATCGTGCGAAACGACGGCGTTGTGCTCACCCTGCTCTTCAACGATTACAGCTATCTCGGCGGGGCGCACGGCGGTGTCGTGACCCGCGCCTACTGCTTCGACGCCGCGACGGGCGAGCTCCTCACCCTCGAAAAGATCAGTACCGACAGGGCCGCCTTTGCCCGCAGCCTCGCCGACAACATGATCGAGCAGGCCATGAACGACCCCACCACGCTGGAGCGCATCGACCTTTTGGACCTCGACCTCGCCTCCGCGCTGTCGGCCCTGGTGCGCGACGGGTCGTGGTACTTCGACTATGACGGCATCGTCATTTTCTCGGACGACTATGAGATCAGCAGCCACGCCGCCGGCCCTATCAGCTTCCGCGTGCCCTATGACAGGGCAGCGTCCTACCTGCTGCCGCGCTATATCCCCGAGGCCCCGGCGGAGTCTGCCGCGTTCTATGTCATCGGGTTTGATGAGATGAGGGACGGCATCACCGAGATCGTCGATATGGTCAGGCTCGGCGAGGACGGCACAAAGCTGTACCTGCTGGTAAACGGCACGGCCCGCGATGTGCGCCTGACGCAGGTGGCGTATTCCGATGTCTTCTACGAAACAGCGCAGCTCTGGTCCTGCAGCATCATGACAAATTCCGCCGTGCAGATTTCCACCGTCATTCCCGAGGGGATGCCGAATCTGCGCATCAGCTACCGCGCCGGGGACGGCCTGCGCTATCTCTACCTCACCGAGAGCGGGGAGGACGGCAGCCTCATCCTCGCCGATGAGAGCATCCAGGCCGTGGGATAAAACAGCCGCTTTCTTACCTCCCTTTGGAAAAAGGGAGGTGGCCGAAGGCCGGAGGGATCGAACGGAAGGTGTCGAAAAAAGCCGGGGACAAACCGGTCGATCCCTCAGTCACGACGCGGTCGGGACCTCTCCCACCGCTGAAGCGGTCCCTCTCCCCCAAACGCCGTAAACGGCTGGGGGAGGCGAGAGCCGCGACAGATCCCTGAAAAATATTAAGATTGCAGGGAAAAATGCTTGACTTTCCCCGCCCGGCATGTTACACTACTCAAGCCGCATTGAAGGGGTAGACAAGATGAGGTTCGCCCTCCACCCTGAGAGCGAGTCCTGTAAAGAGGGAGGATATGTTCATGAAGCATGCTATCATCGTGACCGGCGGCAAGCAGTACCGCGTGGCCGAGGGTGACGTTATCTTCGT
>Ga0310697_10002366_pt1 | contig 20176 bp, 12 predicted proteins | sample 172DNAGHGlowgp2_FD_203883 | JGI IMG/M metagenome (GOLD analysis project Ga0310697, IMG submission 203883) | Sheep rumen microbial communities from Palmerston North, Manawatu-Wanganui, New Zealand - 1728 DNA GHGlow gp2 (v2) (version 2) | ecosystem: Host-associated > Mammals > Digestive system >... | reverse complement strand
CCACCTTGTTGACGTTCTGACCTCCAGCGCCCGAACTGCGGAAAGTATCCCATGAGATGCGGGCCTGCTCGATGTTCACCTCGATGGTATCATCGACGAGTGGGGTGACGAAGACTGATGCGAAGCTCGTCATGCGCTTGCCCTGAGCATTGTACGGAGAGACGCGAACCAGACGATGCACGCCGTTTTCGCTCTTGAGGTAACCGTAAGCATACTCGCCTTGAATCTCGAGCGTGCAGGACTTAATGCCTGCGTCATCGCCATCGAGCAAGTTGCTGACCACGCACTTGTACCCGTGCGTCTCGGCATAGCGCATGTACATTCGCATGAGCATCTGTGCCCAGTCCTGAGCCTCTGTGCCGCCAGCGCCGGAGTTAATCTTGAGGACGGCGTCCATCGAGTCTTCCTCGCGCCGAAGCATGTTCTTGAGTTCGAGCTCTTCAATGGCGGAGATGGCTTTTGTATAGAGTGCATCCACCTCTTCCTCGGTGACGAGTTCCTCTTTGTAGAAGTCGAAGGCTGTGTCGAGCTCGTCGCAAAGTGTCTTGACTTCTGCATAGCCCTTGAGCCATTTCTCGAGGCTCTTGACGAGCTTCATCTGCGCTTCGGCACGCTTTTGGTCGTCCCAGAATCCGGGGGCTTGGGTGCGGAGCTGTTCTTCTTCGTACTGTATCTTCTTGCTGTCGATGTCGAGGTAGCGGTTGAGCTGTTCTGTGCGCTCCTTGACTTCTTTGAGTTGGTCTTGAGTTATCATTATTCTTCGTACATCTTATCTATTTGTTCCTTGTAAAGTTCGTTGAGGACAGGGCGCTTCACTTTGAGCGTGTTGGTGAGTTCGCCGCGCTCCATGCTGAAAGGTTCCGGCAGAAGGGTGATGCGCTTCACTTGCTCGTAGGAAGCCAAGTCCTGTTGTATCGTCTCGATACGGTCCATGACAAACTGCACTATCTGCGGGTTGGCACAGAGTTCGGCACGGCTGCTGAACTCGATCCCCCGCTTCTTTGCCAAGTCCTCGAGCAGTTTGTATTCAGGAATGACGAGAGCCGAGACGAATTTGTGCTGGTCGGCTATGATGACGATCTGGTCGATGTAGCGGTCCACACAGAATTTCGACTCGAGCATTTGCGGGGCGATATATTTGCCGTTACTCGTCTTGAAGAGGTCCTTGATGCGCTCTGTCATGAAGAGTTCGCCGTCCTTCATGTAGCCGGCATCGCCTGTGTGGAACCAGCCTTCCTTGTCTATCGCCATAGCTGTAATCTCGGCTTTGCGGTAGTAGCCTTTTGTGATGGTGTCGCCTTTGAGCAATATCTCGTTGTTTTCGCCGAACTTCACCTTGACGCCATCAAGCGGTCGACCGATAGAGCCGAGCGAAATGGGCTGGTTCCAACGGTCGCAAGAGACGGTGGCGGTGCTTTCTGTGAGGCCGTAGCCTGTAATCATCATGATGCCAGCCGAGCGGACAAACTCCTCGATGACAGGTGGAATGGCAGCTCCGGCAGTGGGGAAGAAGTTGCCTCGCTCCAGTCCTAACGTCTTCAAGAGCAGGGCGATGACCGTCTTCTCGTAGAAGAGGTATTGCATCTTCAGGGCAAGAGGTGGCACAAGGCCTCGCATCTTGTAGTCGACATTGTAGGCCTTGCCGATGCGAAGTGCGTCTTCGAGCATCCTGCGCTGTATAGGCGAGGATGCGTTCATCTTCTCTTGTACGCCGCTATACACTTTTTCCCAGAATCGGGGCACAGCGCACATGCAAGTGGGATGCACTTCGCGCAGGCTCTGCAGGATGTCGGCAGGACGGCGGTTGACGGCCAGCGTGCAACCCGTCTTGATGCAGAGATACGACCAGCCTCGTTCGAAGACGTGGGTGAAAGGCAGGAAGTTCATGATGAGGTCCTTGTCGGAAAGCGGCAGAGCCCCAACATGGCCTCGGAAAGCGGCATTATACATGCGATGAGTCAGCATCACACCCTTGCTGATGCCCGTTGTTCCGCTGGTATAGAGGATGTTCGCCAGATCGTCTTCGTCCGCTTCGGAAGTGAGTTTTTGAATCTCTTCGCTATGGTCTTTTCCGTCGGAAAGTGCCAGGAACTCATCGAAATAGAGGCTCACTTTGTCTTGCGGGTCTTTCTGGACAGAAGGGTCGAAGATGATGAGCTTCCGCATGGATTGCTCGATTTTGAGTATGCGGTAGGCCGTGTCGTACTGGTATTGCTCGCCGACGAAGATGTAGCGGATCTTGGCGTCGCTCACCATGTACTTGACTTGAGTCTCGCTTGCCGTTGCATAGAACGGGATGGTGACGGCCCTGATGCCGTAAGCGCCGAAGTCCACGAACATGCATTCGGGCATGTTTTGCGAGAAAGTGGCGATGTTTTCCTGCACTTTGACTCCCAGTTCGAGCAGAGAGGCCGAGACACGACTCACAGTCTTGGCATAGCTCTCCCACGAAATCTCCTTCCACTTCTGCAGTTCGTCGTCGCGATAAAGCATGGCGGCTCGCTTGCCGTAAACGGCAGCTTGACTTTGGATAAGCGAGTGAAGAGAACTGGGATTCTGCATGGCTATTTTGTGCTTTGTTAGCACAAAGGTACGAAAAAAAGTGAAAAGTGAAAAGTGAAAAGTGAAAAATTCTTCATTCTTTATTCTTCATTCTTTATTTTTGTGTATCTTTGCCCTATAAAATGTTCAATGGTCAATGTTCAATGGTCAATGAAAGGATAACAGAAAGGGCGATAGAGTTGCTTCAGAGACTCATCGAAGTGCCACGCATCAGCAGGGAAGAGCAGGCTGCTGCCGACCTCCTGGAGGACTACATGAAGGGCGAACTCGGGCTCGAAGTGAAGCGAATGGGCAACAACCTCTGGTCGATGCAACCCAACTTCGACCCAGAAAAGCAGACTTTGCTGCTTAATGCCCACATCGACACCGTGAAACCTGTGGCCGGTTGGCAGCGAGACCCCTTCAAGGCGACTCGCGAAGGCAGCCGAATCTACGGACTTGGTGCAAACGACGATGGTGCCAGTCTGGTCTCCTTGCTTCATGTCTTCGCCGAATTGGCAAAGCCCTCCCCCAAAGGGGGAGCAGGGAGGGGGCTCTACAACCTCGTCTTCTTGGCGAGTGCAGAAGAGGAAGTGAGCGGAAAAGGCGGCATAGAAAGTGTCTTGCCCTTACTTCCGAAGATTGATGTTGCACTCGTAGGAGAGCCGACAGGCATGCAGCCAGCCATCGCCGAGAAAGGCTTGATGGTGCTCGATGTGACGGCTCACGGAAAGGCGGGACACGCTGCCCGCAACGAAGGCGAGAATGCCATCTACAAGGCGCTCGAGGACATCGAATGGTTCCGCAGCTACAAGTTCGAGAAGATTTCGCCCCTGCTTGGCCCAGTCAAAATGACGGTCACCATCGTGAACGCAGGAACGCAGCACAATGTCGTGCCCGATACCTGCACTTTCACTGTGGATGTCCGCTCGAACGAGTGTTACACGAATCGCGAACTCTACAACTTCATTTGCGGTCAGGTCAAGTCGGAAGTCAAGGCCCGCAGTTTCAGGTTGGGTTCCTCAGGTATCGACGAGAACCATCCTCTTGTGCAAAAGATAGTGGAGTTAGGAGGCAAGCCATTCGGCTCACCCACTTTGAGCGACCAAGCCCTCATGCCTTTCCCCAGCCTGAAGATGGGTCCAGGCGAAAGCAAACGCAGCCATTCTGCCGATGAATTCGTGGATTTTTGCGAAATAGAGCAGGCAATCGAGACCTATCTCGCACTCCTGAAGTGACCCCTCGAAATGGGTCATCTCCAAACATGGCACAGTTAAAATGCAAACATCTAGTGTGAAGTTTGCGATTTACTAGTGTGAAGTTTGCAATTTACTAGTGTGACGATGGCGATTATCTAGTGCGACATTTGCAATTGCAACCTTTTTCTGGCGGATTTGAAATCCGACAGGACTGAATATAAGCATTTTGACCTCCGGCTTTACCGCCTGCTCCGCGACTAAAATCGCGCCTTCTTGCGCTCCAGTTGGTGCTCAGGCGCAGGCGGAAGGTGCTAGAGCATCCTAGAATACCTACGGAACGCAAGAATGTGAAATGTCGGGAAACACTCTACACTCTACACCAACCTGCTTTAATCTATTGAATACTAGCAAGTAATGAGGGTGTAGAGTCTCTTCACTACTCTACACCAACTCTACACCCATGTATATGATTGACATATAATGACTTAAGTGGCATTGGTGTAGAGTGCAGAGTTTTTCATTTTTGTTTTGCATTTTACTCATCACTCATCATATTCTTGTCCTAAAGTCTTGATAATTAAACAAGTAACACCCTGACGAGTTCCTGACGACTCATCAGGGCACTCATCATGTTCTATATGGTTGATACTCTTTGTATTAACCCCCAAACCTGATGAGTGACGAGTGTTTTTGATTTCTGAATCAAATTTCTTAGTCCTTATGTAGTGACTTTAAATAATAATTCATAAATTTGCAGTCGAAAGGGCTATAATACCCTCAGCGGAGGTGCCCCTTTTAGTCTTATTGGTAATAAACGAAGCGTTATGCTCGTCTTGCAAACTGAAAACCTAGGAAACTTTCATCATTGCAAAGAATCCCCGGAGTCCTGCAGTATGGCTCTGAATAGAAGAAGGTTGACATAGCGGCTTCATGCGTTAGCGTGGAACTGCTTTACATCATCTTTTCTATTCGGGCTTTCCTAGGGCCTTCAGTTTGAACACCACCTCCCCCAAAAAGGGGAGGAGGACAGGAGGAGTTACTATTTTTGTCTATGCTGGAAGCATTTTCGGCGTGAAGATTTACATCAAAGACTTAATTAAGCGAGCAAACAAATAAAAGTAAGAAAATGCTTTGAGTTTTGCTCGTTTTTTCACTATATTTGCAGAGGAAAAGGATAACCAATATTCTTTGACCGATTCTTACAGACACTCTAACATGACCACATATGGGACAAAAGTTGCATCTTCGAATTGAAACATGGAAGAAGCTTTTGCTTGATTTTGGCAAAAGGAATAGGCTTATTAACTTTAGAGAGAGTAAACGTTCTAATGTTCAAATCTTAGCACCATCTTATGAAACAACATTTGAGAAGGTTGCAATTAACGAAGGGAGTATGTCATTCTCTTATGCAAAAAAAGTAATTATAGACGATGAGGGAGAAGAAGAATTTGAAACAATAATAAATGGCGATTTCGAAACGAATAAGTCTATTTCAGAACTTCAAAAGACGCTGAAGGTTTTAAGATACAGAGCCAAAACATCTATTGAGGAACAGGGTATAAATGTGTTGTTTCTTACCTTTGGTATGTTAAAGTGGCGAGAAAGAGATGATTCTTCAGATATATTATCTTCGCCAATAGTTCTTGTGCCTGTACAGCTTACTCTGGAATCACTTACTTCACCATATATACTTTCTCCTCACGAAGATGAAATAGTAGTAAATCCCACTCTTACACATAAGTTATATAATGATTTTGGCATTCAGTTCCCTGACTTTGATGTAAATCAAGACAATATCTCAGAGTTCCTAGATAAGTGCTATTCTGTTGTCGAAAATAAAGGGTGGCACATCGAAAGAACTGTTCATTTGACAAATCTGTCATTCCTTAAAATTAATATGTATAAAGATCTTGAAAGGAATGAAGAAAGGCTTAATGTACACCCTATTATATCGGCTATTGCAGGAGAAAACGAGAGTTTACCACTTCCTGAAGACATAAATGGCTATAGTCACGACAAAAATGAGAGTCCAATAAATGTCTTCCAAGTGGTTGATGCAGATGCTAGTCAGCAAGATGCCATTCTTCTTTCAAAAAAAGGTGCAAGTTTTATTTTACAAGGACCTCCAGGAACTGGTAAAAGCCAAACAATCACGAATATCATATCAGAGGCACTGGCAGACGGAAAGAAGGTGTTGTTTGTGTCAGAGAAGATGGCTGCTCTCCAAGTTGTGTACAATCGTCTTTCAAATGTTGGTCTTGCAGACTTTTGTTTTACGCTTCATAGTCACAAAGCAAACAAAAAAGAAATTTTACATGAATTGGCAAATTCCATTTCTATTGATAGAAAAAGAGTTAGAGATGAGGCTTTAGCGCAATTAGATGTTTTAGAGAAAAAGAGAGAAGAACTTAACAAGTACCAAGAAGAACTACACACACCTTGCTCTGCTTTAAAGATTACCATATTTGAGGTAAATGGAAGGCTTGCAAGACTTAATGAGGTTCCTGATATAATCTTCTCAATTCCAGACATTGAAAAAACGGACATACATGAATTGAACAAGAGGAAATATCTTCTTGGTGAATTATCAAAGACAATAGGGGAACGAAGCGAGAATTATGACAAGAATGTTTGGAGAGGTTCGTCTGTAGAGTATCTATCAAACGAATTAAGGCATGATATTGACTCTAATGTGACCAACCTCATTCCACTATTACATTCGTTAGATGAAAAAGTTACAGAGTGTAGCAGCTATTTTAACGTTTCTGTCGAACATACAATACTAGGGGTAAACAATTTAATTGTATTATTAAAAGTATTCAAAGAATCGCCACTCATTCCCGAGAATTGGATTTTTGAAGAAGAACTTAGCCAAATAAAGTCAGCTGTATTGGCTCATCGGCAATTGCATAATAGTTATTTAGCCCAAAAGTCAAAGATTGCAGGAAACTATAAAACGGATATTTTTGATATTGATGTTGAAACTACGCTTCAGCGGTTTGAGGTTGAATATGACACCATCTTCAGAATCTTCAAATCACAGTACAGAAAAGATATCAAACTATTGCGCAGTCTTTCTAGAAATGGTAATAAAATAGATTATGCCAGTGCTATTGCTACACTAAACCAACTGCACGAATTTGCAAAGACAGAGGAACAAGTTAATTATATAACAGACCAGTGTAAAGAGTATTACAGCAATTATTATCAAGGCACTAACACCAATTGGGATAGCTTGTCTAGAGCCCTTGATTACGCCAGCGAATTGAAATCGTGCATGGAAACATACTCTATACCGAGTGCTCTCATATCAAGAATTTGTGCAGAATCATCTTGCATTGATTATTGTAAAAAGAATTATGATGAAATCTGCCAACTCTCCGAATCCGTCAATAAACTTTTTTATTGGTTTGCCTCATTGTTTGAAAAAAAAGAGGTATTCACAAACACAAACATTCTCGATTTGTCAGAGCGTTTAGCTTTATGTAAAGACAACAAACACCAACTTGAAGAATGGATTGATTATCAGGCAAATAGAAAGGAGTGTGCTAAGGCAGGTCTATCATCTTATGTGGATCAAATAGACCAAATACTCATTGACAACAATTATATAGTAGATGCGTACTTGAAACGCTTCTATCGATTGTGGTTAGATAAAATGCTTCAACAATTCCCATCCGTAAGAGATTTTAGAGGAAGAATCCAAGAGCAGAATATACAAGAATTTTGCACATTGGATATTGAGCAGTTCAAGATCGCCCAAGCAAGAGTGAGAGAGCGCTTGGTAAATAGGATTCCTGATTTTAATGCAATAACATCTTCAAGGGATGAGATTGGAATTTTGAAAAGAGAACTTTCTAAGCAACGACGCATTATGCCGCTCCGCAAGTTGTTTATGGCGATACCCAATCTCATGTCTGCATTAAAACCATGCTTTATGATGTCGCCATTATCAGTTAGTGTATTCCTTGAAGCCAAAAGCTATGAATTTGACTTAGTTGTTTTTGATGAGGCTTCTCAGGTTCACACGGAAGATGCGATTGGTGCTATTATGAGGGGAAAACAAGTCATAATTGTTGGAGATACCAAGCAGTTGCCACCAACAAATTTCTTTGCAACTACACTCAATGATGAAGACTTCGATGTGGACAATGGCGACGAGGAAACAGACGACTATGCCGGAGCATACGAATCAATCCTTGATGAGGCTGTGACTGTTCTTCCAGAAAGAAGTTTGCGTTGGCACTATCGTAGTCGCGATGAGCATCTAATTGCTTTCTCCAACATAAAAATCTACAATGGCTCTCTTATAACCTTCCCATCTTCTATTGAAAAAGCACCAGATTTGGGTGTAGAATATGTGTATGTTTCCAATGGTGTTTATGATAGAGGAGGAAAGAAGAATAACATAATAGAAGCAAAGAGAGTTGCCCAACTGGTCTTCGAACATTTTAAGAAGTACCCCAAAAGGTCATTAGGTGTTGTGACATTCAGTGAAGCACAACAAAATGCAGTTGACGCAGCTATTAGGCAAATGAGACTCAATAATGGAGCATTTGAAAAATTCTTTGCAGATAATGTTGACGAACCATTCTTTATCAAAAACTTGGAAAATGTTCAGGGAGATGAGCGTGATACCATTATCTTTAGTATAGGATACGCAAAAGATAGTCGTGGCATTATGTACATGAATTTCGGTCCTTTAAGTCGAAATGGAGGATATCGAAGATTGAATGTTGCCATAACTCGCGCAAAATACAATGTTAAGTTAGTAGGTTCCATTCAAGCTACAGATATTGATTTGGAGAAAACTTCCTCAGAAGGGGTTAAATTGCTGCGTTCTTATATAGAATATGCACAACAAGGTATAGTTGCGCTTGATAAAGAACTGGATTATAACTATGACCTTACTTTTGATTCTCCATTTGAAGAGGCGGTATATGATTTCCTGTCAGGAAAAGGTTATGAAGTTGTGACTCAAGTAGGATGCTCAGGCTTTAGAATAGACATGGCAATAAAAAATCCTATGCAAAAGGGAAAATTTGCTATTGGTGTTGAGTGTGATGGCGCAACATATCATAATTCCAGAACTGCTCGAGAAAGAGACCGTTTACGTCAAACGGTTTTAGAAGACATGGGATGGACTATATATAGAATTTGGTCAACAGATTGGATAAAAAATCAAAAATCAGAAGAAGAGAAACTCATTAAAGCAATTGATGCCGCTCTCGCAGGAACAAGTATAGAAAGTCCTTTTGAGGCATCAATAGTGACAGAAGAGAGTCCTGAAATAAACACAATAGAAATAGAAGAAGAAGTCGAAAGTGGCGCAGACATTAATTCTGGTTATGGTTTCGATGAATATAAAAGTGTGGAATGGAAAGAATTTTGGAATGGAGACGTAAAAGAAACAATCAAAAACGTCATTGAAAATCAGCAACCTATCCATTTTGAAGCTTTATGCAGAATCCTTGCTCCAATATGGGGCAATCAGAAAGCTACAAATGTTATTCGCGATGAGGTAAAATATTATTTCCGTAACTATTTATATAACGATGTTCATCTTGAAGATGATTTTGTTTCGCTGAATGGTTTTAATGACTTAAAAGTCCGAGTTCCCAAGACTTCAAACGATATAAGGCCTATTGAATACATCTGTGATTCCGAATTGGCATTGGCTTTAACCACCATAGCACAGCATAGCTTTGGAATTTCTCCCGATAATTTAATAACAGAGACTTCCAGAGCTTTTGGTTTCAAGAGAACAGGTGGGAATATTTCTTTTAACCTGAAAAGAGTATATGAAAAATTAACATTAGAGGGGAAAATAAAAGAAATAGAAGGAAAGGTAAATGTTTTATAGGCATTAAAAAGACCAAAGTATACGGAAGAAAGAAGCTGACATTACTATGGTTGCCATCATTCTCAGAAGCATAATTCCCCCTAATTCATAAAAATGTCGCCTTTTTTTGTCTTTTCTTGCCGGTATCGGCAAAAAACAGGGCATTTTGTGGAAAGACAAGGAGAAGAACTTGCCGATAACACTTATGATTATCGCTTTTCCTTGAAGAAGCGTTGCATCAGTTCGGCACATTCTTCGGCCATCACACCACTTGTGACTTCTGTTCGAGGGTGCAGGGCTTGAGGGGCGAAACGAGAGTAACCGCGCTTTTCATCGGGCGCTCCATAAACTATTCGGCTGATTTGTGACCACCCGAGGGCTCCTGCACACATCACACAAGGCTCGACTGTGACATAAAGCGTGCAGTCGTTCAGGTACTTGCCGCCAAGATGCTCGGCCGCCGAGGTGATGGCCTGCATCTCGGCATGAGCCGTAACATCGTGCAGAAGTTCAGTCAGGTTGTGGCTTTTTGCGATAATCTTGTCCCTGCACACCACAACTGCCCCAATCGGAATTTCACCCTGCTTGTAGGCCGCATTAGCCTCGGCCAAAGCCTGTTTCATGTAGAAATTGTCGTCAGCCATTTTCTTTTTTCTTGCTTTTCTTCGCAAAATTACAAAAAATCTCTAATCTCTAATCCCTAATCCCTAATCTTTTTATATCTTTGCGAAAGAATTAGATATAAAAAAGGATATGAACAACACAGAATACCTCGTCATTAGCCGCAGCAACGGCACTACGAAGACTGGGTCGCCTTATGCTTCGCTGAAGGTGGCAAACCTCATCGAGACCATCAATGTGGCGGTTTGGGACATGCAGCCGATGGCAGAGCCGCAGGTGGGACAACTCGTCGTCTTCTATAATCTGAAGGACAACGACGGCAAGAAGTCGTGCGACTTCCGCGACCTGAAGTGCTGCGGAGAGCCGTTGTTCGACCACGAGCTCTACAATCTTTTGCCTCGACCTGTTCGTCGTGATGTATGGGACGACACGATAAAGAAGCTCCTCAGCTATTGCTCGGACAAGACCTTGATGGGCATCATCGAGGAATTTGCAGGGCGTTTCTACGAGCCATTCAGTCAGTATCCTGCTGCCACAGCCATGCATCATGCCTTTCCTGGCGGCCTCTTGAACCACACACACCAAATGCTTAAGATGCTGGAGGGACTCTATCCCTGCCTGCCTTACGAGGTGAAGGTGGAACATTGCATCATCGCGATACTCTTCCACGACTGCGGCAAGCTCTATGAGTACAGCAAAACGGGCGAGAGCCAGCCTGATATGTACTTGCTCGGCCACATCTACATTGGCGCTCATTGGCTGCAGAACATCCTGAAAGAGAGAGGAATAAGCGAGGAAGAGACGAAGCGAATCGTACATTGTGTCCTGGCCCATCATGGAACGAGGGAGTTCGGAAGTCCCGTCGTTCCTTGCACGCAAGAGGCCATTGTTGTGAGTCACATCGACAACCTTAGTGCCAAGACCGACACTTGGGAAGGGGCTGGCGATATGGAATACATGAATTCTCTGGGAACGAAAAAAGTCAAGCCGCTTTAGTTCATAGTTTATAGTTCATAATTCATAGTTGTTGTGGAATACAGAGAGGCAGAACTATCACGATTGCAGGAAGCGCTTTATGCCACTCTAAGTGAGGTGGACCGCATCTGCAGGAAGCACGGCATCCGTTACTTTGTGACGGGTGGAACGGCTGTTGGAGCGTACTTCTGGCAAAAGATTCTGCCTTGGGACGACGATGTGGATGTGGGCATGATGCGACCTGACTACGAACGATTCGCCAAGATTGCTCAAGAGGAACTTGGCGGCAAATTCTTCCTGCAAACTCCTGACACAGAGCCTCATACGCCATTCTACTTCATGAAGGTCAGGATGAACGGCTCTCGCTTCTCGGAAGCCACATTCAAGCACATCAAGATGCACCAAGGCATCTATGTCGACATATTCCCCTTCGACAAAATCCCCAAGCAAAAGTGGCTCGAACGACTGCAGCACAAAGCGCTTTTCTTCCTGAACGGCCTCTTCATCGCCAAGGAGATTTGGCAATGGAAACATTGTGGCAAATGCGACATTCCAGAGCCCAGGAAGCGAGGCTGGCTGCCATGTTTCTTTACGCGACTGCTCATCACTCTGCTCAGCAAAAGCCTCATATATAAAATAATGTATAGGGTGCAGACGATGTTCAACGGCAAAGACCTTCCGCTCTGCAAGAACATCATCACAAAGAGCGAGCGTCTGCCCATCGAAGACGTCAAGCAGTCGCAGATTGTGACATTAGGCCCCTTGCAAGTCAGCGCTCCAAGAGACCTCCTGCTCTATCTGAACAATCATTACGGAAGCGTTCGCAAGGACATTCCAGACGAGATGAAAGTCAGTCATCGCCCAGAAGAATTAGCTTTTCCAGAATCCCTATGAAACAAAGAAATCACGCCTTCGACATCCTTTGCGGCATTTGCATCATCCGAATGGTAACGCTGCACATCATGGCTTTCTGCGGTCAGGACAAACAGGACTGGTGGCTCGAAGTGATGCGCTGGAGCTTCTTCTTCATGAGTTTCTTCTTCTTCAAGGCCGGCTACTTCAACAAAGGCACTTCGAGCGGCACAGACCTCGACTACTTGAAGGACAGGAGCAAACGACTCTTGGTGCCCTATCTGATGAGCGGCATCATAGGTGCCATCGTCTATTTCAGTTTCTACTTCCCTCTCGTAGACCGCTACAAAAAGTTTGTCGAGCCGCTTGAATGGAATCACATCTGGATGAAGAGCGGATTCTACGGCAATTCCCCCATCTGGTTTCTCTTTTCGTTCTTCACCGTCTATATGATGGTTCGATACATCGACAAAGTGAAGTATTTGTGTTGGCTCACGATTGCTTTCCCTGCACTCAGTTATTGGGCATACAAGACGGGCAATAATGTGCCGATGAGTCTCGGCAATGTCTTCATCGCTTGCTACTTCTTCTATCTTGGAAGGCTGTGGCGATGGGTGATGCAGAGGTTCAGTAGGGAGCAAGTTATGGCTGCTTCGTGGCTGATGGTAGCAGCCTTTGTGGTCCTCGGCATCGTGGCTCCAGGCACTTACAATATGAGCCAGAACCTCTTTACGGGCAATGCCTTGATGGCTGTCGTCAATGCGACTTTGGTGCTTTGTGGTTTGGCAGGCGTTTTGCTGACCTTGCAAGTGCCTCGAATTCCCTTGCTATGCTTCATCGGCGAGCACAGCATGGTCTTCTTCATCTCGCATTATCCGATGCTCTACTTCTACAAGTTCATGCACCTTTCTTATGGCAGAAGCATCTACGGAAAAGTCGATGATGTGCTCATCCTTATTCCAGTCATCTTCTGCATCTGTGCTTGGCTTGTGCCTTATATAGAGCGGGTTCCGTGGCTTAGCGGACGTTGGCCCGAGAAGCAGCGTGCAATTCCAGCAGTCGAGCCACACCAAGACTGATGGACTTCAATCCGAATTCTTCCGGTTTGACATCTTCCCAAGGCAACCACAACACTTCTTCGGCATCATCCATTGCTTTTGCTCCCTCAGTTTTTTCTACTCTACAAAGGAAGAAGAGGTCGAGAGTGGGAATGTCGAGACCAGAGTATTGATACATGTTGGGCAGCGAGAAAAGATAACGCGCCTCGACAACCGAAAGCCCAGTCTCTTCCATGACTTCCCGCTTGACGCCTTCTTCGCCAGTTTCATAGCAGTCGCAAAAGCCTCCAGGAAGGTCGAGGGTCCCTTTCGCAGGCTCTTTGCTTCGTCGGACAACCATCAAACGGTCCATTTCATCGACAATAACGGCAACTGTCGAAGCACTTGGATTCATGAAATAGACAAAGCCGCAATCCTCGCAGCGTTTGTTCTTTACGGTATCCACGACGAACCGCTTCGACCCGCATTTCGGGCAAAAAGAGAAGAGTTGCAACAAGTGGTTTCCTTCTTTGTTTGTCATAAATTTGATATTTATTGTTTGCAAAAGTAGCGAAAAGCGCGATATAAAGCAAGTTTTCGTTGCTTGTTCCGCGGAAATTCGCTAACTTTGTACTTCGGAACAACTAATTGTGTGAACTATGATGACAACATTTATAGACTGGTTTCAGGCTTTGCCTCCCTACATGCGTGTTTATTGGATGATAGCCATTGCTGCCTCCATCATTTTCCTTATCCAGATGACTTTGACGCTGTTGGGTCTTGGAGATACTGATGCAGGTGGTGACATTGGCGACCTCGATGCAGGTGGAGCCGACTTGGGCGATGGCAACGGCGATACGATGGATACTGGCGGAGCCATACAGCTCTTTACGATTCGCAACCTGGTGAACTTCCTGTTGGGAGTCGGATGGGGTGGCGTTTGCCTGAGTGGCTTGATGGGGAACCGCTTCATGCTCGCTTTGGCTGCAATCCTTTGTGGTTGCATCATGGTGGCTGCCTTTATAATAATGTATAGGCAATTGATGAAACTCGAGGGCAACGGCTCTTATCGCATAGAAGAGAGCGTGGGACAAGTCTGCGAGGTCTACATCCGAATCCCTGCCAACCGTAGTGGTAGCGGCAAAGTTCAGATTAGTTTCCACGGCTCAGTTCAGGAACTTCCGGCTCAGACTGAAGGCGACGCCATTCCGAGTGGCACTAAGGTTCGAGTGACTAAAGTTGTCGACAAAGCCGTCTTGATAGTGGAACAAATATAATCTCTAAACTCTAAACTTTAAACACTTAACTAATATGGAACCCTTCTATCTTATTGTGATTGGAGTCATCGTACTCGTCTTCCTCTTCATGGCCATCATCAACCGCTATCGTCGCTGCCCAAGTGATAAGATATTGGTTATCTATGGTAATCGTGGCAACAGCAAGAGTGCCAAGTGTGTGCATGGTGGTGGCGCTTTCGTATGGCCCATCATCGAGGACTACGCTTACCTCTCTCTTACACCTATCGGCATCGATGCGAACCTGACGAATGCCCTTTCGAAGCAGAACATTCGCGTGGATGTGCCTTGTCGCTTTACAGTTGGTATCAGTACGGAGCCTGAAAGCATGCTGGCTGCTGCAGAACGTTTGCTTGGACAAACGCCTCAGCAGATTCAGGAACTGGCTCGAGACATCCTCTTCGGCCAGCTTCGTCTGGTTATTGCCACGATGAGTATCGAGGAACTGAACTCCGATCGCGACAAGTTCCTTGAGGCCATCACGGCTAACGTCGAGGTCGAGTTGAAGAAGATCGGTTTGCGCTTGATCAACGTGAACGTGACCGACATCAAGGATGAGAGCGGATACATCGAGGCACTCGGTCAGGAGGCTGCTGCAAAGGCAATCAACGAAGCCAAAGTTCGTGTTGCCGAGCAGGAACGGAATGGTGAAATAGGTAAGGCTGAGGCTGTTCGAGAGACCAGAATCCGTACTGCTGAAGCCAATGCGGAAGCTGTGAAGGGCGAGAACGAAGCCAAGATAGCGATTGCCAATTCCGATGCAGTTCGTCGTGAACGCGAGGCTGAGGCTCAGCGAAAAGCCGTTGCTGCCGAGAAGGTTGCAAACGCTCAAGCGCTCGAAGAGGCTTATGCGGCAGAGCAGAAAGCTGAGAATGCCAGAGCAGACAGGGAGCGTGCAAGCCAGCAAGCCAACGTCATCGTGGCTCAGGAGATTGAGAAAAAGCGTCTGGTCATCGCAGCAGAAGCCGAGGCAGAGCAGAAGAGAGTCAATGCAAAAGGTGAGGCTGATGCCATCTTCGCCAAGATGGAGGCAGAGGCGAAAGGTCTCTTCCAAATCCTCACGAAACAGGCCGAGGGTTACGACAAGATGATACAAGCTGCAGGAGGGGACGCCACGAAGGCCTACACGCTGCTTCTCTTGGAGAAGTTGCCAGATCTCGTCAAGACGCAAGTTGAGGCCATCAAGGGCATCAACATCGACAAGGTGACGGTTTGGGACAATGGCGGTGGCGGCGAAGGCAAGACAAGTACGGCCAACTTCCTCGCCGGATTGATGAAGAGCGTGCCTCCACTCTCCGAACTTTTCGACCAAGCAGGAATGGCGCTGCCAGAGTATTTGGCAAAGAAAAAAGAGGAAAAACCGGAGGAACCTGAGGCAACTGAGGAATAGACCCAAGTGAAGTTGGCAAACATCACGTTTGACGATCGCAATCGTCACACTAGATAAATGCAATCGTCACACTAGTTAAATGCGATCGTCACACTATACGATTGCAATCATAAAGTGTTAAGTTTGCCAGCTTAACAGGCCTGACTGAAAAACCTCGCTTCCGACCTCATCATTTATAGGTATTTTTGACTTGAACAGGAAAGCAGTTGCTTGTTGTTTGCCGCTTTTTGCATACCTTTGCATAGCCAAACGAACAAAAGCACAAGACTATGACACTGAGAGAACTCGATAGGGGACAATCGGCCACCATCCTCAAGGTTGGTGGTGAAGGAGCGCTTCGGCAGCACTTCCTCGATATGGGTATGATACCTGGAACTCAAGTGACGCTGCAGAAGTTCGCGCCTCTTGGAGACCCGATGGAATTGCGTGTTCACGGCTACGAACTGACCTTGCGACTCGCCGATGCAGAGCAGATTGAGGTCAGTCTGAATGGCGAACAAACCGAATCCTCTGCCTTCGATGACGACCAAACCGTAGAGGTTTGTCACGAGCTGGAGCATCCAGGCTTCGGCGAGGAAGGGCGTTACCACGAAGAAGACACAATTCACCCCATTTCATCGGCAAAAAAGGGACGTCTCACCTTTGCTCTTGTCGGCAATCAGAACTGCGGAAAGACGACTCTTTTCAATCAGTTGACGGGTAGTAAGCAACATGTCGGCAACTTTCCTGGCGTCACAATCGACCGAAAAGACGGTATCATCAAAGGGCATCCGGATGCCGTCGTGACCGACCTTCCAGGCATTTACAGCCTCAGTCCATACACGAGCGAAGAGGTCATCAGCCGTCGCTTCATCCTGGAAAGCAATCCGAGCGGAATCATCAATATCGTCGATGCATCCAACATCGAACGCAACCTCTATCTGACCATGCAGTTGATGGAGCTCGACATACCTATGGTGTTGGCTCTCAACATGATGGACGAGGTGAAGGGTAATGGCGGAGCCGTTCGTATCAACCGAATGGAAAGGATTCTCGGCATTCCCGTCATACCCATCAGTGCCATGAAAAACGAGGGTGTGGACGAGGTTGTGAGGCATGCTATCCATGTGGCCCGCTATCATGAAGGGCCGGCTCGACAGGACTTTTGCAGTCCGAAAGAACATGGTGGAGCCGTTCATCGTTGCCTTCACGCCATCATGCATTTCATCGAGGATCACGCTCAAGCTGCTCACATACCTGTCCGTTTTGCCGCAAGCAAGCTGATAGAAGGCGACAAGCTTGTGGCTTCGGCACTCAATTTGACTCAAAACGAGCAGGAAACCATCGAACATATCATCTGTCAAATGGAAGAGGAGCGAGGCCTTGACCGTTGTGCCGCCCTTGCCGATATGCGGTTCCGCTTCATACTGCAGGTCTGTCAGCAAACCGTTGTCCGGCCGGAAGAGAGCAACGAACAAAGGCGAAGCATCCGAATAGACAAAGTCCTGACGGGTCGCTACACAGCCATTCCGTCCTTCCTGCTCATTATGGCGGCGGTTTTCTACCTCACTTTCAATACGATAGGAGCTTGGCTGCAAGACATCTTTCAAGAGGGAATCGACCGCTTTACGGCTTTCTCCGACGAACTCCTGACGCAATGGAATATCGCTCCACCCATTCATTCGCTCATCATCGACGGCATCTATTCTGGCGTGGGAACTGTGCTTGTCTTCCTTCCCCTCATTGTCATTCTGTTCTTCTTCCTCAGCATGCTAGAAGACACAGGCTATATGGCGCGTATCGCTTTCGTGATGGATCGACTGCTCAGGGGCTTAGGCCTGTCCGGACGAAGCATTGTGCCCTTGCTGATCGGCTTCGGTTGTTCCGTTCCAGGCATTATGGCTAGCCGAACTCTTCCCAGCGAACGCGACCGCCGACTCACTATTCTGCTCACGCCTTTCATGTCCTGTACTGCCAAGATTCCCATCTATGCCTTTTTTGCAGCGGCTTTCTTCCCACGTCGTGCAGCTTGGGTGATGATGTCACTTTATGTAATAGGAATTGTGACAGGAATCGTCGTGGCACTCATTTTGAAACGGACTTTATTCCGAGGCGAAGCTGTGCCTTTCGTAATGGAACTGCCCAACTATCGAATGCCCGTAGCGATGAATGTATGGCATTTACTGTGGGACAAAGCGAAGGACTTCCTCAATCGGGCCTTTACAGTTATCTTCCTTGCCAGTATCGTCATTTGGCTCTTGCAGACTTTCGACTTCCACCTTCAAATGGTGCCTGCCGAAGAGGCTTCCAGAAGCATGTTGGCACAGATCTCAAGCCTTGCCGCTCCCATCTTCGAACCGCTTGGTTGTGGCGATTGGAGGGTGGTAACGTCACTCGTGAGCGGTCTTTTGGCGAAGGAAGTTGTAGTGAGTACGCTCAGCACTCTCTTTGCAGGAGTGGCCATAACAAGTGTTTTCACGCCTGGTGTGGCCTTCACTTTGCTCGTCTTCTGCCTGCTCTATACACCTTGTATGGCAACGATGGCAACGGTTCGACGTGAACTCGGCACTCGCTGGATGCTGTTTATCATGTTGGGCCAATGTTGTATCGCCTGGATTGTGGCATTCCTCGTACACCTTATTATATTTATGCTATGACTATGAACATTCAGAGTATCATCCTTCTTCTCGTTGTAATTGCCGTCGCAGGCTATGTTTTGTACCATTATCTGAAGAGTGATAAGAAGTGCAGTTGCTGCGATTGTTGCGACAAAGACTGTTGTGCAAAGCTTCTCGTCCTACTCCTGCTTTTGCCGATGAGTGTGTCGGCTTCGCCTCTTTCTTATGTTGATGCAAGGACAGAAGCAACAGAGCTTCAGGCAAAACAGCGTCCAGAAAAGCAAATCTTGGCATATAGTAACGACAGTACTCGCGATGTTTATCGCATCCCTGCTATTGCCAAAAACAACAAAGGCGAGTTGGTTGCCATCTACGACTACCGTGTTTGTGGCACAGACATCGGTTTTGGCGAGGTCGATCAGGTGATGCGAATTTCAAAGAATAACGGCAGGAAATGGTCGGAAGAGACTAAAATTGCCGATGGAATGGGCGGAAATGAGAATGTTTTTGGCGTAGGTTTCGGTGATCCGGCACTTTGTTTGGACAGAGAAAGTGGCAGGGGTGTGCTCATTACTGTCAGCGGGAAATGCATCTATTCATACGGTACAGCCACGCATAGACCCTTCATTGCAAGGCAGATTACCACCGATGGCGGGCATACTTGGAGTGCCCCGGAAGACATCACGACACAGTTCTGGGGTAAAGAAGGAGCGATGTTCCAACAGAAGAAAACTGACGATGGAATGGGCGTTTTTGCATGGGCTGGCTTCTTTGGTAGCGGTAAGATTCTGCAGAGTCGTTTGACGAAAGTCGGACAATACTATCGCCTCTATGCCGCCTTGCTTTTGCGAGGTACAGGAGTGAAGGGTGCGTATGTCGTTTACAGCGATGATATGGGTATGAATTGGCACCTTTTGGGAGGAGATGCCTCGTTCCAATGTGCTCCAGATAGCGATGAGCCGAAAGTGGAGGAACTGCCTTCGGGTCAAATTGTATTGAGTGGCAGAAAATGGTATGGGCGCACATTCAACATCTGGACCTTTGCTGAAGGAAGTACAACAGAAGGTTCTTGGGACACTCCTGTCAATAGTCATGATGTGCCGACGGGAATCAAGGTCGGTGCCAACAGTTGCAATGGTGAGATTCTCATCGTAAAGGGGAAACTCACATCAAACGGAAAACGCTGCACTGTCGTACTCCAAAGCCTTCCGAAAGCCGATACTCGAGCCGACGTGACCATATATTATAAGGTCCTCGAGGAAGGCAAGAAATACACAACTGCCGAGTTTGCAGAGGGTTGGAAGCAAGGCTTGCAAGTTACCGACAAACGTTCTGCCTACTCCACTATGTGCCTTCAGAAAAACGGTCGCATCGCTTTCTTCTATGAAGAGGAACCCTACATATATAATATGGTATATGTGCCATTGACCCTCAAACAAGCAACGAATGGCGAAGTGAAATGAAGCAAAGTTAAGAAGCCCCATGAAAAGAACCTTTCTTTTGGTCGTCCTGACCATCGTGTCTTTGAGTGTTCTGCCGAAGGACAAATCAGATGTACTGCGTGACAACCTTTTCCGCAATCCCAAGTACGTTACCGTCGTGGCACATCGGGGCGATTGGCGCAACCATCCCGAGAACTCCATTCCTGCCTTCCAAAGCTGCATTGATATGGGCATCGACATGATTGAGATTGATGTGCGACGCACCAAAGACGGCCAGCTCATACTGATGCACGACCCGACAGTTGACCGCTGTACCAACGGGAAAGGCAAGGTGGCCGACTTGACCTACGACGAGATACAGAAACTGCGTCTTCGTCCCCAGCAC
>Ga0310697_10002365_pt1 | contig 20183 bp, 12 predicted proteins | sample 172DNAGHGlowgp2_FD_203883 | JGI IMG/M metagenome (GOLD analysis project Ga0310697, IMG submission 203883) | Sheep rumen microbial communities from Palmerston North, Manawatu-Wanganui, New Zealand - 1728 DNA GHGlow gp2 (v2) (version 2) | ecosystem: Host-associated > Mammals > Digestive system >... | reverse complement strand
CGCCATGATGACCCAGCACCTTCGAGATGGTCTGTTTCAGTTTGGCATCGTCAATCACCTTGCGCTGCTGGGGCTTGATACCACTGACATCGATGGTACCGCCATGACCGAACGTCATGCCAGCCGGACGGTTGGCGCTCTCATGATGATGCTCTCCGGCACCACCCACAAACCACTCTAACTGCAGGTCGTCGAGGGTCTTGAAGAAATTCTCGTTGTAAACCTCAAACACACCGTTTTTCAGGTCAACATCCTTCACCCAGACGTTCTGGTAGTAATACCCCACCTCGTAGGCATGAGGATTCAGCCGGCGGTCGGGAGCGATAATGCCGTTGCAGTTGAAATTGTAGTCCGAAGCGGGATACTTGCCATAGTCGCCACCATAGGTGAAGATCTCGCGGCCCGTGATGGGGCTCTTGTCGCGCATGCCCTGGTCTACGAAGTCCCAGATGTAGCCACCCTGATACTTCGGGTATTTGCGAATCAGATCCCAGTACTCCTTGAATCCACCCATGGAGTTACCCATGGCGTGGGCATACTCGCACTGGATGAGTGGACGGGGATTGTCGTTCTTTGAGTAGGCTTCGCAACCCTCATAGCCATAATACATGGGGCAGAAGATGTCGGTCTTGCCCTTCTGACCAGCCTGCTCATACTGGCAGGGACGGGTCTTGTCGGTAGCCTTCACCCAGTCGTATGCCTTTTCGAAGTTTGGGCCGTAGCCGGCCTCGTTGCCTAACGACCACACGATGATAGAGGGATGGTTCTTCAGCGTGAGCACGTTGCCCTGGTTGCGCTCCAGGTGCATCAGTTCGAAGTCGGTGCGCTTGGCCAGTGTCTTGTCGCCATAGCCCATGCCGTGGCTCTCCAGGTTGGCCTCAGCGGTGACATACAGGCCGTACTCGTCGCAGAGGTCATACCATCGGGGATCGTCGGGATAGTGACAGGTGCGCACGGCATTGATATTGAGCTGCTTCATGATCTTGATGTCCTGAATCATGCGGTCCATCGAGACGATGTAGCCGCCGTCGGGATCCAGCTCATGACGGTCGGCACCTTTTATCAAGACAGGCTGACCGTTGATCAGCAACTGGGCATTCTTGATTTCGATGTGACGGAAGCCCACGCGCTGCTTCACCACCTCCAGCACCTTGTCGCCCTTCTTCAGGGTTACAAACAGGTTATAAAGCGTCGGAATCTCGGCCGACCATGGCTTGACATCAGCCAGACTGACCTCGTTACCGCTATTGTCAGTCAGTTTTTGCTCAACGGTCGTTCCCTTGGGAGCCTTCACATCGACGGTCAGCTCGCCCTTTCCGTTCACATAGTCCTGTGTAATCAGCAGGTCTTCTATGTGTGCTTTCGGACGGGCATAGAGATAGACCTCGCGGGCAATACCCGTGAAACGCCAGAAGTCCTGGTCCTCGAGGTAGGAGCCGTCGCACCAGCGCATCACCTGCATGGCAATCAGGTTCTTGCCTTTCTTCAAGTACTTTGTGACGTTGAACTCGGCAGCCACCTTCGAGTCCTCACTGTAGCCCACGAATTTACCGTTGACCCAGACAGAGAGATTGCTCGTGGCCGAGCCTACGTGGAAGTAGATCTCCTGACCGTTCCAGTCGGCAGGCAGCTCGAACTCACGGCGATACGAACCGGTATAGTTGTTAGTTTCCTCAATAAACGGCGGATTGCTGTCGAAGGTGGTAGCCCACGAGTAGCCCACATTGCGATAGATCTTGTCGCCATAGCCCTCAATCTCAAAGAGGCCGGGCACGGGGAAGTCCACCCACTGCGAGTCGTCGAACTTCAGTGAGAAGAAGTCTTTCGGAGCCAGATTGTGGTCTTTCACGAAGTTGAAACGCCACTTACCCTCCATCGAGAGATAGCGGCTGGACTTGGTCTTGTCGCCAGCCTTGGCCTTGTCGGCATCTTCAAAAGCGAAGAAGTTGGCACGACGGGCTTCACGATTCACCTGGTTCACCTGCGGGTTCTTCCACACAGGAGTCTGTTCTTTGGCTGCCGTGGCTCCTATCGAAGCCAGACAGGCGGCTGTCAGTAATAGTGTTCTTAGCATAGTTAGTTATTATTTAAGTTATTCATAATCGTCGATGACACTGTTCATGAAGTCCATCATTGGCTTGGCCGCCAAGAAGATGCGCTCCATCTCGTCGAGCCACTGGTCGCCCTCGAAGAACTGTTCGGGCACGGCATGCCAGGCACAATAATCCTTCAGCCGCAGGTAGCGAACATAGGCATAGTCGCGGGGAAAGCCCGAAGGACAGGTCTTCAGCTTCGAGAGGCCAAAGCCCTGGGGCGAATCCCATGAGCTCTCTTCCGTAGAGGGCTCGAACGAGTCTTTGAAATAGTGCTGGAACTGCGGATTTTCCACACATCGCAGCCACTCCTCTTCGTTGGCCATCATCTCATTGCGACACGAGGTCAGGATGTTCGTAGGCAGCCAGTAGTTGCCAACGGCCAACAGGCAATGGTCGGGCTCCAGATGGATGTAGTAGCCTCCGCGCAGGGCTTTCTTGCCATGGGCATTGATGTAGGCACCCAGGTGGTTCTTATAGGGCGACTTGTCGTTAGAGAAGCGGGTGTCGCGATAGAAACGGTAGGTGCAGTCCTTCACACGCTGACTGCCCACCGACGGGTCGAACGACACAATGCGTTCCAATGCCTGCCCTACCCCACGCTCAAACTCGGCCCTGACGGCCTCATATTCCGCCTTGTGCTCCATGAACCAAGGACGGTTGTTGTTGGCCATCACTGCCCGGAGAAACTGAAAAATAGGTTTTGTTTGCATGCTTTATGAATCAGATTCGGCACAAATGTACATAAAAAAAACGAGTCCGTCAAGTTTTTTACATCATTTAAATGATTTTTCTGCCTTTGAGCCTAATTCAGCCTGAATTATTCGTCCGTCTCAGAAATATTGCTTATCTTTGCGAAAGAATTAAAAGTCCGGCAGGAAATGGACACAGGCCTGCTGCACGGCCGAATGAGGCCATTTGCAATTCAGGCCGAATTGCAGGATGGTTCAGGCCGAATTAGCGCCTAATTCACGCTGAATTCCAACGCAATTCAGCACGAATTGCAAAAAACTGAAAATCAAGTAGTTATGAAACAAGAAGAGAGATACAAAAAAGTACTGGAACACTTCCGCGAACAGATGCCCGAAGTGACCACCGAACTGGAATTCGGCAGCGTTTTTCAGCTGCTGGTGGCCGTGATACTGAGTGCCCAGTGTACGGACAAGCGGGTGAACATGGTGACGCCCGAACTGTTCCGACACTATCCCGACGCGAAGACGATGGCTTCAGCAGAGCCGGAGGAGGTGCTGGAATACGTAAGCAGTGTGAGCTATCCCAACGCCAAAGCTCTGCATTTGGTACAGATGGCCCGCCAACTGATGGAACGTCACGGCGGCGAGGTGCCACAGGACATGAACCAGCTGTTAGACTTGCCTGGCGTAGGGCGCAAGACGGCCAACGTCATTCAGGCCGTAGCCTTCGGCAGAGCCACAATGGCCGTAGACACCCATGTGTATCGCGTGAGCCACCGGCTGGGGCTGGTATCCCCCAAGGACGACACGCCGCTGAAGGTGGAACGCGCGTTGATGAAGCACATTCCCGAGGCCGACATCCCGCAGGCTCACCACTGGCTGTTGCTGCACGGCCGCTACGTCTGCACTTCCCTGAAGCCTCATTGCGAGAAATGTGAGTTAGAACCACTCTGCCCCAAGCGGATAGAGGGTTCGAAACTGAGATAAGTTACAAAATAACTAACCAAAAACATATTGCCTATGACATGGAATGAACTGGAGAGCATTCTCCAAAAAGTGGACCGGCTCGACTGGAATCAGCTGTTCGAAGAAGGAAAGAAACACCATAAGCAAACCAAGCAGGATGGTGAACTAAACGTGACGTTCGACTGTGTGCCTGTCGGTCGCCTGCTTATGACTGGAGCCGACAGGCTCGGCACAGGTCAGATCATCGACGAAAAACACTTCATGGCCGAAAGGAACAAAAGTCTATGGACAACTGCCGATGCGATTGAGGTACAGGGCATGCTGACCGTGACACACTACAACCAGCATACCAGTGACTACCGCGATGCGGCAGCAGCATACGGGGAAGACTACTACAGCTACGACATCCACTACAAACTGTTCAGCTTTATAGCCAAAGCCGACGGTACGCTCGGCCCAGTCTGTTGGTACGGTACGCAAGAGTGGTGCAACCTAAAACACGAAATCGCCCTGATTCGTCATGCAAGACAGGAAGACAAAGAGAACACAAACTGGATTGAGGAAGAAGAAATGCTCAAGATACTGGAGGGCAAGCATATCGAGATTACGGTGAAAGACCGCAAGTCGCAGCAGGAACTGCAACATGTACGGGTGGAGGCACATAAGGAGGTTGAGCTGAACTTGGAAAGAGGGACTTTCTGTGTAGACCGTTTCTTTGTGTCCACCTCAGGCATATTCACACTTGGATGGAACTGGATCAGCGACGAATGGGACCAGATTCCCATGCGCACATGTCAGCTGGGAAAGACATCTGCCTTAGAGCCTTACATATTCAAAGAAACCGACGTCGTTGTAACCTTTACCGAAGACTAAGGTTGCACTGACGCCGGGATAAACGTTAAACGTTGCTGAAGACTAAGGAATGAGCAGCGACGAGTCGCCGTAGCTCAGGAAACGGAAGTTGTGACTGAGAGCGTAGTCGTAGATCTTGTGCCAGTCGCCATGCACAAAGGCGCTCACTAAGAGCAGCAGTGTGGACTGTGGCTGGTGGAAGTTTGTGACCAACATCTTCACAATCTTGTACGTATAGCCTGGGGCAATGATGATTTGCGTACTGCTGTGCAGGGTGGAAAGACCGTTGCGGTCGAGAAAGTCAATTAGGTTCTGAATGGCCTGTGCTACGGGGATGGGCTGTTCATCGTTTAAGCGCTGTTCATCATTTAAGCGCTGTTCATCGGGGACGGGCTGTTCATCGGGGACGGGCTGTTCATCGGGGACGGGCTGTTCATCGGGGACGGGCTGTTCATCGGGGACGGGCTGTTCATCGGGATTTGAAATCCCGATGCGCTGTGACTCGATGCCGCGCTGTGGCTGTTCATACGGTTCCCACTGATTGACGTGCAGTTCGTCTTCCGTCAAGTTAGGGTTCTGCTGCAGTTTGCAGCCCATGTAGTAGAGGCTCTCCAGCGTACGCACACTGGTCGTGCCGACGGCAATGGCCTGGCAACCGTGCTTCAAGAGCTTTTCCAGCGTCTGACGGCGCACGGCAATATACTCCGTGTGCATCTCATGTCCCTCAATCTCCTCACTCTTCACGGGCTTGAACGTGCCGGCACCGACATGGAGCGTCAGTTCCTCACGGTCGATGCCATGCGCATCGAGCGCCTGCAGCACCTCGGGCGTGAAGTGAAGACCTGCCGTCGGAGCAGCCACACTACCCTTGATTTTCGAGTAAACGGTCTGATAGGTCTGCTTGTCGCGCTCCTCGGTCTCACGGTTCAGGTAAGGCGGTATGGGCAGCTCGCCCATCGCGTCGATAATCTCGGCGAAGCTGATACGAGAGGTGAGAGGTGAGGGGGCAGAGGTGAGAGGTGAGGGGGCAGTTTCCCATGCAAAGTCAATGCGATGACTGGTGCCATGCTCACCCGTACGGGTTGCAGTTACCGTCACCGTCTTACCACCAATTTCTATGACGCGTCTCAGGGTGCCCCCCTTCCATTTCTTCAGGTTGCCCACCAGACAATACCAGGCACATTGGTGCTGCGTCTGGAACATCAGTTCGTAGTCGCTGGGCTCGGCAGGTTCCAGTAGGAACACCTCTATCAGGGCGCCCGTCGGCTCCCCATTCGCATCCTCCTTACGGAAATGCATACGGGCCTGGATCACCTTGGTGTTGTTGAACACCATCAAGGCACCTTCGGGCAAATGTTGGGGAAGATTGTAGAACACATCTTCCCCAACAACACCCTTATCATAGACCAATAGTTTAGACTGATCGCGCCTGTCGAGCGGATATTTGGCAATCCGCTCGTCAGGCAGCGCATAATTGTAATCGCTGATTCGTATATGTTTTGTTTCCATCATTCATGTTTATCTCACCACAATCTTACGGCCCTGGCTCACATAGACACCCGAACGTGGTGTGCGCACCGACTGGCCCTGCAAGTTATAAAGCGTACGGTCGGCCTGTCCCGTGCCCTGCAAACCCTCAATGATCACAGTGGTCTCACCGGGGTCTTCCTCTTCATCATCGAATACCTTGAACGACAGCCTACGTGCGCCGGAAGGCATTGGCGACCCGTCAATGAAATAGCCACGGAAGGCATTCATCGTGCTCAGCCCATGAGAGAGCCAGAACTCATTATTACTAATGTAATAGCAGCCGTCAGGCACCTTATTGCCAGGAGTGAAAGAGCCGATGAAGCTGAAGTTGTTGCGGGTCTGCTTCATCGTGGCAGGCGTGGCATTGATGATGGTGTTCTCATTGACTGTCACCTCGCCAACGGCTCCGTCCGGATGCATCAGATAGGGATAGTTAGCTTGAAACGTCTCGTTGTCCAGATTGACCAAGGCAAAGGTTATCATTTCCTGTCCATTCAAGTCGTAGACCAGACCGGAGAACCGGGCCACCTGCGTGTTAGCACCAAACTTAGCACGAACCTGAGCACCCGTCATGGGGAACGGTAGACAGACCGTGTTCCACTTCCAGCCAAACGGACGATACAACAACAGACGATTGGCCACAAACTGGACTGTCGAATAGAACTCACCACCCGTCTCCTGCAGATTTAACTGACGGCAATAGGGCATCTGGTTGTCACCCACGCCAACGACATTCGGCAGGCGCTCAACCATCGAAAGGCTGTTCTTGACCAGTGTCAGTGCATTGGGGTTGGCCAATTGTGGGTCTTTACCCAGACTATCTACAGCCGTCAGGTTGAGCAAAGCAACCTTCGTGTCGTTCAGTAACTCATCGTTCAGACCATCCACGACGAACGTAGGAAGATAGCCCGTCCAGTCGCTCAGGTCGGCCACACGCGGAGCAGCTGGACTGCCCACGGTCAGATATGAGGTGGCACTCAAGGTCTGCAACTGATGAGAACCATCGAACGTCATCGTCGTCTGCTTCGAGTATATCGGATGACGGCCCACGGGCGTCGAGCCATCCAATACATAGCGGCCATTGAGCGCCAGACCATACTGATTCATAATCTGAGAGGCTATTGTATCGGCTGAGACAATAATACGCCACCAGCCATTGCTCTGATGCTTATAGTCGATATGGTACTTGAATAAAGAACCTTCAGATACATCAGGATAACGGTCGGTAGCCAACGAGAAGGGCGAACCGGCCGACTCGTCGAAGCTGACGCCACCGGGCAACAGAAGGTCCACCTGGAAAGCCCTGACGAGGCCCGCCACATTGTTCATGACAAGTTGAGCCGTCAGGCCACTGCCCGGACTGACGGTCTGGGGCGCAGTCCAAGGCTGCATCTGGATCGTATTCTCGCCCGAAGCGGTGAGATCTGGCAGCGTGGGCGTAGAAGGCTGACCGTCATGTTCGTCTTCCCAGATGATTTCCAGAATACGCAAGGCATCGCCAATATCAATATTGCCGTCACCATTCACGTCGTACATCTCCTCGTAGAAGTCATCGTCGATCTTACTCAGCAGCCACTCAATCAGGTTCATCTTGTCAAGAGGATTCACGATATTATCACCATCGGTATCACCCACCTTGTAGACGATGATGCGTCCCTGACGGCGCTTCGGTGTCACCATCGCGTTGCTCTCGTCCATGACCCTTCCACGGTTAATAACCACAGGATAGCTGGTGTCGCGCCCCGTGTTCATGCCTTCGGGAATCTCCACTTCGAAGGTGAACATCGTCGTGGACTGTGCCGGCATCTCACCGTTCGTCAGACGCACCACGAAGGTACGTTCTACTTGTTCAGGCTGTGCCGCAAGCTGGAAACCGTTGGTGGCACTTGTCAACTTGAAACTTTCCAGTTCAGGAACCAAGCCTTCGGGGAAGGTAAGGCTCACCGTGAGCTCGCGCACAGGGCGCTGAGCCACAATATAGAACGGAACCTTTACACGACGGCCTACCAGGCCAATCTTATCCATCACGTAGATCTCATAGTCGGCATCCTCGTTCAGCACAGGATCATTGGGCGAACCAGGATTGTAGCGATAGCGGGCATAGAGCGTATCGTTATGGTTGGGCATAGTGTAACTGTACCCATGTTCTGTAGTCAGGCGTCCACCCTGCTTGTTAAACCACCCCTCAAACTCATAGTCGCCATTCCCGTCTGCCCAGATGCCAAAACTATCGCCAGCAAAATGTTCACCGGCACCCGAAAGCCAAGCAATGCCTTCATCGGGCTGCGTGAGCAGCGTCAGCTGATAGCGTTTAGGCAACACCGTAGGATCGCCTGGGTTATTCGGGTTGTATTGGAAATGGGCCACAAGTGTATCAGGACAGGCTTTCGTCTCATAGACAAAACCTGTAGATTCCGATAGCTTGATTCCCTGCTTAGTGTACCAGCCTATAAAGTCATGATGGCTACCATCCCATCCACAACTAATCCAAGCCTGAGTGCCTGCTTCATATTCACCTTGTCCGCTAAACCAGCAGATATCATGCTCAGGATAGCTTTCCAGCACCAGCGGATAGCGCTTCGGGATCACCTGCGGATCTTGAGGGCCTCCAGGTGTATAGATAAAGTGAGCCGTGAACGAGGCATCAACGCTACCGATGGTATAGGAGAAGGAAGACGCAAGCGAGATGGTGTCACCCGCATCATCAGTCCAACAGGTGAAAGTGAAGTCACCACTATAATCTACCCATACATCCACATTTGTGCCCTCTTCATAGGCACCTCCGCCACGAGGCGTACCCGCCTCCTCTGGGTCAATTTCGAGGTTCAGCACACGTTTCGTGGACTCACCTCCCTGCGCCCAGCTGGCTGTCGGTGCAAGCCATGCCATGCACATCAGCATGGCCAGAAGCACCGTTAGGCGTGTTGTTCTGTACTTTTTCATGCACATGCTGTGTAAGATGATTACTTCACGTTTACTTTCTTTGCCTTACCGTTCTGGCGCACCACATAGATGCCCTTCTCGGCTTTCTCAGCCCGACGACCGTCGAGCATGAAGGTTTCCTGCTGTCCCTGCTGGACAGAGGCTGCGGTCTTGATGTCAGTGGTCTCGTCCTGCTTGCTGAAGCTCAGACGGAAGCGACCGGCAGTCTGACCGGCCTTGCCCTGGAACTCATAGCTGTTCTGTGTGAGGTCGATGCTCTCGCCCTTCTCCATATCAGTCAGCACCACGCTGCCACAGCTGTTGCGTGTTGCTGCAAAGGTGTAAGTGCCGTCTGCAGGCAACTGCAACGAGAGGCTCACTTCGCCCTCCATTCGAGGACGCTCGTTGATCGCATAACGATTGCCCTCAGCATCGATTGTCCAGAGCTGCGGCACCTTAGCTTCCAGCGACATCATCTTTGCCGCATCGCAAGTGGGCTCGTAGGCCAGAGAAGCTCCTTCGTTCAGCACCACACGGGTACGGTCTGACAGGCCATCGGCAGAAGTCAGCGTCAGGTCGAGCAGATGGCGCTGAGTTGCAGGCTGGAATCGACGGGCTGCCGTGTTCGTCTGTTCAGTAACAGAACGGCCAGCAGTCTGGAAGTTCAGCTCATTCTGTATGCTCGTGCTCTGCACGAAGAATGCCTGGTTGGGAGCCAACATGTAGTCATCGTCCATCGGCGAATAGGCCACGTAGTTCCAGTTGCGCCAAACAGTGATCGGCGAGGCGAAGTCCATTTGGCTGCAATCGAAATAGCTCAGCCAGGGATTGCCCACGAGGTTCCATCCCTGATCGGCAAGTTCACCAGCTCCAGAGGTCACGGTCAGCGGCACCTGAATATTGGTAGCGCGGAATGCCTGCTGCTTCGCCTCATTCTCACGAGCCTTAAAAGTGAGATAAGTATCGCGATAGCTACGGACGATGAAGCCCGTACCGGCAGCGACAATCTCATTCTCGGCATAGTTAATCCAGTTGTCACCCGTATGGCCTGCTGCACGATTGGCGGTATTATAGTGGCGCAGCACATAGCTGGTGTTCGTACTGTTCTCGATGTCGCCCACACGGAAGTCGAACGGCATAGTCAGGAAGTACCAATAGCCGCCATTCAAGCGTACTTTCTCGGTCAGCGTACCATTGACGGTAACATTATTGCTTCCGTTGAGAATGGTCGAGGCACGCCCCCTGTCACCTTCATACCTATTCAGCTTCACCGTACCGAAGTTCTGTGCCGTTGCACCGTCGATACGCAATACAGCCTGTTCACTCATCGTCAGATTAGCACCCGCCCCGAAACGTTTGCCCTCTGTAAGATGCAATTGGCTGTACAGGTTCCAATTAGCAATCGTAGCAGGATCAAAGCCAACGATATGATAGTTATACCAGAACTCATCTACATTATATTCATCCATGATAAAGGAGGGCACATGTACAGTCAGGTTCTCTTGATCCACACCACCTATGAAATTAGAATTCTTTGCAACTTCCAGCACAGTGGGAGACTGAATCCACAGATCTCTCAGCGCTCCGTTTTCACAGAATATTTCAGAATTAGTTGTACCATTATACGATGTTGGCAGAGTGACAGTCTCCAATTGGGGACACCCAGCAAAGCTACGATGACCGAGATAAGCATTTTCAGGAATTACGACATTTGTGACTGCAGTATATTGTAAGGCGTACTGATCAATGGTCGTAATCCACGAAGGTATCTCAAAATCAAGAGACGTGCAGCCGCCGAACATCTCATAACGAAGTTGAGTTAGTCCATGCGGCCAAGTGACATGGGTCAGATACGAATTATAGCGGAATACAGCATCACCAATGCCGGTCATGCTTTCAGGCAGGTTTGCGCTAACAATGCGCGTGTTCTGGAATGCCTCACTACCTATATACTGCAGGGTATTGGGGAAGGTGATCTCCGTCAAAGGCAGATTCTTAAACGCCCTGTCTTCGATTCTCTCCAAGCCCTGCGGCAAGATTACTTCTTGGAGCAATGGCAGGTTATGGTCGTCGGGGCTAAACTGACCATTCTTGATTACCTTCACATCTGTATCTGAAAGATCCACCGAATGCAGATTGGTCATCAGCATGATACGGGCAAAGTCTTGGTCGTTCATCTTTCCCTTGACTACCAAATGCTGCACTTTGCGAATGTCACTCACCTGGCTCATCACCTCTGTACCCAGCATACCGGCCTCCGACAGGTTCACGGTTACATCAGGTGTTTTTTCCAAGGCCATAATCTCCCGAATATGGTAGCGTTCATAACTGTAGGGGCGCGTATACTTCAATTCTACGACATGCTGTCCTGCAGGGATATCAAGAAGAAATTCTTTCCAAGAATCCATATTTTGACTTTCACTACGCTTTTCAACTCCATCAACAAAGACTTTCAAAGACGTAGAGTTAGAATAGTCACAACGTGAGAAGAAACGCAGATAGAAAGCTTTATCGTGAGCCGTCATCATCTTGAACGAGGCATCACCATCAAAATAATTCCATGAAGTTTCACGCTTATCTCCGCTAAGGCTCCAATTACTTAGGGTTGAATTAACAAGATATACCGGCACATCCGTCACTGACTCGAATGAGAACTGCGACAAATCGGCCGCCGACCGAAGTTCCTCTGTCGTACCATTATTATAAATATCAAGCATGGCGTCGGGTATGGTCTGGCCTGCATCCTCACGCGCCTTCAACACCGTATAAAGCACTTTCCGGCACTCATACCTTTCTGCCTCCTCACGGCTTACCAATCGCCAAAGCGCATTATCATTAGAGGCATTGTTGGCTACCACCCGAAGACCGCCTTGATAGGAATCGTCAGCTTTTACACCAACAAACTCGCTATTCACGTAGTTTTTATATCGCTGAATGGTAATGCCCCCCTCTACCTTATGAACATAAAAGAAGGTTTCTTCGTTCCAGGAATCTTGAAAACGAATATCAGCCCCATCAGACCACAAATTACCATCCGAGTAAATCCGATAAAGGCCCTGTTCAGAATCTGCCAGTTCCATAAAAGCATTGTCATCCGCGCCCGTACCATGAGAATCGTCACTACTAAAAAAGAAGCAGGAACGTACATAGGTATCTGCTGGATTGTCCATATATCGTCCTGTACTCACATTGTACAACAGACAAGATTGTTGCCCCACACGCGAATCGAAGTCAGGATTCGGGAGCACCGGCTCCGTAATGGTAGCCTTGGTAGCCAATGACACAAACAGACAACACACGAAGGCAGCAAATGCCTGAAATAGTCGTAATTGTTTCATAATTATTTCGTTTTTAGATTTTTACTTCATACGTTTAGCTTGCAAAAATACGCATTTTTTTCTCAATAGCCAAATAATATACGAAAGAAATGCAGAAAGAAAAAAATCCCCTTCTTTCTCTCAAACGTAGAGAAAGAAGCAGGCACGAAGGACGGCATAGAGCAAGGTGAAGATCAGGACGCTGATGACCACATCGGCATCCACCTGCTGATAGCCCGTAGACGTGTACTGTTCCGAAACGAAGCCGCGCCCCGTAGACCATTGGCGGCTCACCTGCTGATGCAGAAACCACACCATCACGCCAACAAAGCCGCCCCAGAGCAGTCCTACGAGGATGTCGCCCGGATAATGGACACCCAGATACATGCGAGTCCAGCAGTTCGTCAGTGACCAAAGCACCAGAGCCACCGACAGCGGCCGACTGCGGAACAACAAACAGAAGAAGACGGCGATGCTGAAGGTGTTGCTGGCATGAGCGGAGAAGAAACCGTAGTCGCCTCCTCGATAGCCGTTGACGGTGTCGACGAGGATGCCTATCTGCGGGTCGTGGGTAGGCCGCCAGCGCCCCACCATCGGTTTGACGAGCATGTCGTCGACCGATCCTGCCAACAAGACACACAGACCGGCACAGCCCAAAATGAGCAGGATCTTCTGAACCGTATCGTTGTTTTTGAGCACCATATAGAACATCGCCACGTAGAGTGGAATCCACGTGGCAGCCGTAGTGAGCGTCTTTGCCAGTCCGTCGAGGAAGATCGACTCACTACCGTTCACTGCCAAAAGCAGTTGCTTGTCCAGTTCTATCAGTACGTTCCAGTCCATTTCATCATAGCAGAACTATCGTCCTTTAACTCCCTGTTCATCGTAGCAGGGCTATCGTCCTTTAACTCCCTTTAACTCCCCTCTAACTCCCTTTAACTCCTTTACATTATATCATCTCTATCTGCGACACTTCCACCCATCCCTGCTTACCGTCGGCCACACGCACTTCCTTCCACTCGCGCATCGTGTCGTCGGTAATCGTCACCTTCGTACCTTCGTGCAGGATGAACAGGTCGGTACCGTTTTTCACCGGCGTACTCTTCACGCTGACGGCCGACTGCATGATGATGGCTCCCTTCCGATGCTCCAGGTCGTTCTTCTGGCTAAAGGCAAAGACGTTGCTCAGCACAAAGAGCAGCAGCACGGAAAAGGCACCGAAAAAGCCCGTCTTGCGCAGCCAGACAGGATTGGCAAAAAGATAGAGCAAGGCCAGCACAACGGCCAGCGCCAGACAGACGAGGGCGGTACGTGCCCACCCGTCGACACTGGTCATGGAGACGAGCGAGTGATACCACGTGACGAAGAACATCTCCGACTCGGGCACTATCTTGTCGATGGTCTTCGAACGAGCCATCTGCAGATTGAAGCGCACGTCGGCATCGCCCGGGGCAAGCTGCAAGGCGCGCTCATAATAGAGCACGGCATGAGTGATGTCGTCCTGCCGATAGTAGGCATTGCCTATGTTGTAATAGAGTTCGCTGCTGACGCCCTGCTGCAACAGTGAGTCGTAGAGGGTCACAGCCCGCTGGTAGTCGCCGGCCACGTATGCGCTGTCGGCATCGGCCTTCGTGACGGCACGGCTGCCCGTAGTGAAGGCAAGCAGGGTCAATAGGATTAGGATATATCTCGTCATAACGTCTGTTCTGTAGGTTTTACTTTTTCTTCTTAATCGTTCCTTCAATCTTTTCGATGGCATCCATCGCCGACTTGTAGACCTTGCTCATGTTGCCCTTGGGGTCGCCAGGCGCATAGCGCTGGAACTCGCACTCGTCGAGGGCTTCCAGGAAGAGCTTGATGCTTTCTTCGTCGGCATGGCGCTCCGTAAGCCGTTCCTGAATGTTGTCGCGCGATAGCTGGGCCACGGGGATGCTAAGCTTGTCGCCCACATAGCCCCACAGGGCGCGAAGCACCTCGTCGTAGAACTCGTTCGGCTTGTTTTCCTTCATTAGCTTGGCCGCCTTCTTCAGTCGCTTCGTGGCCACCTTGTTGGCCTTTCCAGCCCTGGAGCCCACCACGTCGGCATTGGCTATGGCGCGCTGACGGAAGACAACAAACAGCGAGATGAACGCGCCGAGCAGGATGGCGATAGCAGTCCAGTAACCAGTACTGCCGAAGAAATACTCGCCCTTCACCTGCTGACGGGCTGCACCCAACTTGATATGACGGATGTCCTTGGCCAGCAACTGCACATCTTCCTGACCGGAGAAGTCCTGAACGGTAGAGTTTCCGCCCTCACCTTTCTCCACATGCAGTTTGAAACCGTCGCTCTTCACTGTCTTATACTGCTTGGCCTGCGGGTCGAAGTAGGTAAATTCTACGGCTGGTATCTCGAAGTCTCCCTGATGGCGGGGCACGACAAGGTAGTCGTAGATGATGCTGCCCTCCACGCCGTTCTGCGTCAGCTTGGTCTTGTCGGTCTGCTTGGGATCGTAGCAGTCGAAATCCTTGGGGAAGTTGATGACGGGCTGCTTGATGAGCTTCATGTTGCCCACGCCGCTGACCACCACACGCAGGGTGACGGGGTCGTTGGCCTTCACCTCGGTCTTGTCGATCGTGGCCGATATGTTAAACCGTCCCACGCCGCCAGAAAAGCCCACAGGCCGCTGCGGCAGCGGGTCTACCTCGATGGTGACGCCCGGTGCCTGGATGGCTTTCTTCACCTCCACATAGCTGGAGCCGCCATTGAAGAACGCCTCGAAGGGGTCGACATAGCGGTTGCGCTGCAGCACAACACCGTTATAGGTCAGACTGGGCACCTGAAGCTTGCCCGTAATCTGCGGGAACATCACATACTGGCTCCACGTCACGGTCTTGTAGGCACGGCCGTTGTACTGCTCCAGCGAGAAGCTCTTCTGCTGGGGCAGGGGCACCTCCTGGGTGTGGAAGCCCTGCAAATCGGGCATCTTACCGTCTAACTGCGTCAGGTCGACCAATGAATAGACCTTATACGTGAGCAGGACGGGCTCCTGCTCGACCACACGTTTCTTGCTGGCCGAGACACGGATGAACAGGTCGTTAGGCCCGATGGCCGTACCAGCATCGCGCATCTGCGGCTGCTGGCTCTGCTGCCGGCTACTGTTGCTGCCGCCGGAGCCGCTGGCCTGCGGTTGTCCGCTCACGACAATCTTCACCGAGTTAGACTGCACCTGCTGCCCATTAATCGTCACATGGGCGGCAGGAACGGTGAACGTGCCGTTCTTCGTCGCACATAATATATAGGTATAGGTGACCGACGACGACTGTGTGGTCTTGCCGTTGATCATCTGAAAACTCGACTGCGTCGAGGTGCTTGGCCCCATCAGCACATCAAAGGCATCGGGTATCTGGCCTACGCGAAAGCCACTGGCATCCTTCGTGTCAGCCGTATATTGCAGACGGAACTGCTGCCCCACCGACACCTGTCCGGGGGCTCTGACCGTCAGCGTCTGCGCGATTGCACCGCCCAAGCACAACAAACTATGAATGACACTTAACGCCATAAGCGCCATCCACCGATATCCTGTGATTCTGTATTTCATTTCCTGCATGGTTGTTTTTAACGGTGTGCAAAATTATCCTTTTTCCCTGAAATGCCCAAAACTCTTAACATCTATTCATTTTTTGTTGCATCATTAAAAATAATCGCGGCCGATTCAGTAAGTCATCAAGCGGTCGACAGACAGGTATCGGACAGCCGTCAAGCGTCCATTACACAGCCATCTGACCACCATCGAATTTCTATCTCATAAGGGTTCAAAGTGTACATAGGCTATGTACAGTCTGTTTGCAGGTCACAAACACTCTGTACATAGCTTATGTACAATATGTTCGAAAGTCGCGAACTCATGGAGTACGCCACGCAGCCAATTTCCGTATGACGCTCTATCCAGGCTGTACCTTATTACAATGAAAGTTCTCCGTCCTTTTTAAACAACGAATTACACGAATTTCTCGAATTGCTATGCAGATTCGTTGTTATCCGCATGGCAATTCGAGAAATTCGTGTAATTCGTTGTTAATAAGAAAGACTACCAGTTCTTGTCGTTCTGCCGGCGCTGCCCCTGCTTCTGCGCTTCCTTCATGCGCTGCTGGGTCTGCTTCTCCTGCTGCATGGCGGCCTGAAGCATCTGTTCGGCATTCTCACGGCTCATTTTCGGCTCCTGCTGCTGTTGTTTCTGCTGATCCTGCTTTTGCTGGTCTTGTTTCTGCTGATCTTGCTTCTGTTGATCCTGCTTCTGCTGGTCTTCCTTGTTCTGCTGGTCTTGCTTCTGGTCCTGCTTCTGGTCCTGCTTCTGCTGATCCTGCTTCTGTTTCTCATGCTTGCAGAGCACGAGGTTGTAGCGGGTTTCGTGATCGTTCGGATTCAGTCGCAGAGCCTGCTTGTAGGCTTCAATGGCCTCTCCATACATGCGGTGACGCTGACAGATGACGCCCTGATTATGAAACGACTGATACTTACGCATGGGGTTGGTCTCAATCTGAGTGGCCTGCTGGTAAGCCTCGATGGCCGCAGAGTCCTTCTGCTGAGCCTGCAGGGCAACCCCCAGATTGTAGTGAGCCTGCGGGTTCTTGTTGTTCTTCTCGACGGCCTTGGCGTATGCCACCTCGGCCTTCTCGAAGTCGCCCTTCTCATAGAGCTTGTTGCCCTCACGGATATACTGACGGTCGGTCTGGGCAGCCATGCTGCCAATGAAGAGTGAAGAATGAACCATGAAGAGTCCAAACATCACCATCCACCGAAGACTTCTAATATTACGCATTATCTTTCTCATTGCACGGCTCTTTATTCATTATTCATTTCCCTTTACGGCGTTCGCGTTGCGCTTAAACAGCGAGACGCGCTTGAGCATCGGGTTCTTACGGTCGAGGATGCATACCTCGAGAATCAGGAGCAGCAGGACAATCCAGCCGACGGCCTGAAACTGCTCGTCGTAGTCGCTATAGATGGTGCTGTCGGTCTCGCTTTTCTCCAGTTTGTCCAGCTCTTCGTCAAGAAGCCGCTGGGCATTGGAGTTGTTCTCCACATGGATATAGGCACCGCCACCGGCCTGTGCCACCTCGCTACACATCTGCTCGTTCAGGGCTGACATGACGGTCTGCCCGCTGTTGTCACGCATGTAGTCGCCCGTACCGGGAACTGGAATGGGCGATCCCTTCGTGGAACCTACGCCTAAGACATAGACGCGCATGCCCTTCTCACGGGCAGCCTTGGCTGCTTCGAGTGCCCCACCCTCATGGTCTTCACCGTCGGTAATGACGATGATAGCCTTGCCGATGTTCTCCTGATGAGTGAAGCTATGCGAAGCCATGTCGATGGCACGGGCAATGTCGGTGCCCTGACTCTGCATCATCGATGGGTCGATGCTCGACAGGAACATCTTTGCCGAGACGTAGTCATTCGTGATGGGCAGCTGAACAAAGGCATCGCCGGCAAACACCAGCAGGCCGATCTTGTCGTTGGTGAAGTTATCCACAAGGTTCTCGACCATCATCTTCGCACGGTCGAGACGTGACGGCTCTACATCCTGAGCCCGCATGGAGTTAGAGATGTCCATTGCAATGATGGTCTCAATGCCCGTCCGCTTCTCATGAGAGATGCGGGTGCCGAACTGCGGACGCGCCAGCATGACGATGAAGAGGGCAAGGGCGGCTTCCAGCAGCCAGAACTTCACCGAAGGACGGAAACGCGACACGTCGGGCATCAGCTCCTTCAGCAACTGCGGGTCGCCAAACTTCCGCAACCGCTTGCGCTGATTGCGATAGGTGACAAACCTGATGAGCGCCAGCAACAACACCAGCACTAACAGATACAAATATTTGGGGTCTTCAAATCTAAACATATTTTATACCTTTATTCACGGTATCCTTCTGAACACCGTAATCCGCAACAGTATCTCCAGGAACAGGGCCACGATGGCAATAACGGCAAAAGGCCACTGGTAGGCCTCGTAGCGACGGCTGTACTGCTTGACGTTCAGCTTCGACTTCTCGAGCTTGTCAATCTCCTTATAGATCTGGTTCAGCTCCTTGTTGTTCTTCGCACGATAGTAGTCGCCATCGGTAGCAGCTGCGATGCCCTGCAGGGTCTTCTCGTCAATCTCTACCGGCAGGTTCACATACTGGGGCAGGCCGGTTGCACTGGGAGGCAAGGGAGCCGTGCCTGTGGTGCCCACGCCAACCGTATAGACACGGATGCCTAAGCTCTTGGCAATCTCGGCGGCCGTAAGCGGCGAGATGTCACCCCGGTTGTTGGAACCGTCGGTCAATAAGATCACCACGCGGCTCTTCGCCTTCGAGTCCTTCAGTCGGCTCACGGCATTGGCCAGTCCCATGCCGATAGCCGTTCCGTCCTCGATGAGTCCGCGGGCGGCAATGTCGGTACGGACACTCTGTAAGAGCGACAAGAGCGACGAGTGGTCGGTGGTCATCGGACACTGTGTGAAGGCTTCACCTGCAAAGATGGACAAGCCGATGTTGTCGTTCGGCCTTCCGGCGATGAACTCGGCAGCAACGCCTTTGGCCGCCTCGATGCGGTTAGGCCGCAGGTCTTCGGCCAGCATCGAGGTCGAGACGTCCATCGCCAGCATGATGTCGATGCCCTCGACGGTCTGGTTCTTCCAGGAGTTGTGCGTCTGCGGACGAGCCAGCATCACCACCAGCATGACGAAGGCGAGGATGCGCAACAGCAACTGCACGGGCATGAAGGTCACCTTCCAGCTGCGGGGAGCATAGCGGAAGGCAAAGGTGTCGGCCATGCGGATGGTCGGCTCGCTCTTCTTGCGATACATCACATACCATAATATATAAGGTATGAGCAGCAGGAGCAGAAAGAAATATTCTTTATTGGCAAATTCCATGTTATCTAATGCTTTATTCTTAATGCATAACTGTCAGCAACTAACTAAAGAGCTGATAAATGCTGTAGATTACATAGACGAGCAGAACGGCGCAGACGACAGCAATGCCGACAACGGTCCACTTCAGCCACTTGCGCTCCTTCTGCGAACGCTGCTCCTCGGCCGTAAGCTGAGGCTTCACGGTCTCCTCGGTGGGCAGGTTCTCCTGCTTCGTCTCGTTGATGAACTCGATGGCACTCATCAGGTTGGCATCGTTCTCGTTCATCAGTGTCGAGTACTTGGCAAACTTCACAAGGTCGGCCGTCTGGAACAACTGACGCAACTCGTCGAGCGACTTCGCATCGGGATCTTTCATCAGACGGTCGATAATCTCCGCACTGGTCATCTCCATCGCCGAGAATCCATAGCGCTCCTCAATATAGCGGCGCAGAGCATCGGTCAGTTTGGTATAGTACTCTTTCTGGCTCTCCTGATTGTCCGCATTCATTGCACGATGCTCCACACGCAGAGCCTCAATCTCCTTCATAGCCTTCTGGTGGGGCAACAGGCGCTTCACAATCCGGATCGTAGCCATGATCGGTTTGTTATCGCGCAGTCGCAGATAGAGGTAATAGCCCACGGCCATGAGCACGAGCATCAAGACGCTCAGCCAGAAAGAAAGGCTCCACTCGCTCCACAGGAAAGGATTCTGCTGTACACCCTTCGACGGGAAGAAGTTCTCCGGATGCAAGGTGTCTACCGGCATCGTGAGCACCTTCAGTGCCAGACTCTCGCTCTTGTACTCCTTGCCGTCGACATTGACGACGAAGGGCGGCAGGTAATAGAGGGTGTCATCGAACGAGGTCAGCGTATAGACCACCTCGCGCTCTACAAAGCCGTTCTCGATGCCGTGCACTCCTTTCTCCGCCGATG
>Ga0310697_10002364_pt1 | contig 20185 bp, 14 predicted proteins | sample 172DNAGHGlowgp2_FD_203883 | JGI IMG/M metagenome (GOLD analysis project Ga0310697, IMG submission 203883) | Sheep rumen microbial communities from Palmerston North, Manawatu-Wanganui, New Zealand - 1728 DNA GHGlow gp2 (v2) (version 2) | ecosystem: Host-associated > Mammals > Digestive system >... | reverse complement strand
CATCGCCGGCTTTGCCTTCTTCCTGGTGATCTTCCCCTACTTCCTGTCGGGACGGTGGAAGAACCGGAACAAGGTGATCTGAAAAATAGAAAACGGCCATTGCGATTCATCGCAGTGGCCGTTATTTGTATTCTGCGGCCTCACCCGGGAAGCAGCCTGTCATGCGGAAAGGCTTTTCCGGGGATATTCCTATTCTCCGGGGAAGCGAATCGCCTTGGCTGGTACGTACCGGGAGACCCATCTGCCTGCACGGAAGAATCGCGGGGCCGAAGCCCCGCGATTCTTATGCGTTTTTGCAATCCATTACATGGGATTGGCCTTGATGAGCTCCAGTTCTTCATCCAGATCGGAACCCAGGAAGTAGGGCTCGGGCTTGATGTCCTTGCCCTCGGCCTTGGCCTTGAGCCCGGCCAGGACCTTGTCCGGAGTGGCAGGCAGCTCATAGACCCGGACGCCGGTGGCGTTGTTGATGGCGTTGATGACCGCCATATGGCCGGAGGACTGGAAGCACTCGGAGCAGCCGCAGGAGCCCTGAGGCCCGAAGGGCCGACGGTTTTCCACATAGATGACGTTGAAGTCGTCGGGCACGGCGTCGATCTGGGGAATACCGGCGCCCACGGGGTTCGCGGTCTTCTTGTTGGCCTGGTAATCCTCGCTCAGGGCGAAGCCGATGGAGTGGCTCAGGCCGCCGTAGGCCTGGCCGTCCACAGCCAGCTTGTTGCCGATGACGCCCACGTCCGCCACGGTGGTCCAGCGCTTGACCTGGGTCTTGCCGGTCTTGGTGTCCACTTCCACCAGGCAGGTGTTGCAGTTGTACATGAAGGTGGGGTTCTTCTCGCCTTCGCCGGTGTTGGGATCCAGTCCGGGAGGCAGGCCGATATTGAACTGGTCATAGTGGCCCACATACTTGGTGGGGATGTTCTCCGCCACCATCTCGTCATAGGTGCGCCAGCTGCCGTCGGGCTTCTTCATGGCGGCCATCAGCTGCTCAGCGGCATTGATGATGGCGTTTCCGCCCATATAGTGGCAGCGGGAAGCGGCGGCGAGGCCGGTATCCGGGCAGGTCTTGGTGTCGTTCATCACCAGGCGGACCTGGCTGGCCTTGATGCCCAGAGGCTCCAGCGCCTTGACGGTATGGGTGAGGGAGCCGATATCGCCGCCCTGGCCCACGTCTTCCCAGGTGTCGTAGCAGGTGATGCCGCCGTCGGGCATGAGCTCCAGAGCGGCTTCCGCCTGGTCGAACATGCCGATGGTGATAAGGAATCCGCCCATGGAGATGCCCACGCCCATGGCCTTGCCGGCTGCGCGGCCTTCCTCGGCTTCCTTCTTGTACTTCTCGTAGTAGGGCTTGATGATCTCCAGCAGGTCGGGATACACATAGTCATGATACGGCCGGCTGTTGATGGTCAGATCGCCGGGACGCGCGGCATTCTTGTACCGGAACTCCCAGGGATCCATGCCCACCGCTTCGGCGGCCATGTCGATCAGGGCCTCGGTGGCGGTGTAGATCTGGGGGGCGCCGAAGCCGCGGTAGGCGGCGTTGAAGCCGTGGTTCGTGGCAACGCCGCGGGCCAGGCCGCGGAAAGCGGGGATATTGTAGCCATGGAAGCCGACGGAGACCAGGTTATTGAAGATCTTGCCGGCCACGACGCCATATGCGCCGTGATCCAGGCCCACGTCGTACTCGCCGGCCAGGATCTTGCCGTCCTTGTCCACGGCCAGGCGGCCGTTGGTATAGGTGGCGCTGCGCTTGCCGGACATGTGCTGGAACTCTTCCCAGCTCAGGGTCATGGAGCAGGGCATATCCAGGTTCTGCACGGCGGTGGCTACCAGGGCATAGGTGTTGGCGGTAACGGCATAACCGAAGGAGCCGCCCACGGTATTCTGAATGACGCGGATCTTGTCCTTGGGGATGCCGCAGCCCTGCTCGATACCCTCGATGGCTTCGGTAAGCGCCTGGGCCTTGCACTGCACGGTCAGCATATCGTCGATGCCCCAGTAGGCCTGGACGGTATCGGGCTCGATGGGCAGATGGGGCTCATGCTGGCTGTGGAAGGAGCCCTCCACCACGATGGGCGCCTCGTCAAATACGGCGGGGGCGTCGCCCTTGTAGCAGGGCTGCTCCATGTAGAAGTTGGGTACGTTCTTGTGGAGCTGGATGGCGTTGGGCATGGCCGCCTCGGGCAGGGTCATGTAGGTGGGCAGGACCTCCAGGGTCTGCTTGACCTTCTTGGCCGCTTCCCGGGCATGATCGCGGGTATCGGCAGCCACCAGGGCGACCACGTCGCCGGCGCGGACGATCTTCTCGCCGCAGATGACGGGGAAGATGGTGAGGCCGGAGCCGCGCTGCCGCGGTACCACCGCAGGGAAGTCCACGTTGTTGGCGCCCTTGACGTCCTTCGCGGTCATGACCTTGATGACGCCGGGCATTTTTTCCGCCTCGGAGACGTCGATATTGATGATGTTGGCATGGATGGCTTCGCCCAGGACGGGAGCCAGATACGCAGTGCCCTCAGGCATCTTCAGGGCCAGATCATCGCCGTAATCCGCAAGGCCGGTGGCCTTGGCCAGGGCGGTGGGCCGGGGATGCTTGGAGCCGTAAATATCCTTCTCGCCCTCGAAATCGTAGGTGATGTCCGCCATGGTCTTCTCGCCCCGCATAACGGCGGCAGCTTCCATGACGCTGTCCACGATGGGCTTGTAGCCGGTGCAGCGGCAGATATTGTAGTTGGCCCGGAACCATTCGCGCACTTCCTCGCGGGTGGGGTTGGGGTTCTTCAGCAGAAGGCCGTAGGCGGAAACGATGAAGCCGGGGGTGCAGAAGCCGCACTGGATGCCGCCAAAGGTGATCCAGGCCTGCTGCAGGGGATGGAGACGGCCGGGAGCGCCGATGCCCTCGATGGTGAGGATCCGGCTGCCCTCGGGGATGCTGCTGATCTTCTTGGTGCAGGAACGCACAGGCTCGTCATTGATCAGCACGGTACAGGCGCCGCAGACGCCGATGCCGCAGCCGACCTTCACGCCGGTGAGCCCGATCCGGCGGAGCACGGTGGAGAGCTTGTCCTTCTCAGGATCGACGATCACATGGCGGTTGACGCCGTTGATCTCGAACTGAAGTCTGGTGAGCTTTGCCAATAATATCATCCTTTCCTTCTCAGAATGGTATGCGCAGTTTTATACCTTATGATTATACCAGTGGATCGGACAATCCACAAGGAAAATCCGATCCACTGGATTATTCTATTTACAGAAGAACACGGGCTTCTCAGCCCTCCTCATCCTCCGGAATGGGCTCATCCTCCGTCTCCTCCGCTCCCGCGGGGTCCGCTTCGCCCCGCTGCGCCTTCCACTCCGCCAGGGTCAGGAGTACGGCCCGGGGCTTGGAGCCTTCGAAGGGGCCTACGATCCCCTTCTCCTCCATCTGATCCACGATGCGGGCGGCCCGGGAGTATCCCAGCTTCAGCCGACGCTGGAGCATGGATACCGAGGCCATTTTGCTCTCCAGCACCACCTGGACGGCGTCGTCGAACATCTCGTCCAGTCCGGAATCATCCCCGTCCCCGGCTTCGGTCTGTTCCTTCTCCTTTTCCTTGCCCTTATCCAGGCTGCGCTCGATCTCGTCCTGCACGTCCTTGTTGTAATTGGCAAGGCCCTGTTCCTTGACGAAGTTCACCACGTCCTCCCGCTCCCCGTCCGTGACGAAGGTGCCCTGGACACGGGTGGGTTTTCCTGCGCCGATGGGGGCGTAGAGCATGTCCCCCTTCCCCACCAGCTTCTCCGCGCCGGAAGAATCCAGAATGATCCGGGAGTTCAGGGCGCTGTCCACCGCGAAGGCGATACGGGAGGGAATGTTGGCCTTCATGAGGCCGGTGATCACGTCCGCGGAGGGACGCTGGGTGGCGATGACCATATGGATGCCTGCGGCACGGCCCATCTGGGCGATGCGGCAGATGCTCTCCTCCACGTCCTTGGCGGCAACCAGCATCAGGTCCGCCAGCTCATCGATGAGGATCACCAGCCTGGGCATGGGCTGGACTCCCTCCGTCCGCTCCGCGTACCGGTTATAGCTGTCCAGATCCCGGGTTCCGGAATCCGCGATCATGCGATACCGGCGGAGCATTTCCATCACCGCCCACTGCAGAGCGCCCGCAGCCTTCTTGGGATCCGTCACCACGGGGATCAGCAGATGGGGAATGCCGTTGTAAACGCCCAGTTCGATCATCTTCGGGTCCACCATGATCAGGCGGACCTCCTCCGGGCTGGATTTGTACAGCAGGGAGAGGATGAGGGAGTTCATGCACACGGATTTACCGGAGCCTGTGGTACCGGCGATCAGCAGATGGGTGAGCTTGCCGATATCCCCCACCACCGGGTTGCCGCCGATATCCTTGCCCACGGCAAAGGCCAGGTGCGAAGCCTTGTCCCGGAAAGCAGGCTGCTCCAGGATCTCCCGCAGGTAAACGGTGGTGGTACTCTTATTGGGTACCTCGATGCCCACGATGGAGATCTTATCCGGGATAGGCGCGATACGTACGCCGCCCACCCCAAGGGCCAGCGCAATATCGTCGGAGAGGTTCGTCAGCCGGTTCAGCTTGACTCCCTGCTCCAGCTCCACCTCGTAGCGGGTAACGGTGGGGCCGCGGGTCACGTCGCAGATCTCCGCCGGGATACCGAAGCTCTTGATGGTGGCGCTGAGGCGATTTGCGGTGATCTTCAGCTCCTCCATCCCCTCCTCCCGGGTATCTCCGTTTCCGGCGGAAAGAAGGCTCAGGGGCGGATACACGTAGCGCACGGGTTCCACCTCCGCCTCGGCAGCCATATTCTCCTCAATATCCGCCACCATCTCCGCCTTGGCTTTCAGCGTGTCTGCCCGATCGGCGGCTTTGGCTGCCTTTTCGTCGGCCAGGATCGCGGCCGCGGCAGGATCCACCGGCTCGGGTCCGTCTCCGCCGGGGATCGGGTTCTGAACCGGTTTCACCGTTATGGGCGGCTGCGCCGGTTTCACGGATACGGGACGCCGCACCGGGGCAGCGGGTTCCGCCGCCGGTTCGACCCGGAGGGGGGTGACGACGCTGGGCTTTCGCTCTTCCTCAGGCTGCTGGGGGATCTGCCGGGGAATCTCCTCCCGGTTCTCCGTCTTGGGATAGATGGCGGTCTCCACCGGCTTCAGTTCCCGGGTTTTCACTCCGGCTACCCGGATTTCCCTCCCGCTGCCGGGGGCGGGCCCCTTGAGCCGATCCCGGGTGAGGATCTCCGCAAGCCGGTCCTTCTCCTCGGTGAGGGTGGAGGGCTGCTCTGCCGGATTTTCATTTTTCTGGGGCTCCATCCGTTTTGCCGGGTCCTTCTTCTCCGCCTTCCGTCCCTGGAAGAATTCTCCTTCCAGAGCAGGCGACCTCGCGGGCTTTTCCTGCTCCGGCTCTCTGCGGACAGGCTCATCGTCCAGCGGGATATCGATCACGGGTTTTTTCTGTCTGCCCCGGCCGGTGACCGGATGCTCCGGGAAATCGAAGCTCTGTTCCTTCCGGGTGTCCTTCGCTGCGGCCCGGGCGACCCCTGCGGCTCTGGCTGCTTCTGCCGCTGCGGCCTGTTCTTCCCTTCTCGCCGCCTGGCGGGCCTGCTCCTCCTCCCGGTACGCTGCCCATTCCTCCGCCTTGCGGGCGGCTTTATCCCGACTCCTCTGGATCACGGCGCCGATGGTAGTATCCGCCGCGACCAGCAGCAGGAAGAGGCTGGCAATGATCAGCACCACGGCCGCGCCCACCTGGTTGAACAGATGCCGGAATACCTCCGCAAAAGCGCCGCCCAGTACGCCGCCGCTGCCCTCGCTGCCGGACAGGGTCCCGGCGGTATACAGCTCACCCAGGAGCTTCCCGGACCACTCGAATTCCGTGGTACAGGCAAAGAGATGGATCAGCGCCCCAGCCATGACCGTCAGCAGAAGCGTACAGGTCACCCGGGCGCCGATGGGCTTACCCCGCACCATGAGGATCTGCAGCGCAGCCACAAGGAGGGTGATCGGCAGGACGTAGAAGCCCTTTCCCACCAGACCCATGGCAAAACGGCGGAAAAAGCCGATGAAGAGTCCCTCGCTGGAGAAGCAGCCGATGAGCGCCGCCACAGCCAGAGCCAGGCAGATAAAGGCCTTCAGTCCGCGGAAGGAAACCGGGTCCTTCGCCGGGGTCTTCTGGGCAGGCTGCTTTTTCGGCGCGGTTTTTTTCGTTTGTGCGGAGCTCCGGCTGCCGGCGGCGGGTTTGCGGCTGCCGCCGGATTTGGCGGACTTGGAGGTAGAAGATGCGGCCAAGAATGATTCACCCTTTCAGGAATATGCCCGCCAGGAAAGCCAACAGGCCAAGCCCCCAGCAATAATAGCGGAAGCGGCCGAAGGAACCCCGGTCGGACAGAATACGGACGATGCAGATAGAAAGGCATCCCGACAGGAGCGCTGCCAGCATGCCCGGAATGCAGACGGGCAGAAGAGAAAAATCCGGTCCTGCCCGCAGAGCTTCGCCGGCCTTCAGCAGACAGGCGCCCAGGATGGCAGGAATGGAAAGCAGGAAGGAATACTTCACCGCAAAGCTGCGGCGGAAACCTCTGGCCAGGCCGCCGGTCACGGTGCTGCCGGAACGGGACAGCCCGGGCAGGACGGCCAACGCCTGTACCAGGCCGACCAGAAAAGCATCCCCCGTCCCTGCCTCACCGGCTCCCTTTCTCCCCTTGGGCAACCGATCCCCGAAATACAGCAGGCATCCGGTACACATCAGAGCCAATCCGATGAAGGTGACGCTGCGGCAGAGACGCTCCACCTCCCTGTGGAAGGGCAGGGTCAGGATCATGGGCAGAGTTCCGAAAAACAGTAGGCAGAGGAGCTTCCGGGCCTCCGGATCCGACGGTTTCCGGCGGAAAGGCTTGAGCAGGATGTGTCCCAGTTCCCGGAGGATCCCGCATACGTCCGACCGGAATGCCGCGCATACGGCAGACAGGGTGGCCAGATGGAGCAGAAGATCGAACAGAAGCTGTTCTTGCCCCGTCGTTTCCAGGGGAAGGATCATCTGCAGCAGACAAAGATGGGCGGAACTGGATATCGGGAGAAACTCCGTTGCCCCCTGGAGCAGTCCCAGCAGGATGGAATACCATACGGACATGGCGAACCTCCGCGTCAGCGAGATATTGGCGCACCCGGCCAGTATGGCACTATATATATTATCACGGTTTACCGGAAATGACAAGCCGCCGGACAGAAAAGCACCCCCGGCCGAAAGCCGGAGGTCCCGGATCCTCAGATTTGTATTGCCATAAGCCGCTTCCCGGAGTCCCCCTCCGGGCGTGAACGGAATCCGGATCCATGGAGGACGGGATTCCCCTCCGTCCCAGATCCCGCCCCCCGTGCGGACTGCGGCCGAAAGCGGCTGTCCGGACCGGAGCACGGGTCAGCTCCGACCGGGAGCCCGGCGAAGCGGGTCCCGGTCGGAAGCGAAGCTCAGCAGGTGGTATTGAACAGCGTGTACATGGCCCGGTAGCTCATATACAGATCCGCCTTGGCTATGACCTCGAAGGGGGCGTGCATGTTCAGCACCGGGACGCCGGCATCGATGGTATCGATATCCCGCATGGCGGTGATGCTGGCCACGGTGCCGCCGCCGCCCTGATCCACCTTGCCCAGCTCGCCCATCTGCCAGGCAACATCCGCTTCGTCCAGCATCCGGCGGACCCGGCCTACCAGCTCGGCGGAGGCGTCGTTGGAGCCGGACTTGCCCCGGGACCCGGTGAACTTGATGATGCCCGTGCCGTGGTTCAGGCGGGCATTGTTCCGCTTATCCGCCGTCTCCGGGAAGTTGGGATCGTAGGCGTTGCATACGTCGGCGGAAAGGCAGAGGGAATTATGGAAGCAGCGGCGCAGATCGCCGCCCAGGGCCTTGCACAGGCCCTCCATGAAATACTCGAAGTTCTGGCTGTTCATCCCCGTGACCCCCACGGAGCCCACTTCTTCCTTATCCGCAAACAGGCAGACGGCGGTACGCTCCGGCTGCTCGGTATCCAGGATCGCCATCAGCTCCGCATAGGCGCAGACCCGGTCGTCGTGCCCGAAGCCTCCCACCAGGGACCGGTCCAGTCCCAGGTCCACCACCTCGTCCGCGGGGACGACGCAGAGCTCGGAGGACAGGAGATCCGCCTCGATGATGCCGTATTTCTCATTCAGCAGCTTCATCACCGCCAGCTTCACCCGATCGGAGCCCGCCTCAGCGTCGGGACGGGTACCCAGGAGGACGTTCAGGCTCTCCCCGGGGATGAAATCCGCTGCGGTCTTTTTCATCTGATCCCCGGAAAGATGGATGAGCAGATCGGTAATGACGAACCGGGGCTCCCCGGGTTCCAGCCCCAGGGATACGTCCAGTACGGTGCCATCCTTCCGGACGACGGTTCCCACGATGGCCAGAGGGGTGGCCACCCAATAGAATTTCTTGATTCCCCCATAGTAGTGGGTCTTGAAGAAGGCCATTTCGCTGTCCTCATACAGAGGATGCTGCTTCAGGTCCAGCCGGGGATTGTCCACATGGGCGGCGGCCAGCCGTATGCCTTCCTCCAGGCTGTTTTTGCCGATCACCGCCAGCATCATGGCTTTGCCCCGGTTGACCATATAGATCTTATCCCCGGGCTTCACCGGTTCACCGGGCTCCCAGGCCCGGAAGCCCCTGGATTCCGCCAGCTTCACGGCCTCCCGGACCGCCAGCCGCTCCGTGCGGGAGGCGCTCAGATAGGTCTTGTAGCCCTCGGCAAAATCGTAAATGGCCTTGACCTTGGCTTCGTCCGCCTTTTCATAAACGCTCTTCGTTTCGTAGAACAGTTCTTCTCTCGTCATGGTTTTCTCCTTTTTCTCAAAGCACCGTCTTCATGGCGGCTTCGATGATCTCCAGCCCTTCGTTCAGTTCTTCTTTCTCGATGGTCAGGGCCGGCATGAGCTTCAGCACGCAGTCCTGGGGACCGCAGCGCTCAATGATCAGTCCCCGCTTGAAGCATTCGTTCTGGACCTTGCCGCAGATATCCCCGATCCCGGAGAAATCCACCCCCTGGATCAGGCCGATACCCCGGGTAGTCAGGCGCTCGTCCATGGGCAGGAGACGGCTGCGGATGAATTCCGATACCAGCGCGGCTTTCTCCTCCGTCTGCTTCTCCAGCCCCACCTGCTCCCGGTACTCCAGAGCTGCCTGCGCGCCTACGAAGGCCAGCTGGTTGCCCCGGAAGGTGCCGTTGTGCTCCGCGGGGAGGAACTGATCGCACTCCGGCTTGATGAGCAGCAGGCTCATGGGGAAGCCATAGCCGCTGATGGACTTGCTCAGCACCACCATATCCGGTACGATCCCCGCCCGCTGGAAGGAGAGGAAGGGGCCGGTGCGGCCGCAGCCCACCTGGATATCGTCCACGATGAGCAGGACCCCCTGCCGGTCGCAGAGCTGCCGCAGGGCCCGGAGCCAGGGGGTGGGCGCCACATGGATGCCTCCCTCCGCCTGGGTAGTCTCCACAATAATGGCGGCGGGCTTGTCCACGCCGGAGTATTCATCCGTCATCAGATATTCGTAATAGGCGATGGTATCAAAGTCCACGCTGTTGGGATGGGGCACAAAGGTGGTAAAGCTGAGGGGAACATGCGCGCCATGGCGGTGGTACGCGCCGCTGGTGACGGAGAGGGCGCCCAGCGTCATGCCATGGAAAGCTCCCGTCAGGGCAAAGATCCCGGTACGTCCGGTGACCTTCCGGGCCAGCTTCAGGGCAGCCTCCACCCCGTTTGTGCCCGTCGGTCCGCAGAACATGACCTTGTAATCCAGCTTCTGGGGCAGCAGGATCTTCTCCTCGAAGGTCCGGAGGAAATCCGCCTTGGCTCCGGTATACATATCCAGGGCGTGGGAAATGCCGTCCTTCTCCAAATAATCCCGGATCCGGGTCTTGATATACTCGTTGTTGTGTCCGTAATTCAGCGCGCCCGCTCCGTTGAAAAAGTCCAGATACGCTTTTCCTTCCGCATCGTACATCCGGGACATTTTGGCCCGGACAAACTCCGTGGGAAAGCTTCGGCTGTAGGACCGGACGCCGGATTCCCGCCGCTCAAAGATCGAAGTGTCCATCTTGATTCCCTCTTTTCTCAGCGCCTCGAAGCGCTGCATGCATACTTCCAGAAATTCTTCCAGGGTGCCCCGGTTCTCCAGGGTGACGGTGCAGTGGGCCCGGAACCAGTCATCGGATTTTTGCGCTTTGATCCGCAGCCGGGCATACTCAGGGGTGATCCCTTCCCGGGCGACCAGCCGATTCACCCGGTCCTCCTCCGGCGCAACCACGGCGGCGGTAACATGGCACAGATCCCCCAGGCCGCTTTCCACCAGACCGATGGCGTCCACGGCGGCCAGAGTCTTTCCCTCCGCTTCTGCCGCGTCAAGAAGGCGCTTTACCTCCCCGCACACGTAACGATGGGTGATGCCGTTCAGTTGTTCCAGCTTTTCCGGGTCTCCGAAAACCTGGGCGCCCAGCTTTTTCCGATCCAGTACGCCCCCGGCCACCGTCCCGGGAAAGGCCGTGTCGATCTCCCCCAGCAGTTTCCCGTTCTCCCGCAGGAGGCGGTGATAAATGGCGTCGCAGTCCAGCACCTCGCCCCCCAGGGTGCGGATCGCATCCAGCGCCGTGGTCTTGCCCGATCCGGTTCCGCCGGTGATGCCGATCACAAACATAGGATTTTTCCTCCCGCAGCCTTTTTCAGCCGGTTCACCACCGCCAGGCCCACGCCGTCCTCCCCGGGACACCGCACCAGGATGCGGCGTATATCCGGGGTATCCAGCTCCCGCAGAGCGGCAAATACGTGGGCGGCCAGGGTTTCCGGTTCATCGCCCCGGCCATAGGCCAGGACCCGCTTGCCGGGGTAATCCCGCTCCTCCCCGAGCCAGCAGAGCACCGCCGTACCTTCGTCCGGTACGCTCTCCGCAAACCGCCGGAAGGTCTCCGCATCCCCGCAGCGCACCAGGGTCAGCTCCGCGGAGGGGGCGTAATGGCGGTATTTCATCCCGGGAGCCTTGGGGGTCTCCCCGGGCTGTACCAGTCCCCGGTCCAGTTCCACTTCTCCGAGACATTCCCGCAGCTGTTCCAGGGTCACGCCCCCGGGGCGCAGGATCCTGGGGGGAGAAACGGTAAGGTCCAGGATCGTGGATTCCAGACCTACCCGGCAGGGCCCGCCGTCCAGGACCGCCTCCACCTTTCCCTGCAGGTCATGGAGGCAGTGGATCGCTGTGGTGGTGCTGGGTTTGCCGGAGAGGTTCGCGGAGGGCGCGGCAACGGGTACCCCCGCCAGCCGGATGACCTCCAGGGTCGCCGGGTGATCCGGACAGCGGACGGCAACGGTATCCAGGCCTGCCGTCACCCGGTCCGGGATATGGGGCTCCCCGGTTTTCCGGCACCGGAGCACCAGGGTCAGAGGGCCGGGCCAGAACCGGTCCGCCAGGGTATAGGCCCTTTCCGGCACTTCCTCGCACCACTCCCCCAAAGCCTCCGGGCCCGCCACATGGATGATGAGGGGATTATCCTGGGGTCTGCCCTTCACTTCGAATATGCGCTTTACCGCATCCTCCTTCAGAGCGCTGGCACCCAGGCCGTATACCGTCTCCGTGGGCAGGGCCACCAGACCGCCGGAGCGCAGGATGGACGCCGCCTTTTCTGCCTCTCCGGGATTCAGCAGAAGTGTATTCATTCCCCTTCCCCCCGAAGCTTTTCCGCTTGCTCCGCGCTGCGGAGGGCGTCGATGAGCTCATCCAGATCGCCGTTCATCACGGCTTCGATCCTGTACAGCGTCAGGCCGATCCGATGATCCGTCACCCTTCCCTGGGGGAAATTGTAGGTGCGGATGCGCTCATTGCGCATGCCGGTACCCACCTGGCTCTTTCGCTCCGCGGCGATGGCCGCATCCCGCTTGTCCTTCTCGATCTGATACAGGCGGCTGCGAAGGATGCTCAGAGCTCTGTCCTTGTTCTTATACTGGCTGCGTTCATCCTGGCACTCCACCACCATGCCCGTGGGCAGGTGGGTCACCCGGATGGCGCTGGAGGTCTTGTTTACCTTTTGTCCCCCCGCCCCGGAGGAACGGAACACGTCGATCTTCAGGTCCGCTGGGTCCAGCTGAAAATCCACTTCTTCCGTCTCCGGAAGCACGGCCACCGTGACGGTGGAGGTATGGATGCGGCCCTGGGTCTCCGTATCCGGTACCCGCTGCACCCGGTGGACGCCGCTTTCAAACTTCATGCGGGCATAGGCGCCCTCCCCCTCCAGCCGGAAGACGATCTCCTTGATCCCCCCCAGCTCCGTTTCGTTCAGATTGTCGATCTCGCATTTCCACCGTTTCCGCTCGGCGTACATGCTGTACATCCGGAACAGGGAATGGGCAAAAAGGGCAGCTTCGTCTCCTCCCGCGCCGCCCCGGATCTCCATGATTACGTTTTTATCGTCGTCCGGATCCCGGGGCAGAAGCAGCAGCCGGAGCTCCTGCTCCGCTTCCCCCACATGACTGCGGCATTCCTCCGCTTCCTCCCGGGCCAGCGCCCGAAGCTCAGGATCCGTCTCCCCGGCCAGGAGCTCCTCGGCGCTCTTCGCCTGTTCCTCCCAGCGGCACAGCTCGCGATATTTGCTCACCACCGGCTCAAGAAGCTTCTGCTCACGGGAGAGCTTCCGTACCGCCTCCGGATCGTTGTACCATTCCGGGCTGGCGATCTTCTCCTCCAGCGCCCGGAACCGGGCTTCGATCTGTTCCAGCTTTTCCCGCATCCTACCGCCTCATTCCACTGCGTCCCACCGGGCGTACAGATCCTCGATCTGCCGCTCCAGCTCCGCCTTATCCCGAAACAGCTCCTCCAGCCGCTGGTAATCCGTGGCGTTCTCTTCGATCAGCCGTTCCGTCTCTTTTGCCTTGTCTTCCGTTTCCTGGATCTGCTTCTCCAGCAGCGCCCTTCTCCGCTCCGGAGAGGGGCCGGAGGCTTTTTTCTTCGGCTTTACCCCGTTCTCCTGCTTCTTCTCCGCCCGGGCGACCTGCTCCCGGCGTTCCTTCCGTTCCCGGTACTCATCGTAGCCGCAGCGGTAATCCAGCAGTTCCCCGTCCCGGAGTTCCCAGATCCGGGTGGCAAAACGCCGGATGAAATATCGGTCGTGGCTCACCAGAAGAAGGGCTTCGCCGTAATCCTCCAGGGCGTCCTCGATCCATTCCCGGGACATGATGTCCAGGTGGTTCGTGGGTTCGTCCAGAATGAGGAAGTTCACGTCCGTTTTCATGAGAATGCACAGACGCAGACGGCTCAGCTCCCCGCCGGAGAGATCCGCCACCCACTTGAAGGCATCTTCGCCGGAAAAGCCGAATGCCCCCAGCCGGTCCCTGGCTTCCTGCGGGGAACAGCCCCCTTCATACAGCATGGTGTCCACCAGATTCCTGTCCATGCGCTCGAAGCGGATCTGCTGCTCCAGCATGGCCCATTTCACCGAAGGGCCGAATTTCACCACGCCCCGATCCCCCGGCTCCCGGCCGGTGAGGACGTGGAGAAGGGTGGTCTTTCCCGCGCCGTTATCCCCAAGCAGGGCAATGCGCTCCCCGCCGGTGACCTGCAGCTCCAGATCGTGGAACAGGGTACGGTCGCCGTAGGCCTTGCTGAGCCCGTGGACCACCAGGGCGTCGTCCCCCCGGAATTCCATTTCTCCGAAGCGGGCCTTCATCCGCCGCTCCTGCTTCGGCTTCTCCGCCTGCTGCAGCCGCTCGATACGCTTTTCCATGGAAAAAGCCCGTTTATGGAGCTTGTCCGCTCCCATGAAAGCCCAGAGATGCAGGTCGTCCGCCGCCTTCTGGAGCTGGGCGATCTGCTTCTGGTTCTTCTCCCAGAGCTTCCTGGCTTCGTCATACCGCCGCTGCTTCTCCACCACGAAGAAGCTGTAATTGCCGCTGTAGTGTTCAACCACGCCGCCGGTCATCTCCATGATGCGGCTCACCGCGTGGTCCAGAAAATACCGGTCATGGGAAATGGTGAGCACCGTGCCCTTGAAATGGGCCAGAAAATCCTCCAGCCACTCCGTAGCGCGCAGATCCAGATGGTTGGTGGGTTCGTCCAGCAGCAGGATATCCGTCTGCTCCAGGATGAGCCGTGCCAGATTCACCCGGGTCTTCTCCCCGCCGCTGAGGCTGACAAAGAGACGGCAGCGCAGCTCCGGCGGCAGATCCAGACCGTTGGCCACCTTAGCCAGGGTATACTCCGTCTCGTAGCCGCCCAGCGCTTCGAATTCCGTCATCAGCCGGTCATAGGCCCGGGCGGCGCTCTCCCCTCCCGCGGCCATCTCCTCCTGAAGGTCGGCCAGCTTCGCCTGGATGGCGTCCAGCCGCCGGAAGGCGCTCTTCAGCACGTCCTCCGCCGTGTATTCCGGCGGAAAAACGGGGATCTGGTTCATGACGCCCACCCGTTTGCCCGTGCCGATGACCACCTCGCCCGCATCCGGCTCCAGTTCGCCGGTGATGATGCGGAACAGGGTGGTCTTGCCGCCGCCGTTTTTCCCCAGGAGTCCCACGTGCTCCCCTTCGTTCAGTTCGAAGGTGACGCCCCGCAGGATCTCTTTATCCTGCTCGAAGGCTTTGCGGACTCCCTTGACCGAAATATCGACCAAAGGTCCTTACTTGGTGCCGAAGATCCGGTCTCCCGCGTCCCCGAGGCCGGGAACGATGTAACCGTGATCGTTGAGCTTTTCATCCATGGCTGCCACGTACACGTCCACGTCCGGATGATCCCGCAGGACCTTGTCGGCACCTTCCGGCGCGCCGATGATGCACATCAGACGGATATGCCGTCCCCCATGCTGCTTGATGAAGCCGATGGCGGCGCTGGCGCTGCCGCCGGTGGCCAGCATGGGATCCAGAACGATGATCTCCCGGTCCGCAATATCGTTGGGCAGCTTGCAGTAGTATTCCACCGGCTGCAGGGTCTTGGGATCCCGGTACAGGCCAATATGACCCACCTTGCATCCGGGTACCAGGCTCAGGATACCGTCCACCATGCCCAGACCGGCACGGAGGATGGGGATGATCGCCATTTTCTTGCCCGCCAGACGCCGGACCTTTGCCTTGGCCACGGGGGTTTCGATCTCCACCTCTTCCGTGGGCATGTCCCGGGTGGCCTCAAAGCACATGAGACCGGCAATCTCGCTGACGAGTTCCCGGAATTCCTTGACGCTGGTTTCCTTATCCCGCAGAATAGACAGCTTATGCTGGATCAGGGGGTGGTTCAGTACGTGCAGAGTTCCCATTTTTCTTTCTCCTTTATTCCTGTCCGGTTTCTTGCCGGAACGCTTCGGTTGGCGATTGGCTGTATCCGTCCCGTTATACCGGGGGATTATTCAGCAGGAAATCTTTCAGCTTTTTATAATGCCGACCTTTGATCGCCCCTGCGAAGTGTGCCAGTTCCAGATACTTCAGTTCCTGATCATGATACCATTTTGCATCGTCTTCTTGGCAGGAAAGATTGTCGCACATCCCGACGAGGGCCGCTGCCGCATCCCCGAAAAACGGGCCCCGATCGGCCAGATTCCGGCTTACTGCGTCTATCAGCCCCGAAAGCTCGCCGGCCGAGGCTTCCTGCATGAGCTGATGAGAAACGAATCTGGAGGGAAAATCTCTGAGCACGAAAAGCGCCGCAGTCTCTTCAGCCGATCCGCCGGCACCGACCACATCCGAAATCAGCTGGGGATCCGAAAGGATGGTTTCCTTTTCTTGACGATAATACGCATGGATGATCTTCGCAACGGCATCATATTCAGGATCGGCGTCTATCTCCTCAAATGCAGTCTCATCAATGCCGTATTCATCTGCGGTTTTGCCTCCGGATGGGATAACCTCGGCCACTTTCGGCACCATTGCCCCTGCCGCCTTGCGATTCGCCTCGATCACGCTTATCGGAAGTCCCATCTTGACGCCGTTTTTCCCGGCCAGCTCCTTCAGCTCTGCGGCTGCCGCAGGATCTCCCGCTGCAAGTCTTTTTGCCAGATCCTCCGCTGCGTTTTCCGCAGCCTCATATGCCTCAATGTTCTCTTCGGCGAGAGCTGCTTCACAGAAGAGCTTGACCAGGGCGGCTTTCACTTCAGGATCCACAGGAGCGATCCGTTGCTGAAGGCGTTCCAGTTCTTCCAGAAAAAACGTCTCATTTGCCCCGCCGTCCTCGGTTCTGGCCTTCTGCATATTCTGAAATGCAGCAGAAAGATCACCCTCCGCCTCTTTTCTGCGGCTCAGCTGAACATAGAATTTTGCACGTTTGTGAAAAACGCGGTCTGCATCTTGATCACGCATCGTCAGACCTCCCCTATTCAAATTTGCTCCTATATCAGAAATTGCGGAAGAGCGCGTCCAGATCTACCGCGTCCATCTTTTCCTTAAGTGCCCGTTCCTTTGCGGCTTTCTCCGCTGCCAGCGCCTTTGCCTCTTCCTGCCGTTTCTTTTCTGCCGCACGCTTCTCTTCCTGGGTATTTTTCATTGACTGCAGCAATTCCATGATCGCCTGTTTATCCTGCGGGACATTCGGGTTGAGGATCGTGATATCGCCGGAATACAGATAATACTTTCTCTCCATTCCGAGAGGGAGGAAGCTTCTCATTTCATCCACCAATGCTGTATCGATCTTTCTGTTGATCGTTTTAAAACTGTATCCGCCGCGATTCACACTTTTCTGTATACTGGCGTCAGGAGCATACACAGCAAAATGCTTTCCACCGGGCAGCTCAATCGTAATATTCCCATATTTTGTTGACAAAAGGCCGCTTCTGGTCAGGGTTTTCGCGATGATCTTCCCCACATAGAAACCGCTGTAAACCTCGTCGTCTTTGGTGTTTTTCCAGAGGAAACAGAGTTTGGCATAACTGCCGGGACTAGCCGCCTGAATACTCTCTTCGACTGCTTTGTTATTCCCTAATTCAGTAGATCCGAAAGCATTCATCCCGATCATCCTTTCTCGGCCGGTGTCATCGCAATACCCGATTGTTCCGCCTTCAATCTTTCCAGTCTCTCCCTCTCCGCCTGACTCAGGCGGAGATATACCGGGTCCGGTTCGCCCCAGGCGCTCTCCGGCATGTGGGATGCGGCCAGGGCAACCCCCCAGGCGCTCTGGATCCGAATGGGTTCCGGGGCCAGCGTGTACGCCATGCCCCGCCTTTCCATTTCTCCCGCGGTGAGCAGCGCCCCGTCTCCCAGGAGCATCGGGGCTTCATCCAGCTCCGGAAGCAGCTCTTCCAGGCTCAGGGCCCTGTCCTCCCGCAGGCGCCGGGGGCTTCCCCCCTCGGCCCGGAAAAGGCCGTTGTAGACCTGGCCGCGTCGGGCATCCATGACGCAGCACAGGAGTTTTCCCTCCATATGGGCTCCCTGCCAGGCCATGGCCTCCAGGGTGGAAACCCCGCAGCAGGGTTTGTTTCCTCCCCAGCACAGGCCCTTTGCGGCAGCTACGCCGATGCGGATGCCGGTGAAGGAGCCCGGTCCCCGGGCAACCGCCACCAGGTCGATCCCCTCCATACCCCTGCCGGTGCGGCGGATCAGCTCCTCCGCCATGGGAAGCAGGGTTTCGGAATGGGTCAGACCGCAGTGCATAAGACTCAGCCCCAGAAGCTTCTCTCCTTCATACAGGGCGGCGGAGGCGGTCTTCGCGGAGGATTCCAGCGCCAGGATCAGCATGTGCTCCTCCCCTCCTCTTTCCGGGAAATGCGGATTTCCCGCCGGGTATCGTCCAGGCGGCGAAGGGTCACCCGCACCGCTTCGGGTCCGATGGCGCCTTCCACCCGCTCGCTCCACTCCAGGGCGCAGATCCCATACCGGTCGAGGTAATCCTCCCAGCCGATATCAAAGAGCTCCTGCTCATCCCGAAGCCGGTACATATCGAAATGAAAGAGGGGGATACTGCCGGGATATTCGTTGACGATGGTAAAGGTGGGGCTGCTGACGCTCTCCCGTATGCCGAGTCCGCGGGCGAGGCCACGGACGAAGGCTGTCTTCCCGGCTCCCAGATCCCCGTACAGCGCAACAACGCTGCCCGGACTCAGTTCCCCGGCCAGCTCCTCTCCGCAGGACTCGGTCTCCTCCTCCGAGGAAGTAAACACGCACTTCTCCACGTCCGCCCCGCCTCCTTCATAACCAAAGAATTATACCATGCTCTCTTCTCTTTTTCAACCGCTGGTATTTGCCTTTTCCCCATTTCCTGCTCTGCAGTTTCCGTCATTTTTCACAAGTTTGGCATTGCAATTACGAAATAAATATGTTATATTATTGAAAACTAATCGAGATAGGAGGAAACCGACATGGCAGATAAGGAACAATTCCCTGCAGGCGCAAGCAAAAGCCTGAAATATTATGTCTACCGTTTGCTGGATCCCCGCAACGGCATCACCTTTTATGTGGGCATGGGCAGCGGCAACCAGGTGTTCGCCCACGCACAAGGCAATCTGCGGGTCAGGCCTGATGATGAGGAAACCAACGATCCAAAGCTTGATCTGATCAAGGAAATCCGCGATTCCGGCCTGGAGGTCCTTCCGGTCATCCACCGCTGGGGATTGGACGAGACCACTGCCTTTGAAGTGGAATCCGCAGTATTGGACTGCTTCCTGGGGCTGATCGACAAGCGCCAGGGACAGCATCATGACCGTGGTACCGGCAATGCCGCCCAGCTGGTGGAGGGCCTGTCGCCGGAAATCTACGCTGAGCCCGATTTCAAGTACATCCTCATCAAAACCACGGACGAAAAGATCGCCCGTATGACGGCGGAAGGTGAGGAAGATCCCATTTTCGCCGCCTGCCACGAAGCCTGGAAGCTGAATCTGGACATTGCCCAGGACTACGATTACGTGATCACCTCCGTCCGGGGCATCGTCAAGGGCGTATACCAGGTGGTGGGCTGGTATCCTGTGGAAGGCCGGGTCAACCGCATCGGTTTTCTGGGCTATCGGGCGGAGCCGAAGATCTGGGATTACTTTGTCAACAAGCGCATCCCGGACGTATACCGCCGCCGCGGCGTGATCAATCCGGCCCAGTACTGCCAGCATAAGGATTGATCTCCCGATCCACGCATTCTACCGCCTCCGGCTGCGGCTTCCGCCTCGCCGGAGGCGGTTTCCTTTTCTCCGCACTTGTCAAGACTGCGGGAAGATGGTAAAATCACAAAGCATCGGCGAAAAAAGCGGAAAAGAGGTGGAAACATGAAACAGCGGCTCCGGAGATTCGGTTCATTCCTGCTCCGTTCGGATCTGTTCCTGCTCATTCTCTGTCTGGCAACCGCCGTTTTCGGTCTTTTCATCCTCTACAGCGCCACCCGAACCTATGAGACGGAGCGGTATATGACGGTGCAGATCGGCGCACTGGCCATCGGGATAGTTCTGTATTTTCTGTTCACCGTTCTGGATGCGGACCTGCTGTCCCAGCGATGGTACATTCTTCTGCCCCTCAGCGTTCTGCTGATCCTTTCCCTTCGCTTCTGGGGCGTTGAAGGCGGCACCGGCAACAAGAGCTGGCTCCGCTTTTTCGGCATCGGCATCCAGCCTTCTGAGATCGTCAAGCTCGCGTTCGTGCTTCTCCTTGCCCGTCAGCTTCGCTGGCTGAAGGAGCGGCAGAGGGGGATCAACTCCGTATCCTCCGTTTTCCTGCTCCTGGCTCACTTCGGCCTTTTTTTCGTTCTGATCGTCTACATCAGCGCGGACTGGGGCAGCGCGCTGGTCTTCTTCTTTATCTTCGCGGCCATGTGCTTTGCCGGCAGTCTGCATCTTCTCTGGTTCCTGGCGGGACTCGGCGCCATTGCCGCCGTGGTCCCCGTTCTTTGGAATCATTTTCTTTCGGATTATCACCGGGCCCGGATCCTGGCCCCCTATTTCCCGGATCAGGTGGACCCCACCGGTCTCGGGATCACCTGGCAGGTCAACCAAAGCAAAACCGCCCTGGCTTCCGGCGGGATCACCGGGCAGGGCTGGCTCCATGGCGCCAAATCCCAGTCCGCCATGCTCCCCTTCAAGCATACGGACTTCATCTTCGCCGTGGCGGGAGAGGAGCTGGGCCTGATCGGCTGCGCCGTCATCGTGCTGCTCCTCACGATCATCATCATTCGGGTACTTTACGTCGGGCTGCACAGCGGCAGCACCATGGATCTGCTCATCTGCATCGGAGTGGCCG
>Ga0310697_10002361_pt1 | contig 20195 bp, 18 predicted proteins | sample 172DNAGHGlowgp2_FD_203883 | JGI IMG/M metagenome (GOLD analysis project Ga0310697, IMG submission 203883) | Sheep rumen microbial communities from Palmerston North, Manawatu-Wanganui, New Zealand - 1728 DNA GHGlow gp2 (v2) (version 2) | ecosystem: Host-associated > Mammals > Digestive system >... | reverse complement strand
TGGCAAGGGGGGCACAACCCACCGAAGTGCGTTGTCCTAAGGAGTTAGTCGGACACAGGAGGTTCCATGGTTCACCTTGTCCCCAGCTGCTCTTCAGTAACGGCTCGACAACGGTCCTGTTTTTGGACGCCTTCACTGGAACGGTTTTGCCCTTATAGGCCTGTGCGGTTTCAATCTGGCCCTTGAGCATGTTCAGATAAGCCTTCATATTGCCGGGCATGTTGTTCATGTCGATGTTACCCGTGTTACCATAAGCAAGTACCTGCTTTGCGCGGTCGTCACCAGCGACGATGACCCAACCGCCACCATCGATGTTGAAAACGTAGTAGGCATTGCCCTCGACTTTAGAGGCCTCGGCATGGGCGAACTTGATGTCGGCAGTAGCAGCAGCTTTGATCCTGCCAGTAGCAGCCTGTAGCTTGACAAACGAATTGGCCGTGGCAAAAGCCTTGTTGGCATCAATAGCTGCGGCCGAAGCGTTGAAAGAAACGGCGGCAAAGGCTGACAGTAAACTGTAGCTTAAAACTTTTTTGAAATTCATAATAGGTTTGATAATGGATTAAAGTGTCAAAATAATAATCGCTTCAAAGTTAGGAATATTTTCTCAAATACATGCAAAAATATGAGGAAAAATGCTTTTGCAAGGGTGTTTTTTATTTTCTGCAGTTAGTGTTAATAAAGAAACAGGGGCTATATGGCCCCTGTTTTGATAAACTGAAGTGGTAAAGGCTGTTTACCAGCTCTGGTTCAGCAGATAGTCAACAAGTGCCGACACATCGGCAATCGTTACTTCATTGTCCTGGTTGCAGTCGGCCGCATCGAGGTTGATATCGCCATCATGGAACAGCATATAGTCGATGAGGGCAGGCACGTCTGCTATGTCGACAACACCGTCATTATTGACATCGCCGCGAATGAAAGTTACGGGAGGAACCCAGCCTTCGGGGGGCTCTACGCCGATGAGCATCTCGTGGCCTGAATTGAATCTCAGGTAATCACCATCGCGGTGGGTCATATTCAAGGCCGTTGAAACATACCAACCGTCGCAGGTTCCGTACCAACCGAAATTGAAGTGGAACTTGTCATCGGTGTTATATCCGTCACAGATGAAGGCGTGTCCTCCAGCTCCTTGAGTGTCACTGGCAGAATACAGGATGGGGCGACCGGCGTCAAGCTCGGTCTTCATCATGGCTTCCCACTCGGCGGTAGTGTAGCTCGAGGAGAACCAGCCATCCTTTTGGACATCCTCTGCACTGGACCTATAGCCGAAATTTATCATGGCATCCAATTGATTCCATGTATATGCGCCGCTGCCGTCAGGGCTATATGACATCTCCACAGCTTGACCACAGTAGCGGCCGAGCTTGGCGACTTCTTGGGCCTGCTCGTCGGTGTAAGTGTCCTGGACGAGTGTACTGGTGCTGTAATCCCAGTGGCAATAGCTCAACAACATCTTGTTGTAATCAAATGTGGTGGCGGGAAGCGCCGACACACGGCCGTAGCCCGAGCTATAGAATGATGGCAATGCATCGCTCGACTCGGGATATTTCCAGTAATACATCACTTGAGCCATAGCAGTGGCGACACAGCCCACAACGCAATATTCTCCGTTCTTCACGGGACACTGCCAGTCATAAGGATCCTCTTGGCCCCATGTGGTCATGATCAAGGGATCAACTCCGGTTCTGCCATTGTCAGACAAGTTGGCCGGAACAAGATCGTCGCCTTCATACAGCTGCAAGAACTCAATTTCGCGACTGTAGCTGCCAAGCAGACCTTTAAGGCCATAGGGCAGGTTTTTGAAATCCAATTGGCCCTTGTCGCTATAGCCTAACACTTGAGGAGCGCGGTCCTCGCCAGCGATAATAATAAAACCGCCGCCTTTGATGTTGAAGGCGTAGAAATTGTTGGCACCGGCTACTGCCTTTGAAGCCTCGGCATGGGCCAGTGTGAGGTCCGACATTGCTGCAGCCTTGAAGCCAGGCACACGGGCCGACTGTTGTTTAAGGAATGTGTTAGCAGTTGCACGAGCCGCATTGGCGTCGATGTTGCCTGCGTTTACACTAAACGGCATGAAGGCGAATGCCGTGAGTGCCAAGGCACTCAATAGGTTCTTTACGTTCATCATAAATTGAAACTCTAAAATGGTTAATAAGGTTGATTAAATAGTAGTCAGTTTGATGCTGTTGATTTTTTGCCGCCAAAAATAGTGAGTTTTTAGCAAAAAGACAAGAAAATGTCAATAAAACAAGAAAAAATCTTCACCATTGCTCGGTGCCCTTGCCGCATCTTGCAAAAACGGGCGATGCCGGTAAAGTGGCACCGCCCGTTGATGGGTTGTCGGGAAATGATTACCCGAAGTTGTCGTAGTGGATGGATGAGGAATCGACACCCAGCGAGTCAAGCACCTCGTTGACGGTCTGGCTCATCATGCCGGGACCGCACATGTAGTACTCGCAGTCTTCGGGGGCCTCGTGGTTGGCCAGATAGGTGTCGCGCATCACGGGAGCCACAAAGCCTGCAGTGTATTTCACGCCTGCTGCGTCGGCAACGGGATCGGGACGGTCCAGTGCCAGATGGAAGTGGAAGTTGGGGAAGTCCTTTTCCAGCTGCAGGAAGTCCTCCAAATAGAAGACCTCGCTCAATGAGCGTGCGCCATAGAAGTAGTGCATCTCGCGGTCACGGCAGTTAAGGGTGCGTGTCATGTGCAGGATTTGTGCGCGCAGGGGAGCCATGCCGGCACCACCGCCTACCCAGATCATCTCCTTCTTGCTGTCGAAGATGGGGTGGAAGTCGCCATAGGGGCCACTCATGATGACCTTGTCGCCGGGCTTCAAGGTGAAGATGTAGCTCGAAGCGATGCCGGGCATCACGTCCATGAAACCAGTGGCGGGTTTGGGTTTGAACGGCGGCGTGGCAATGCGCACCGTTAGCATGAAGCGGTCGCCCTCGGCGGGATAGTTCGCCATCGAGTAGGCACGCACGGTAGCCTCGTCGTTGCGGCACTTGAGGCCGAACAGGCCGAATTTTTCCCATGTGGGCAGGTACTCACCCAGCGACTCCTTGTCGATGTCCTTGTCATAGTCCATTTCGTACTCGGGAATCCTGATCTGGGCATAGCTGCCGGGGATAAAGTCCATGTGCTCGCCCGGGGGCAGGGCCACGATGAACTCCTTGATGAACGAGGACACGAGCTTGTTGCTCACTACGGTGCACTCATATTCCTTGACCGACAGTACACTGTCAGGCACCTGGATAGACATGGTGTCCTTGACCTTGACCTGGCAACCCAGGCGCCAGTGGTCCATCTGCTCCTTGCGCGAGAAGTGGGGTACCTCGGTGGGCAGAATCTGGCCGCCGCCCTCGGTCACTTGTACCTTGCACTGGCCACAACTGCCCTTGCCGCCGCATGCACTCGAAAGCATCACGCCGTTCTCGTGCAGGGTGTTCAGCAGGGTGTTGCCGCTCTCGACTTCCAGTTCTTTGGTGCCGTTATTGATGTTGATTTTTACTTTGCCCGAGGGCACAAGATAGTGCTTGGCAACGAGCAGCAGGATGACGAGCAGCAGCGTGAGCACAAGGAACACGGCAACGCTCGATAATACCGTTAATCCAGTTGAATTCATAATCAGTATCATAGTGTGTACCCTCCTTATCCTAATTTAATGCCCAGGAAACTCATGAAGGCGATGCCCATGAGACCAGTAATGATGAATGCAATACCCACTCCGCGCAGGGGCTTGGGAATGTCACTATAGGCCAGTTTCTCGCGAATGGCGGCAATGCCCACGATGGCGAGCAGCCAGCCGATACCCGATCCGGCGCCGTAAATCATTGCCGTGCCTGCCGACCCGAAGTCACGCTGTTGCATGAACAGCGAGGCACCCAGGATAGCGCAGTTCACTGCAATCAGCGGCAGGAAGATGCCCAGCGAGGCATAGAGTGAGGGGGAGAATTTCTCCACTGCCATCTCGACCAGCTGTGTAGCCGATGCAATGACAGCGATAAACAGAATCAGGCCCAGGAAACTCAGGTCAACGCCGGCGAGGCTTGGACTGAGCCATGTCAGGGCGCCCTCTTGCAGGACATACTTGTTGAGCATGTAGTTGATGGGCAGTGTGACCACCAGCATGAAGGTAACCGCGATGCCCAGACCAAAGGCTGTCTTCACGTTCTTGGAAACTGCCAGGAACGAGCACATGCCCAGGAAGTAGGCAAATATCATGTTGTCGATGAATATCGACTTGATAAACAGATTAAGTTCTTCCATTGTCTCTAGTGGATTGAATGGTTAAACATGCTCATTAGTTCTCCTGCAGTTCCTTGTTGTGTGCACGGTGAACCCAGATGATGCAACCCACGGTAATCAGCGCCATGGGAGGCAGAATCATCAGGCCGTTGTCCATGTAACCATGGTCATAGCACCACTGCGGAATCACACGGAAACCAAACAGTGTGCCAGAACCAAGCAACTCACGGAAGAAAGCCACAATCACCAGGATGATGGTGTATCCCAGGCCATTGCCGATACCGTCAAGGAACGACGGCCAGGGACGGTTGTGCATCGCGAACGCCTCAAGACGGCCCATCAAGATGCAGTTGGTGATAATCAGTCCGATGAACACCGACAGCTTCTTGCTCACGTCATAGTTGTAGGCGATGAGGATCTGTTGTACAATGATTACCAGCGCGGCGACCACCACCAGCTGCACGATGATGCGAATGTTGGTGGGGACGGTTTTGCGCAGGAATGAGATAATCACGTTGCTGAACGCAAGCACTGAAATCACCGAGATGCCCATCACGATAGCGGGCTCCAGACTGGCGGTGACAGCAAGCGCGGAGCAGATACCCAAAATCTGCACCAGGATGGGATTATCCTTGGACAGCGGGTTAAATAATGCTTCTTTGTTTTTCTTGGATAACATAATCGTGGATGGGTTTATTCGGGTTGATTGTCATTGGTTTCACTCTCGATGGCATCGGCGGTGCACTGTGTGCCGCCGCTGTTACCGAGTTTCTTCAAGAAGGCCTCATAGGAAGCCAGGCAGTCGGCCATCATGTCACTCACACCGCGGCTGGTGATGGTGGCACCGGTCAATGCGTCGATCTGCTCGGCACCATCGGTGGCCTTCTGGCCTTTCTTGAGCACGGCTACGCTCTTGAACTGGCCGTCAACAAACAGGTGCTTGTCCTTGAACTCGTTCTGGAAGGGCTGCTCTGCAATGCGGGCACCCAAACCCGGAGTTTCGCCCTCGTGCGAGAAGTTGGCGCCGTAGATGGTGTTACCGTCATCATTCACGGCAACATAGCCCCAAATGGGACCCCACAAGCCGGCACCATAGACGGGAAGCACATACTTGATGCTGCCGTCGTCCATGCGGCATTTCATCACGGGCAATTTGCGCTCGGCAACAGGCAGTTTCACGTTTTTCTTCATTTGAACATCAAAGGCCACATTTTTGGCACTGTCAACGATGTTTCCCTCACTATCAACTAGCAGGTCTTGGATGATGTATTTCTCATACATTTCCTTGACTTGGGCATCTTCGGGGGCTGCGATGTGCAGTGCGCTCATAATCTGCTTGCGCGTGTCGTTGGCAATGTTTTCGTTCTGTTTGGGCTTGAGTGCCATGTAGATGAAAGCCAGCACGGTGCCCACAAGCAGAACCATGATTGCTGCATACAGGATTTGATAAGTGTTACTGTTCTTGTTCATAGCTTATCCCTCCTTTATTATTTAGTGGCGGCGCGGCGAGCGCGGCGCTTGATGTTAGACGATATCACGCAGTGGTCGATGAGCGGGGCAAACGCGTTCATCAGCAGGATGGCCAGCATCATGCCCTCGGGATAACCACTGTTGTAAACACGAATCAGGATGGCAAAAACGCCAATCAGCAGACCGTAGATGTATTGGCCTACCTTGGTGCGAGCTCCAGTGACAGGGTCGGTTGCCATGAACACGGCACCAAAGGCAAAGCCGCCAAGACATAACTGAGTCCACGGGTCAAGCATCGAAGCAGGGTAGGTGACACTGGGCAATGCGTGAACCAGTGCAGCCATGCCCAGGCCGCCAACGAATACCGAGCACATGATGCGCCACGAGGCAATGCCCGTGAGCAGCAACAATGCGGCACCCAGCAGGATGGCAATCATTGAGGTCTCACCAGGAGAACCGGGAATCAGGCCAATGAACGCATCCATGCAGCTGATGGGCTCGCCCAAGACGTTGGTCATGTGCAACTGGTCGCCAACGTTGGTGGCCACCTGTCCCAGCGGAGTGGCACCGGTGAAGGTGTCGGCAACAGTGCCGCCGCCCATGCCAAATGCGCTGTCCAGCTTGATAAACGCCTCATCGCCGCTCATGCGCGATGGGTAGGCGAAGAAAAGGAATGCGCGGGTAATCAGGGCTACGTTAAAGATATTCATTCCAGTGCCGCCAAAGACCTCCTTGGCAAAGATGACAGCAAACGCAGTGGCGACAGCTGTCATCCACAGTGGCGTATTAATGGGAACAATCAGCGGGATGAGGATACCGGTAACCAGAAATCCCTCCTGAATCTCCTTGTGGTGGATCTGTGCGCTGATGAACTCGATGCCCAAACCTACGGCATAGCTCACGACAATCACCGGCAGCATAGCCAGCAAGCCATAGAGCCACATCGTGAACCAACCGGTGGCGTTTTCACCGATGGCGATGTAGTGCTGATAGCCGATGTTGTACATGCCGAACAGCAACGCAGGAAGCAAGGCGACAACCACTGTGATCATGGTGCGTTTCAAGTCATTGCCGTCGTGGATGTGGGCGCCCGACCGCGATGTCGCGTTGGGCGTGAACAAGAAGGTCTCCATGCCGTCATACACCGATTCCAGCTTGGCAAGTTTGCCGCCGGGACGGAATGAGGGCTCAATCTTGTTCATGAAATTCCTTAATGCTTTCATATCAATGTTTTTGTTGAATTGCGGTATTATTTGACTATTATAATTAAATAATGTGTGTCACGACATCTCGGCGCGCAGTTTGTCCAGACCCTCGCGCACGATGCGCTGCAGTTCCAGTTTGGAGGTGTCGGCAAACTCGGCCAAGGCAAAGTCTTCGGGAGCAATTTCATAAATGCCCAACTGCTCCATCTTGTCGATATCACCGCTAATGATGGCTTTAATCAGGAACTCGCCGTAGATGTCCATCGGCAGCATGTCATCATACTCGCCGGTGCGCACGATGGCGCGCTCACCGCCCTTGATGCGGCTGTCCATGCTCACGGGTTTGCTCAGGCCGCGCAACCATGTGGTGAATGTGCGGTAAAGCGAGAAACGGTTGGGGTTGAGCGACGCCCATCCCATGAACTCGTCGGGTTTGTTGTTCTCGGGGATGACGGTGATGTGGCGATAGGGTGCTCTCAGCCATTGGTCGGCATTGACCTTCACACCAGTAAGCACGTTGCCGCTGATGATGCGGCTTTGAGCAACATTGGTCAGCTCATTCTTGAGCACGGTCTCCAAATTGGCGCCCATTGTACTCTTGACATAGCGTGGTTGCTGCACCATCTCGCCGGTAATGGCCACAACAGTCTCGTGGTTCACCTTTCCGGTAGTGAACAGCTCGCCGATGCGTGCCAGCGTCACAATGTCCATCGTCCAAACCACATCGCCCTTGTTCACGGGCTTGATGTTGTTGGCTTGAACACCGACGTTGCCGGCAGGGTGGGGACCGCAGAATGTAGTCACCTCGGCACCTGGGGCATCGATCTGTTGCCCGTCGCTGACACCGATGTACACTTTGCCGTCGGTCATGCCGTTAAGCACCTCAACTCCCTTGGCAATGTACTTGCTCTTATCTCCCAGCACCACTGCCAAGTCAGGGGCCAGCGGTGCCGAGTCAAAAGCGGTTACAAAAACGTCGCGGGGACGGATGCCGGGATCAGGCACCACGTCATAGGGGCGTTGGCGCATCATCACCCACAAGCCCGACTCGAGCAGCACGTCGAGTGCCGGTTGCTTCAGGTCATGGGCCACACAATCGCCACCCCCATCGGGAGCAATAATGATAGCGTCGATGTGGCGGCGCTCGCCGCGACGAACTTCCTTGACGACGCCACTCATGGGCGAAACAACTTTGATGGCCTCATGATTCTTGTCATGATAGAGGGGTTCGCCGGCAGCGACATGCTCTCCCTCTTTCTTTTCCATGCGGGGAATAATCCCATGGAAATCGTCGGGAACGACAGCCACACTGGTGGGAGCATCGGCAATAACAATGTTGTTGTCGCTGATGAGTCCCAATAGATGGATGTCAAAACCCTTCTTGAGTCTTACAGTTGCCATGATATTGTTATTATAGTTTTATTTATATTAAATAATATAATGTGGGCACAAAGATAGTGAAAGTCGGGCGGAATGCAAAGAAAATTGCCATTGTTAATAAAAAAAACTTGAAAAAAATCGTTTGAATTGCGGTGTTTTCAAATATTTGTGATAAATTTGCGTTAATTTTTTGAGCAAAATGGCTCCGATTAAGTGCCAAAAAGGCCGCCATGTATAGCCGAATTTATTGTGCCTCAATGTCTTGTGATAACCTCACATGGATTAAGGGGGCGCTGTGAACCATAATTGTGAGAAACTAAACTTTAATACTAAACAACTAATTTTATTAATCATTTTTTTAACTAATTTAAATTATGGCTGAACAAACAAACATTCAGAAGCCACAGACCGCTGCCAAGAAAGACGTGGCCAGCAACGTTAGTGGTATCAAGAGCGCATCGCTCGTCATTCTCGTTTGCTTTATCATCGCAGTACTTTTCTTCCTCTTTGTACTCGGTGCTCCTAGCAACTTCAAGGTATCTCCTAGCCTGTTGAGCTTGGATAAGGAAGGTCCCCAAAACCTCCTCGGTACCGTGTTTAAAGGCGGTGTCGTTGTGCCCGTGCTTATCACCTGCTTCCTTACCGTGATCGTTCTCTGCGTTGAGCGCTGGATCGCTCTGGCTAAGGCTAAAGGTAAAGGCAACACCACCAAGTTTGTCGAGGACGTGAAGGCTGCTCTGCGCAACCATGACCTTGCTAAGGCTGAGGACCTCTGCCGCAAGCAGAAAGGTACTGTTGGTGCCGTGGTTTATGCCACCCTGCAGAAGTACAAAGAGATGGAGAAGGACACCATCCTGAGCAAGGAGCAGAAGGTTGCTTCTATCCAGGCTACCCTCGAGGAGGCTACCGCTCTTGAGATGCCCGCTCTGCAGCAGAATCTGCCCATCCTGGCTACCCTGACCACTCTGGGTACCCTGATCGGTCTGTTCGGAACTGTGTTGGGTATGATCAAGTCGTTCCAGGCTCTGTCAAATTCAGGTGCTCCTGACTCAACCGAGCTGTCAACCGGTATTTCTGAGGCACTTGTGAACACCGCTCTCGGTATCGCAACCGCTGCCCTCGCACTGATCGGTTATAACTTCTACACCAACAAGATCGATAACATGACCTATGCTATCGACGAGCTTGGCTTCGCTACTGTTTCTACCTTCTCCGCTACTCACTAATTAATGGGTTAGCAACTGTTTAAGTAACCTTTTTTAAACAAACAGATTAAGGTAATCTAGAAATATGGGAAAAGTCAAAATTAAAAAGAAAGAGACGCGCATCGACATGACCGCTATGTCCGATGTGACTGTGCTTCTGTTGACTTTCTTCATGTTGACTTCTACATTCCTTCAGAAAGAACCTGTGACTGTGATCACACCTCCTTCGGTTGCCGAGGAGAAGGTTCCCGATGCTAACCTGTTGTCTGTCCTCGTCAGCCCACAAGGCAAGGTTTTCCTTGAGGTGCTCGGTAGCAAGGACTCGACGATGAAGAGCGAGACGGTTCGTGCCGACTTGCTTAAGAATATGGTTGCCGAATACAAGAAGACTCATCCCAGTGCAAACCTCCAGTTTACCAACAAGGAGATTGAGACCTTCTCAAAGCTTAATGCTTTCGGTGTACCCATCAGAAATATGAAAGAATGGTTGAACCTGGAACCTGACGAGCGAGACAAATTCCTCGAGTCAGAACAGAATCCCGGTGTTCCAATCAACATGAATGAAGATCCAAACAACCCCAACGAATTCCAGATGTGGATCAGGGCCGCCTATAACTCGGTGAACCCCGAACTGCAGGAAGCGATGGTAAGAGGACGTGGTATTTCAGTCAAGGCCGACCAGACAACGCCTTACAGCGTGGTGAACGTGGTAATGGATAACCTCCAGACCATGAAGATGAACAAGTTCACTCTGATGACGGCCCTTAAAGTAGAGGAGGAATAAGATATGGCAATTAAAAGTAAAAGTCGTCAGAAAAAGTTCGATACCCGTATCGACTTCACTCCTATGGTTGACATGAACATGCTGTTGATCACATTCTTTATGTTGTGTACCACCATGATCAAGAGCCAGACGCTCCAGATTGCGTTGCCAACCAACGAAACTGTTACAGAAGAACAGAAGAACAAGGTAAAGCAGTCCGAGGCTGTTACTATCATCATCGACGGCAAACTCGATGATAATGGTCTCTCAAACCCCGATGAAGGTATGCTTTACTACTACGAGGGTATGCCCGAAACCGACCGTCTTGCTCAAGGCGAAAGCAACATGGAGCAAGTTGAGTTTGGCAAGAAGGAAGGCGCTTATCCCGCAATTCGCGGCATTCTGATGAAAAAGAATGAAGAAGTGTGCAAGAGAATTGCTGACCTCAAGAAAGATTGGAAAGACATGAAATTCTCTAAAAATGAGGAGCTCAACGATTCAATCTATCAGGCCAAGGCGAAGGAAATCCGCAACGACTCTACCCTCAAGCGCCCTGTTGTGATCATCAAGGCTACGCCTAACGCCAGCTACGCCCACGTTGTGAGTGTGCTCGACGAGATGCAAATCAACAACATTAGCCGTTATCAGATTGACCGCATCAACGAAGTTGACTCGGCCATGATGATCATGGTGAAGGCGAAGAATGAGAAGAAATGATGAGGATTAATGGATTTGTTAAATTTTAAAAAGAAATTCAATTATGGCAAAAGAAGTTGATCTTTCATCGCGTGAATGGTGTGACCTTGTATTTGAAGGAAAAAACAAGGACTTCGGTGCCTATGTAATACGTACCGACTCACCCAAGCGTCACAACAAAGCTGTCTTCTACACCCTTTTGGGTGCAGTCATCTTCGGTCTGTTGACTTTCGGTTTTGTGAAGGCCAACCAGTACCTGGAGGAGAGAAGACTCGCTATGCAAGGTGACCAGGAAGAAGTGCTCATCGACATTACTCAGGAAGCTGAAGAACCCGAACCCGAGGAACAGCGTCTTGAACAACCCAAGCCCGAGGTGCTCCCCGAGGAGGTCTTGAAGTCTGTGAAAGTTACCGAGCTCCAGATCGTCGAAGACGAGAAGGTGAAGAAGGAAGACGAGATCAAGACTCAGGACGAGTTGAAGGAGACAGAGACCGCCTTCGGTCAGAAGGATAACGAGAAAGGTACCGAGGACCGTAACGTTACTCGTACCCTCAAGGAAGAGGTTGTCGTTGAGAAGCCCGTTGAGAAACCCAAGGAGGTAAAGGAAGAGATCTTCAAGTCAGTAGAGCAGATGCCCCAGTTCCCTGGTGGTGATCAAGCGCTGATGAGTTATCTGAGCAAACACATCAACTATCCGCCCATGGCTGCCGAGAACAACATTCAAGGTAAAGTCATCCTGCAATTCGTTGTGGAGAAAGACGGTAAGGTAGGTGAGGTGAAGGTTGCCCGTTCAGTGGACAAGGACCTTGATAGGGAAGCTGTCCGCGTCGTTAAGACTCTGCCTAAGTTTACCCCGGGTCGTCAGAATGGTCAGGCCGTGCGTGTATGGTACACGCTGCCCGTTACCTTCAAGCTCCAGGGTACCAACTAATCGATAATCCGATTAATACCTGATATCAAAAACGGCATCGCATCAAGCGGTGCCGTTTTTGTTTCTGTTATTTTGATTCCCTCGTCCCTCCCTCGGTCGTGGCCAGTGGTCAACTGGCGGTAGTGCTACGTGCTGGATAAATGCGCCGTGCAGCGTGCTGGTGTGCTGGACTTGCTCCGTGAAGACCCGTTCCCGGGAATACTGCAGTCCCTTGCAGTGCCACAATTGAAAGGTTCAGTTCGCCCCACTATCCACAACCTACAATTCCTGATTTATGTCCTGTTCTAGATTAATTCGGTAGAGAAGTTGATAGACTGGATTTCAATGTCCAGTTGGCGCAGTTGTGCCGACAGCTTGTCTATCTGTTTGCGCATGGCTTTGACATCAACTGTTGTCACATACTTAATCTCACTGCGGGAGTAGCGTTCGCTTGATGCTGATGATGCATGGTTGAAAATTTGCTGCATCATGCTCACTCGCTTCGTGAGCACGTCGCGTTCAGCCATGAGCTGGGTTAGCGACTTCTCGCCGCTCATGGTTTGCAAGTTGGTCAGGTTGATGCGGTAGATGTATTCCTCAAGTTGCTTCAGGCAGCTGTCCAGTTCCTTGAGCAGGTCCTTGGGATCCTCGGCAGGCTCATCACCTTCCTGTACTTTCACATTGTTTGACAGACGCGTTGACAGATCACTGATGCGTGTCTGCAGGTCCTTGCGGATACTTAATGCTTCGGCTAGTTTCATGTCTTTTCTATTTAATGGTTTATCTGTCGCAAAAATAAATAATATTTGCGATATCATCCACCCAAAAATAAGAAAAAACCTGCGGCCCAGTGCGGACCGCAGGTTTTTTTCAATTAATCAGTGTCCTGTGCTTACTTGTTCACCTGGAAGCGGTTCCAGCCATCCTTCAAGTGAGCTACCACCTGGTTGGCGGCGGCAAGACCGGCGTTGATGTTAGCCTCGGCGGTCTGGGCACCCATCTTCTTGGGGGTGAAAAGTACGCGCTCGGGGTACTTGGCCTCCAGCTCGTCGCCGTTGGCGGGCTTCACGTCAGCAACGTAGCGGAAGTCGGGACGGGCTTCCATAGCCTCGGCCAGACCAGCCTCGTCGATGACCTCCTTGCGGGCGGCATTGATGAGCACACCATTCTTGGGCAGCATTTCGATGAGGCGCTTGCCAATAGAGCCGCGTGTTTCGTCGGTAGCGGGGATGTGAAGGCTCACATACTGGTTCTCGCTGTACAGTTCCTCGACACTGTGAACGGGGTGGATGCCGTCGGCCTCCATCACTTCGTCCTTCACCCAGGGGTCGAGAGCGCTGATCTTCATGCCGAAGCCCTTGGCGATGCGTGCAACGCAGCGGCCAACGGCGCCATAGGCATGGATACCCAGCGTCTTGCCCAGCAGCTCGGTGCCGCTGGTGCCGTTATAACGATTACGGATCAATGTGACGAGCATACCCATTACCAGCTCGGCAACAGCATTGCTGTTCTGACCGGGAGTGTTCATCACGCACACACCGTGAGCAGTAGCCTCGGCCAGGTCGATGTTGTCATAACCAGCACCGGCGCGAACAACCACCTTCAGTTGGGGAGCTGCGTCAAACACTTCCTTGTCCACCTTGTCGCTGCGCACGATCAGACCGGCGCAGTCGGCGATGGCCTTAATCATGTCATCGCGGGTGCCTTTCTCAACCAGTACCAGCTCGTGGCCGGCGCCTTCAATCACTTCACGGATGCCCTGAACTGCTACGGGAGCAAAGGGCTTTTCGGTTGCAACTAAAATCTTCATGATTCTCTGTTACTCCTGTTTTATCTATATCATTAATGATTGTTCTCAAACTCCTTCATGGCTGCAACGAGCACCTTCACGCTCTCCAGGGGAAGTGCGTTGTACAGTGATGCGCGGTAGCCGCCCACCGAGCGGTGACCCTTGATGCCGACGATGCCCTTGGTGCCTGCGAAGTCCAGGAAGTCCTTCTCAAGCTCCTTGTACTCGGGCTTCATTACGAAGCAAACGTTCATGATTGAACGATCCTCGGGCTTAACGGTGCCCACAAACATCTTGCTCGAGTCGATGGCGTCATACAGATAGGCTGCCTTCTCCTCGTCGATGCGCTGCAGTTCCTTCACGCCACCCAGCTCTTTGTACCACTTCAGGGTCTGCAGGGCTGCATAGATGGGGAATACAGGAGGTGTGTTGAACATGGAACCCTTGTCAACGTGAGTCTTGTAGTTTACCATCGTGGGAAGCACGCGGTCAACCTGGCCCAGAACATCCTCCTTAACGATAACGAAGGTAACGCCTGCAGGGGCGATGTTCTTCTGAGCACCACCGTAGATGAGGTCATACTTCGAAACGTCAACAGGACGAGAGAAGATATCTGACGACATGTCGGCTACCATGCGAACGGGCACGTCATAGTCTTCACGGATCTCAGTACCGTAGATGGTGTTATTGGTAGTGATGTGGAAGTAGTCAACATCGGTGGGAATGGTGTAGCCCTTGGGAATGTAGGTGTAATTGTCCTCCTTGGAAGAACCCACAACCTCAACGTCACCAATCAGCTTAGCCTCCTTGATGGCCTTGTTGGCCCATGTACCGGTGTCAAGGTAAGCAGCCTTGGTCTTCAGCAGGTTCATCGGTACCATATAGAACTGGGTGCTGGCACCACCGCCCAGGAACAGAACCTTGTAACCCTCAGGGATGTCAAGCAGTTCCTTGAACAGGGCCTCGGCCTCGTCAACAACAGCCTGGAACTCCTTGCTGCGGTGGGAAATCTCAAGAATCGACAGGCCGGTGCCTGCAAAGTCACGAATAGCGTCAACGCACTTGTCCAGAGTGTACTGGCTCAGGATTGACGGTCCAGCATAAAAATTATGTTTCTTCATAATGTTAATTGAAATTAGAAGTTATAATAAAATAATGTATTGATGTCAGTGTCATGTCATTTTTTGACTGTGACAAAGATACTCCTTTTTTTTCATTGGCGCAATATTTGCGCAAAAATCGCTTTTTGTAGCAATTTGTCAATTTGTAGCATAACCTGCTGATTTTGTGACGAATTTTGCTCCCAAAATCAAGGGTTTGGTTTCAAATTGTCTTTTCTCTTTGATTTTTGTGGCAAAAGTTTTTTTCTCCATTTTTTGCTTTTTTCACAGTCAGTGAAAAAAATATGAAAAACCTTCCCAAAAATGCTTGTGTTTGGAAAAATAACTGTATATTTGTGACGCTTTTTGAAGACGGTGTGAACCAGTTCACAGTGTCCGAAAATTGAAAATGATTAATAACTTATTTTTATAGTTTTTCTAATTAACATCATTTTTGTATTATTATCATGAACGTTGAGAAAATTATGGCCGACCTGGAGGCTAAACACCCAGGCGAATCTGAGTATCTGCAGGCTGTACGCGAAGTCCTTGAGTCAATCGAGGAGGTTTATAACCAGCATCCCGAGTTTGAGAAGGCTAAGATTGTTGAGCGCATGGTAGAACCCGAGCGCATCTTCACCTTCCGTGTAACCTGGATCGACGATAAGGGTGAGGTTCAGACCAACCTTGGTTATCGCGTGCAGTTCAACAGCGCTATTGGCCCGTACAAGGGTGGTTTGCGCTTCCACAAGGCCGTTACTCCCTCAATGCTGAAGTTCCTCGGTTTCGAGCAGACCTTCAAGAATGCTCTCACCACTCTGCCCATGGGCGGTGGTAAGGGTGGATCTGACTTCGATCCCGTTGGCAAGAGCGACGCCGAGATCATGCGTTTCTGCCAGGCCTTCATGCTTGAGCTCCGTCACAACATTGGTCCCGACCAGGACATTCCCGCTGGTGACGTTGGTGTTGGTGGCCGTGAGATTGGCTTCCTCAATGGTATGTATCAGAAACTCGCTCGTCAGTATCACACTGGCGTCCTCACTGGTAAGGGCATGACCTGGGGTGGTTCTATCCTCCGTCCCGAGGCTACCGGTTTCGGTGCTCTCTATTTCACCGAGCACGTGCTCCGCACTGCTGGTAAGGACATCAAGGGCAAGAAGGTCACCCTCTCTGGCTTCGGTAACGTAGCTTGGGGTGCTGCTACCAAGGCTCTCGAACTTGGCGCTAAGGTCGTTGCCATCTCTGGCCCCGACGGCGTTTGCGAGATCCCCGAGGGTATCACTCCCGAGATGATCGACTACATGCTCGATATGCGTGCTTCTAACCGCAACAAGGTTGAGGATATGGCAACCAAGTTCCCCGAGAAGGCAAAATTCACTGCCGGCAAGAAGGCTTGGAGCATTCCTTGCGACATCGCACTCCCCTGCGCATTCCAGAATGAGCTCAGCGAGGACGACGCTAAGGAATTGAAGGCTAACGGCTGCTGGTGCTGCTGCGAGGTTTCTAACATGGGTTGCCAGCCCGGCGCTATCCACTACTTCCAGAAGAACGGCGTTCTGTTCGCTCCTGGTAAGGCTGTCAACGCTGGTGGCGTAGCTACCTCTGGTCTCGAGATGACTCAGAATGCTGCTCACCTCAGCTGGTCAGCTAAGGAAGTTGACGAGAAGCTCCACTGGATCATGGAGAACATCCACGAGCAGTGCGTGAAGTTCGGTACTCAGGCCGACGGCACCATCGACTACGTGAAGGGCGCTAACATCGCTGGCTTCATGAAGGTTGCTCAGGCTATGCTCGAGCAGGGTGTTATCTAATCCTGATTGAAGGATTGCTTAACTAACCGACTATCGGACATCGGGCAGGTTGTGAAATTCGCAGCCTGCCCGAGTTTTTTTCCCTGTACATGTTACCGCCGTCCACTTGAGGCGGTATAAGGCACGCCTCTTGCTTTGCTTGACTGTTTTTACTCCCATTTAAAATAAATTACCACTTTTCACGCACCAATGTTTGAAACTTTGCTTATCTTTGCAAATTGGAATAATGTAATTATCTATGAACGAAAACGAAAAATTGATTAAAACTATCATCGAAGCAATTCAGGAAAAAAAAGGACGCGATATCGTCCATGTCGATTTGTCGAGCATTGAGACGGCTGCTGCGCAGGGTTTTGTTATTGCAACGGGCAATACACCCATGCAGGTCGAGGCGATTGCCGACAGCGTCCGTGAGTATGTCGAGAAAAATGCTGGACAACGTCCGTTTAACTATGACGGGTATCAAAATGCCCAATGGGTAATCATTGACTACGGCAATGTCTTTGTCCATGTCTTTGTGCCTGACTTCCGTGAGCGTTATAATCTCGAGAATCTTTGGGCCGACGCACACATCAACACAATCCCCAATCTGGATTGAACCTAGTATTAAATCACTCTCATTAGCTTTTCAAGAAAATGGCTAACAACAATAATCAGCGCAAAAAGCCCAAGTTCAACATCTTTTGGATGTATGCGCTAATCATCGCCTTTCTCATCTCCATGTGGTTGATGAACCAGGGCGGTTCTGTGGCCCAAGAAGTGAACTGGACACAGTTCGAGAACATTGTTGAAAAAGGCGGGATCAAGTCGATTACCGTCTTCACCAACAAGAACTATGTCGAAGCTGTGCTCGTGGATTCGATGGCGGCCGATATCATGAAGGACATTCCCAAGACCGAGGCTCCTTTTGGGCCGACCGAGCGGGCTGCCAATAGAATAGTAACCCAGATTTCAAGTTCCGACAAGTTTGCCGATTACGTTGAGCAATGGAAACAGAAAGGTGTTTTCAATGGGCAGGTGAGGTATGACAAGGAGAGTGAGTTCTTCTCCAACATCTTTTGGATTATTGCCGAGGTCGTATTGTTTGTCGGCCTCTGGTTCCTGTTGCTCAGACGCATGGGCGGCGGTGCTGGTGGCGGCGGTGGCATCTTCAGCGTCGGCAAGTCCAAGGCGCGCCTCTTTGACAAGAACAATGACAGCAAGGTCACTTTCCAGGATGTCGCAGGACTGGCCGAAGCCAAAGTCGAAATTGCCGAAATAGTTGACTTCCTGAAAAATCCCAAACATTATACTGAACTTGGTGGGAAAATCCCCAAAGGAGCCTTGTTGGTAGGTCCTCCGGGAACCGGCAAGACGCTTCTTGCCAAGGCAGTTGCCGGCGAGGCCGATGTGCCTTTCTTCTCGATGTCGGGTTCCGACTTCGTCGAGATGTTTGTCGGTGTGGGCGCTTCGCGTGTGCGCGACCTCTTCAGGCAAGCCAAAGAGAAAGCCCCCTGCATCGTCTTTATCGATGAGATAGACGCTGTCGGCCGTGCTCGTGGCAACAAGGCAAACATGGGCGGCAATGACGAACGCGAGAGCACACTTAACCAGCTGCTTACCGAGATGGACGGATTTGGCACCAACAGCGGTGTCATCATCCTGGCAGCAACCAACCGTGCCGATATCCTTGACAAGGCATTGCTCCGCGCCGGTCGATTCGACAGGCAGATTTATGTTGAGTTGCCCGAACTCAGTGACCGCAAGGAAATATTCCAGGTGCACCTGCGCAACGTGAAAACCGATGGTTCGGTGGATTTGGATCTGCTTTCCCGTCAAACTCCCGGCTTCTCGGGTGCCGACATTGCCAATGTCTGCAACGAGGCAGCACTGATTGCGGCACGTCACAAGAAACAGGCGGTACAGCGCCAGGATTTCATGGATGCCATCGACCGAATCGTTGGTGGACTGGAGAAGCGCTCTAAGGTGATTACCGATGAGGAGAGGCGCTCTATTGCCGTGCATGAAGCCGGACATGCCACTGTTAGCTGGCATCTCCGTTATGGTGACCCGCTCATTAAGGTGACCATTGTTCCGCGTGGCAAGGCCCTTGGCGCGGCTTGGTATATGCCCGAGGAACGACAGATTGAGCCCAAGCAGGCATTGCTGGACAAGATCTGTTCCCTCATGGCCGGACGCGTTGCCGAGGACATGTTCCTGGGCTTCATCGACACTGGTGCTCTCAACGATTTGGAGCGAGCGACTAAGATTGCTTATGCGATGGTTACCTACTATGGTATGAGTGATAAGATTCCCAATATCTCCTATTATGATACTTCAGGTGAGTCTTACGGCTTTACCAAGCCCTATAGTGAAGACAGGGCGCAAATCATTGACCAGGAGGTTCAGGCAATCATCGACAGCCAGTATGAACGAGCTCGTGAAATATTGACCAAGTACCAACGCGGTCATCATGAGCTGGCCGACCTGCTTCAGCAGCGTGAGGTTATCTATACCGAGGATGCCGAACGGATCTTTGGGCCTCGTCAGTGGCAGTCTCGAACCGAGGCTATCCTCAACGAACCCGTGGCTGAACCCGCAGCTTTGCCCTCGACTGGCGATACTGAGACTGGTAATGCCGACACCTCTGATGGCGATGATGCAGACAGCAATGTGTCTGTCGCCTCAACGCCACCACCATTTGAACAAACAGATAACCAATAATTGAAACGCTCATGCCTATTGTTGAATTTAATGAGACACAAAAGGCGGCTTTAGTAAGCCTCTTGATAGAGATGGTCAATGCCGACAAGGTTGTTGATCCGGCCGAATGTGCAGTTTTCGATACGATTTGTGTGGAATATGCAGTCAGCGAGGAGACTTTCAATATAGGGCGTTCTCTTGATTGCATGGTCGCCGTCGACATCATGAAAAGAATGAGTGATATGCAGAAAATCGCTACCGCACAGTTGCTGACTCGCGTCATCGACGCCGACGCTAAAGACGACAACAAGGAAATTCAATTGTTTAATCTCATCTGCAAAGCCACAGGTGTTGATGTTCTTGTTAACGCCAAGGGTGGGGTAGAAGACTAAATTTATACATTATATTATAAATAAAAGGCCGTTGACCGTTTTTGATAGGTGCAACGGCCTTTTTTATGAGATTTGCCCTTTGAACGAAAAATTCTTAAAAATTTTTTGTAAATTTTTTGCCTCATTGAATGTGTTGATAATCAATATGTTGGAGTGAAAAATCTTGGTTTTTTGAGAAAAATGTTAATAACTATTTGAAAAATAATTGCGAAAAAATTTGGTCAGTATTAAAATTGGCTATAATTTTGCACCGCTTTTCGCCCCAAAAACGGGCAATGAGCAACTCGAAACAGAGTTCTTTGACATGTTTGCAACGATAGAGTAGTACAAGAGAACAGGGACATTTTTAATTGTTCCCGTTGATTCTAAAACATAGTACACAATAAAGCAGGAATCATCAAGGGCCAGACATTAATCTTCGGTTGCGTGTTGCGTTTTCATTAGTCTTTTTGTAGGAAAAGAAACGATAATACAACAACGAAGAGTTTGATCCTGGCTCAGGATGAACGCTAGCGACAGGCTTAACACATGCAAGTCGAGGGG
>Ga0310697_10002360_pt1 | contig 20198 bp, 17 predicted proteins | sample 172DNAGHGlowgp2_FD_203883 | JGI IMG/M metagenome (GOLD analysis project Ga0310697, IMG submission 203883) | Sheep rumen microbial communities from Palmerston North, Manawatu-Wanganui, New Zealand - 1728 DNA GHGlow gp2 (v2) (version 2) | ecosystem: Host-associated > Mammals > Digestive system >... | reverse complement strand
GTCGTAGGCAGCACATCAGGGGAAGCCTCCGGTACTGTGGTGCTGTGCGGGTATCTCTCGCTTGGCAAAGGCGTTGATGTGGCGGACCTTATAGACCCCAGGGCTGATCCATCCCCGGTTAGCGGACGGTACTACCTGTCGAACCATGTAGCCGGAATGCTGACCTCAAATCCGTCAGGCCCTGTCATATACGCGTGCGACTGCCACATCGAGAACGGAAAGGTCATGAGCATGCTCGTGAATCCGCAGTATCGGGACACCGGCGAGTCGCACGTACACAGGTCGTTCGTGCTGCGTGGAATGCCGCAGGGCGGGTATGCGATCAAGGGGGTGTCGATGTACAGCATTCTAGGGCTGATCCCCAAGGACGCAGCCGGCAACCAGATTCTCCCGGACAGCAGCGACGGGCTCCCGTATGGTGCACTTACGCTTCAGCTGTTCGGTACGTGGCAGTCCGCAGACAGTGTGGAATACACCCTATCGGTCAGAAAGAAGGACGGCGCCCCTGCCACAAGCTCAGACTGGGGTGACTATGAAGTCTTTTGGACCGGTGGCGGGGAGTCCGGGACTATCGATCTCGGCAATCTAAAAAACGCGCAGGGAAATGTACCGCGCCGGTCTGTATACAGTGCGGCCTGCGGCAGTATTGGGTTGATCGCCCGGTTCATGACGGTCGAGCCAACGACAGGCAGCCCGAACAGCCCAGACCCATCCAAGGTTCTTGGCCAGACGTGGACGTTCACGATGCCGGACGCCGCCCAGTGTTGGCTTACGAGCGGGTCGACCGTGAAAAACGGGACATTCGTCCTGAACCTCGGGATGTACCCGGAGATCACGCCGTATGTACCGCCTGCACCGGAGAACGGCGTTGCCTTCATAGTGGATGGATTGGAGATGCGCAGTCCCCAGTTCGGCGAGACCGACGCCAACAATGTAGACAGCGGGCAGCGGCAGTGGTATATCAGCAACGCGAGCGCTATGGGTGGTCCCTGGCTGTACTGGGTCGGTAGACACGTTCTGGCCGGGGATAGCCTGAATACGCCGTTCAAGTGGGTTGCACAGGATAGCCCGTGCACGCCACGGCCGATGCTTCTGCAGCTGAACCGCATGAAGGTAGGGTCTACCGGGTTCGTCACGTCATTGCAGGCCGCGCCGGGTTCGCCGCTGCGTGTCACGAGCGCGCAGACAGGCGCTACCGCCGTACAGGGAGCCCTTCAGATCGGCCTGGACGTCGACTTCAAGTCGTCTGCCGGAAATGTCGCCGGATCTCAGGTAGTGAAGCGCATCAACGGCACGACGTTCGAGACAGGACCTGTCGTCGAACGGATAGTGGCAGGTCCAGGCCTTGCCGTAAACCGGGAGCAGGGTATCGTAAGCGTGTCGGTCTCGAACGCCGTGTATTCCGGCGATTTCGAGACGATCGCCCTCAAGAACGCCAAGCAGGACCTCGCCGGCGGCGTGTTCCCGTACACGAAGCTTCTTGGCCCCGGCATTGCGTCTGGGTTCACCGCGAAGTTCCGTGTGCCGGACAATCTGCCGTACAAGCGCTATCAGATCGTGGTGTCGGCGTCAGTGTTCGGCGAGCTTGGCGTGTCTGACGCAACGATGGCTTCGTTCATGCTTGCGAACTCCATTCTGTCGGATCAGGCGTGCGCCGTTGCCTCAACGAACGGAGGAACCGTACTTGCCTCTGCGCCGGTCGCCGGCAGCCCTGCCGTTGTAGGGGTTCCGTTCAGTGCGTCCTACAAGGCGTACGACCCGATCCTCATACACGGGTTCCGCGCATCCGAGGACGGTACAGGGCCGTACCCGGTTCTTACCGATACGCCTGGACACCGTATTTCGGACGGAGGCCTGTGGCTGAAGGACAAGTACGGGAATCCAGCAATGGTGTATCCCGGGTATTTCGTAGGCATAGAGATCACGCGCTGCGCCACGGATGGTGCGGAGTACACGGCCCCGATCGGGTTTCTGAGCCTCAGGTGGAACCTGGTAGAGGCGCCTGCATCCTGAGTACGTTACGGAGGTGTGCCAAGGAAGACAAGACTGAAGTGCATGAAGTCAAGCGCGGCGACGGGATTGTCACGGTCGAGGTGACGTACACACCGCGTGCTGGCCGTCCGATTCGCCTTCACCGGCTTAGGCTGAAGATCACGAAGGCGGAAGGGTGCAGCCCGTTTGTGTTCGTGTACCAGCGCGCCACGAAAGGGGCTCCGATGGAGGATGGGTCTCCGCGCGACGAGTTCATATGCGTAGCGGACGAGTTGGATGAGGACGAGATCCCGCTGCATGAGCCTGACATGGAGCGCAACGTCCCGTTCTACCGTGAGGATTACGTGGAACTGCTGTTCCGCAACCCAGACCTGATGTATGAGTCGGCACGTTCGCTGCTGTCGTCGATCAAGGGCTAGACTGTTGTGCCGGCTGGTCTGTGTGTCGCTGGTTTCCGGGTGGTGCCGATTTCGTGTTGTCTACACCGGTCACCATCCCGGCCTTGCCTATGTGCATGTACGTAAGCCGGAATGTACCGAGTAGGAGTAAGATCCTGAGTATACTGTCATACAGGAACTCAACACTCGTTCTAAGCTTTTCATCTGTTGTATTGGCGGTAGTGGTGGCAGATTCGGCAGCAGCCAACGCCTCTTCGATGTCGTATCTAGCCCATCGCAGTATCGGTCTGCGACAGTTACTGTAACCATCAAACCCTATAGACGACCATGCGAAGTCGGTATTGTTACCTGTAACATTCTGATCGTCTGCAATTACTATCGGTAGCGTGTAATCACAGTTACGGGTAAACATGTCTTTCAGCACAACGTCCGTGGTAGTGACTGGATCACCTAAGGTGTTATTAGCGTAGTCGTATTTTGTGACGCTGTCGGCAGTAAGTGCAAACGTATCTGTGCTTGTTTCGTCGTTCAGCACAAGTTTCCCGTCAGACTTGAACTTGAAGTCTCCGTCATGGGCGTACAGGTCGAGTTCGCCGAACTTATCTGCTGTGGATTGTTTTATCTCACTGTTGTCTGTCCTGCCGTCACGACCGAATATGCGGAGTCCGTCACCTGTGTTTACATGCAGTCCATGGTTTGTGTTCGGCGTGGCACCGCTGTGCCAGATTGCGAGTCCACTTGCGTTCCTGTCGTTGAGAGATACTCCGCTTACAGTCCCGGCGTTTGACACGAAGAACTCTGGCGCCGGTGATACGAGGGCGGCTGCGTCCTGTTCGGCTGTCCGGTTGAGGATACCGCTCTCGGCCCATATGAACCGGCTTAGCGTAAGGGCTAGCCCCTTCTGGTGCCACTGTACCCCTGACGGCAGTATCATTGACAGTATGCCATGCGCATAGCTGTTGTTAGGCTTCTTCGTACTGCTTTCCCATCCCTGGCTAGTGTCTGAATTGGTGTCATTGACAAGCAGTGGCTCAATTTCAGCATATGGTACGTCCATGAGGTTGTTCATGGTATCGTAATATGTATACCCGCGCATGTTACGCCCACGGCATTTTACGTACCGTATATCATCACTACTGATATCGCCGAGCCCTCCGCCATACCACCAGGTTATGTCGTCAGAAGCCGCCCCATCCGTATACAGGTCCCCGTTATCATCCTGGTATACGTTTCCTCCAGATCCGACGCTGGCCTGGAAGCTCAGTCCGGTCAAGTCGAGCGAGAGCGACGGTTTATACCGTTTGCAGCCGGCATTGCCAACATTCTGTGATGTCAGCTGTATCGTTCCGGCGTTGTCTGCAGTCTGCTCGTTCCCGTCGCTGTCGGTGTATTTGACCGATACGCTTTCTTTATCCGAGTTCGAGAGACAGAACGATATGTTCGGCACAAGGTAGTTTGGTATCGTGATCGGATCTATCGACACCTCCAGCCGTGGACGGCAGTCTGTCTGCAAAAGCCTGACGTGGATGCTTCCTCCGGCGTTTGTCGTGAGCGCCCCTCCGACAGGCTCATCCTTGAAGTCCTCCTGCATGCAGCACGGGATCGTGATAGGGTTGATGACAGGGTATACGCTGCACTCCTTGAAGTTCTTCTCGAGCGAGATCAGCTGGTGCTTCATCGTCGCGACCTTGCCGCCCGCCGTCCTCTTGCAGTACATGATCTGCCCCTGGTCGCTTTTCAGCGGGTCTGTGCCGAGGTGCAGTTTATCCTCATCGTAGTACTTTATGCAGTCCGGCAGCTTCATCTCTATGACGGGCTGGACCGTGCAGCAGGCGTCTTCCGGCTTGACTAGCTTGAATGAAGTGACCTCGCCGTCGATCTGCCGGTCTGACTTTCCGCTTCTGTTGCTGACCTTTATGGACCCGTCGATCGCGCTTCCGTCGCGCAGGCTGAACGGGATGCAGGGGACGGTTATGTCAAGCTCAGGCGTGATGTCGTACAGCCCAGTGCAGCAGTCGTTATCCGCCGGCTCTATCTTCAGCTTTAATTTCGCCTGTGGCACCGTATTGTCTGCGCAGTCCTGGATCTTGACGGGGCTTGTCTTGTCTCCGTCCTTGAACTTGAAGCATACACAGTCCTCAGGCGGGACAGGCATCGCATACGACGGCACAGGTATGTTCAGCGACATGGGCGCAGATCCGCCGATCTCCGGCCGTGTGCATATCGGCGTGAACGGAGCTTCCTCTATGCCGGAGCAGGCGTTCTTCCCGAATCTGAAAGGAGAGACCCAGTTTGCGTAGACAGTCATGCTGCTTGACTGCGCCTGATCATAGCGTGTCACGCGCTTTCCTGTTCCGCCGATGCCCGTGAACCATCCGCCGAACGCATATCCCTCCCGCGTAGGGGTGGCGAGATTGCCGTACGTATGTCTTGTCTCCTGGTCGTAGGCCTTACGTATAGCCGGATACGACACGCCCGCACATTGTGCCGCAGGGCATGCTTTTATCTCAGAGAATGTCGCAGAGGCCGATGACGTGTAGAAGAAAAGAGCGTAGTACGCAGCGTTCGCAGGCGCGTTTACGTTCGCCGTAGCCATCCCGTTGTTTGCGGAGGCCAGGCTTTCGTTGTATGCCCCTTCTGGCCTTATGTAGTTCTTGTTCCCGTCGAAGAAGAACCCACACACAGTACCCGATCCGGCTATACGGCACGATACGCTGTACGTAGTTCCGCCCGATACGCTGAACCCGTACATCCCTGCACCGTCCAGTGTTGTCCTTGCCCATTTTGTGTACATCGCGCCTGATGACGCCGACTTTGTCAATGTCACTGCGCCGGTTATTGCATCTACGGTCACAGTCCCGGAACCTGACGCATTAGGCGTACATGCGGTTGGATGCGTCGCGAAGTCGCACAGCAGGAACAGGTTGTCGTATCCGAGTTCATATGTCATGTTCAGCCTCCCGCGCACGCAGTCTTGCATTCCTTCGACAGTCTGTCGCACGCCTCTTTGTCAAGGGTTATGTCGATAGCGTTCTCGGACGGCACCGGCGTCACGGTCACGCCGTTTTCGCCAACGATCCGGATCTCGCCGTCGGATCCCGGCTTCTCCCCGTTTATCGAGAACAGCACGTTGTCGCACGTCTGGGTTGAGCCAAGCGACTGGCAGTTCTCGCCGAGCCCGGCGCCTTTATGGATGTCGAGCCTGAGCCTGTTGCCGTCGAGGTACGGCTCTGCGTTACGGCCCTCGGCTAGCAGTATCTCGCCTGTGAGCGCATCGGTCACGGCAAGGCTGTCGGCATCGTCCTTGTCTCGTGCATCCTCGTCTGTATTTCCGGACCGCACGCTCATCACCTTCAGGGAGTCGCAGATGACCGTCGTCCACGCGAACGGAACGTCTTTGGCACGGTTCGGAATGACCGTAGCCGAGACGGCTGCGGCCGATACGGTCATTTCGCCGGTGGCCACTGTGCCGACCGCGCGGGAGACGTACGGCTGAGACGAGACGTCCATCGGGATGTCGAAGTTGAGGGTATCGACTGTTGCGGAGCCGTCCCTGAGCGTAACCGTCAGCCGCTTGACCGGCTTGATCGCGACGGTTGTCTGCACGGCGTTGGTCAGGTAGGCGCGGATCTGGTTGTCCGGATGTGCACCGCGCACGACGCAGCGGAGATCGAGGATCGCCGTGTCGGACGTAACTTCCGTGTAAGGCGTGTCGTCCGCGAGCGGGTACCGCCTTCCTGCGTTCTGCGCGAGGTACTGGTCTGCGAGTGTGGTTATCATAGCATTGAGATCTTGTTTGCGCCACGGATGCCTATGTGGATCTCGCCGACGGGGGATTCGGGTTTGAGGATGAGTTCCGCGAGGGCCTCTGCGCCGCCGGCCGTGAGCTCCTTGGTGGAGTGTTCGCGGATAGTCGGGATCGGGCTTTCGGTTCCGTAGATGCGGAGCGGGTTCGTGTAGGTAGCCGTGCTCGGGGCCGCGAGGTGGAGTGTTCCGTAGTCCTGGAACGAGATCGTGGCCTCGGACGACTCGGCGATGTACTCTGCATGCAGGGCTACGTCGTGGTCGGCCGTGAACCTGCGTACCGGCGTGCCGTCGTACCTGTAGTACATAACGCCGTTGTCGTCGTAGTAGCCTGCGAAGCGCAGACCGGCTGGAAGCATCGAAGCACCAGGTATCTGCGACGACAGCAGCGGGCTGAGTCCACCGCCGGTCAACGCCGTGATGTAGCTGTCATCCGCGTCGGCTGTCCATGTCACCTTGTTCCCGTTACCGTCGAACAGCGTGATCTTCCGTGGCGTTATGTCGGTGCTTGCGCACATCCCGTCCTCGCATTCGGCCATCTCGACGGTCTTGACCATAGACGAAGTGCCGACCGCCGTCTTGACCTGCGAGCACATGTTCTCCTGGTCTGCGTTGAGCATGCCGTCGATCATCGTGGTGACGCCGGTAGGCTGTATGTCGATGACGTAATCTGACGCGTCGTCCTTCTTGACCGTGAAGTTCGTGTTGTCGCTGTCGGCCACGATTGACGTTATGAAGCCGGTCGTCGTGGTGGCCTCGACCTTGCGGCCGACAGCCGATATCCGGAGTCTGCAGTCTCCCTCTTCGTCGATGTACGTGGCGACGGTGCATCCGTTTTCCCCGCGTATCTTGACGTCGCCGTATACGACATGCCCGTCGTCGAGACGGAAGCCGAGTACGCCCGGCAGTCCGGGACACGAGACCGCCGCCGGCGCGAGTTCGGCCTGTGTGGCGGTGAACGACTGGCCGCCGAGCCGGCGCAGGGCCGCTACGTCCTGCTCTTCGCCGAAGACGACAACCCCGCCTGGCAAAGGCCCGCCGTCGCCGGTGAACGTGACCTGCACGGCCGAATTGGCCACAGGAGCCTGTGACAGCTTCGCGAACTCGCCGTCCCCGTCGGAGAACCTGAGTACGCCGTCGGTGTCCACCTTCGACAGCCAGACCCTCCCGGGCTCACGGCCGGGTATGTACAGCTGGGCGTCGATGATCGCGCCGGGCGGTATGACGCACGCCCCGTTGGTGCAGGTCGCGCCGTCTGAGAACGGATACTTCCTCAGTGCGTTCTGGTTGTCGCGTTCTGTGGATCTCGGGTTGTAGAGCATTGTCGTCACCTGAAGCGTAGCCTGATTACGCCGTTGTCGTCCGGCGGTACTCCGTTTATCGTCTTAACGGGCGTACGTCCGCACGCCTCGAACGACGGGATCGCGTCACACACGGATGTGGTGAGATCCCGGTATGTGTCGGACAGGGTTATCACTATAGTAGACTGGTCGCGCTCGTCGACGGATGTCCTGAACTCGCTGTTGCCCGACAGGTCGATGATGCCGGTCGCCTCCGTTCCGTGCGCGGAGTCTATGATCTTCGTGACGCCGGGCGTCTCGACCTGCACTATCGCGGACTGAACGACTGGTGACTGTTCATGCGTAGGGTTCAGCTTGAACGGCGTGGCGTCTGCCGGTATCTCACCGAACGCGATCACGCCGGCCGCGTCATCCGAGATGCGCTCCATCGAGTACGACCTGAAAGGCTCGAGCTCGTCACGCGTGACCGTCTTGGTGAGCAGCCCGACGATCGTGCCGTCACCCCTGCAGCCACTAACCCCTATCGACACGATCGTGCCGGACAGGTAGACGCAGCTCAGGTAGACTGTCCTGTAGCCTGCCGGACACGTGACCTTGAGATCCGAGATGAGCCATGTCGGGATCAGCGAAGCGGCAGGGGCATCGTCCGTCAGCGGGTAGCTGCGCAGCATGTTCTCGTTCTGCCACTCGGGCGAGATGGTATGGGTAGTGTCGATCATGTGATGTCCACCGTCTTTGTCGCGCTGGTTCCGTCTATCGATACTGTCGCAGTGGCCGTCATACCGGACGGCCGGTCTGCGGCGTTTTTGGTGGATGCCTTGGCGTAGGTCGATACGACCGTGAGGGTTCCGCCCGGCTCAAGCCGTACCGGGAGTACCGTTCCGCGCGATGTAGTTCCGCCGCCTACCCTGGTCCATCCGTCAGTTGCGCTAGGCATGCCGAACCCTGCCACAAGGGTGAATCCGTCTACGCTGAACGTGACGCCCGTGACGTTTACGTCAACCAGCGTCATGTTCTCCACGTAGAGCGTGACCGACATGCGTTCACGGGTACCTGTTGCGTCCACGCCTCCATAGCATGCAGGGCTGAGCGATGCGACTGCGTGGATGCGCACGTTCGCAATGGAGTTTATCCGCTCCATTGCGTCGGACTTCATCCTGTTGAACGCGGTGACGGCCTGGTCGTAATGAAGCTTGGCGTCGTTGAGCATCTGCTCGATCCTGTACGACAGCTCCTCCTGCGGCCGGAGCATGTCAATGACAGCCTTGTAGTCGTCGCATTGGCAGCACGGCTTGCATACCGTGCCTATCCTTATCACGCCACCGCCGAGTACGCCCTTGCCGTCCGGATCGGCAGCGGTTCGCTTTACAGGCGCTCCCCCCGTCACCTTTGCGCCGGGCATCGTCTCGACCGTGAAGCACTCGTCTCCGCGTATCATGATGTCAACCGCCTTGTCGGCCTCTGCCGCACTTGCCGGGGCAGCTATGGCCGATATGCGCAGAAGATCTCCGGTCAGCGGCATGAGCTCAGTGACTTCAAGGTCAACCCCGTCTTTTGCGGTCAGCACGGCATCCCCTTCGGATATCTCGACGGCAGCCGTCTCGTGCTCATGGCCGGCGAACTGCTGCGAGGCGCACTTGTATGCTTCCTGGGGTGTGTATGCGGATATCGACCTGACCATGCGGTTGGCGCTGCTTGCGCATCTCAGCGCAAACGGTACGCCTATCTCTACGGGGTCTTCCGTGGCGTAGTCGCCGTCGCTGATTATCCTGTCCGCTATCTTTCCGTTTACAGTAAGTATTGCCTTGATCGAATCGGACGCGGCAATTACGGTGGCGAACTCGTCTAGGCCGGAGTTTATGCCTATCTGCAGCTCGTCTGACCCGGCGCCTACCGTAAGCAGGATCTCCGATCCAGTGCATCTGACCGCCAGCAGTGACAGCCTGTCAGCATCAAGCTCTTCCTTCGTCCCGATGCAGGCATCCGACAGGAGCTGTCCCCATAGAGGCCCGACACCGTCAGGCAGCTCGCGTTCAAGGGGATAGGCCTTGCGGATGTTATCTGTAAGGAACTCGTTCATGTCGATGGCGTAGTCGGGTATGCCGCGACTGCAGCGTTCGTTATCTCACGGTTGCTGTACAGCTCGCCAAGCCGTGTGTTCAGTTCGTTCGCGTACGCCTGCAGAGTCGCCATGGACTTGTTGATCGTCGCTATGGCCGACTCCACGAAGTTCAGCTCATTGCACCCGCAGCACGGGGTGGAGCACCTGTCTGCTATCTTCACGAGCTTCTTCTCGGCCGTGCTGCTCTCGGTCACGTCAATGCACGCGCTGTCGCCGATTATGGTAACGCTGTCTACGCTCATGCCGTTTATTCTCTGCACGGTACGTACGGCCTCCGTCCCGCATTGGCACGGTTCAGTCCGCTCATACCCGGTCTGCGACTCTGCCTGGAGCCAGATCGCGTTGTTCTCGCTGTCGTTCCGGACAGACATGTCAGACCCGGCGATGATCCTTACGTTCCCGTACAGAGGAGCATACGTCTTGAGCCCGTACTTGCCGACAGCAGTTATGCTCCTGATGCCTCTTGGCGCTATACGGAGCGTTGACACCTCGAACGGCACCTGACCGGGGTCGAACCGGTAGACCCCTTCAGGGATTTCGTCGGCCGCACGGTCGAGATCGCCAAGGACTATCCACCCGGCACAGTCTGCATTATCTCCGCTGCCAGAGATTCTGTATGCCTTGTTAAGCGTATGCTCGGCTGCGTTGACGGTTATTGTTGATAGAACCGTATCTCCAAGCGAGATTTCGAGCGAGAACCCGCCGCCGGCATGCGACAGTCCGGTCAGCGACGGGATCGTTCCGTCGACCGCATCAAACGCAAGGGTAAACGTGAAGTCGGTTATGAGGCATGTCGGTATGTGCAGCCCAGTAGCCACGGCTCCGTCCGGAAGCCGTGGCGTGGTGTCTGCGTTCTCGCGTATCGGGTAGGCCCGCAGCAGATTCTGGTTGAGCCACTCGACATTCTCTACTGCCGCCATGGTGTGGCCTCCGCGTCACTTCGTGAAAAACGAACGGATCCAGACCAGAAGACGAGTGAACCAACTCGCCACCTTGATCGGCTCGCTAGGGCCGGCCGACGGCGTGTCGTCCTGCGATGTGAAGACCGGGATCCCGTTTCCGGTGTACTCGTCCTTCCCGGGCTCGTTGACGTCGATCGCGACGCCGACAAGCCTGTCGTACACGTCTTCTGGCGTAAGAGTCTCGCCGGCGGCCTTTGCGGCCCCTATGACAAGGGCGGCGGCTCCAGTGATGACCGGCGTGGCCATCGACGTGCCGGACAGCTTCGCGTACTTGTTTCCGAGCCAGGTGGAGAACACATCCACACCGCCGGCGGCGAAGTCGACCTCTGACCCGTGGCACGTGAAATAGGCCGATTCCTTGTTCCGGTCGACCGCAGCGACTGCTATCGTAGTAGGCAGGTCCGCCGGGTGGTTCACGCGGCCTGCGTCGTTGCCGGCGGCGCAGCAGAGCACGACGCCTTTATCGTGCGCGTACTCGCAGGCGCTGCGGAGGATCTTGCTGCTCACGATCGGAGCGCACCCTAGGCTCATGTTGATCACGTCTGCATGGATCGTGTCGACGGCCCAGTATATCGCGTTTGCGATCGAGAGGAGCGTCCCGGAGCCGTCGTCGCCAAGCACCTTCCCGCAATACAGTTCGCACTCCGGGGCGATTCCGCGGACGCCGATCCCGTTGACCATCGCGCCGATTATGCCGCATACATGGGTGGAGTGGCCGGCGACATCATACGGCGAGTCGGAGCTTGAGAAGTCCTTGAACCCGGAGATCTTGAGGTCGATGTGCTGTGGGCAGCCCGTGTCGAGGACTGCGACCTTCACGCCGGCACCCTTGCTCCTAGTCCACATGGCAGGGATGTTCAGCAGCCTGTGGTTGTAGTCTTCGGTCTCGGAAAGAGCCGTCACCATCTGTTTGACGGTGTACGGTTCAAGCATCGGTATTCTGGTGTTCTCGTCCATGTCTGTCTCCTTGTTGTGTTGTCCTGCAGCCGGATGCGGTTCCGTCACATCCGGATTGTCCTAGGCTGGCGCGTGACCGGGTCGAGCGTGTTGGCGTGAAGTTCGTCGGCGCCGAAATAGCGCTTCAGGCGTTCCTTTCCGTCATCGCTGAGGCTCGACACGATCGTGAGGTAGTCGTTCCCGAGGCTGCGGTATGCGCGGTTCTTCGCGCAGCTCGTGCAGCCACGTGGCGTGATCAGGTCGTTGTGCATCGCCTGCATCTTCTTGCGCAGGGGGAGAAACTCCGGCATCTGCTCGTAGAAGCGGGCGTCCGCCATGCTGTCCTTGATCTCCTGCTCCGCGAGCAGCTTGACCACCTTCTGTCCATTGTCGCTCATTCTGTTTCCTTTCTTGACGTGAAGCCCACTGCCCTCACCACTTCAGACTCCCATACGGTCCGGGGGAAGACCCATACGCGGCGTCCGTCGATGCCGAGGGCAGTTGGGGCATTGGGGAGTATTATACCATTTTCCGCAAATTCGCGCGAGAGCTGCTCTGCATCAAAGAGAAAAGCCTGCTGGCGGTTGATGAGCTGGACGACAGACCGGCTGACAAGCACCTGGTCCTGCAGGATGAAGATGTGCTCGCCACGGTCGTTGAAGCTTGCGCGCAGAGCGTCTGCCGGAGGACCTGGTACAGTCGTGATCCTGACTCCGCCTGTATCGCCGTTCGAGACAGCCATGTGCGCGCGGTGCAGCACAGAGAAGAACGCCTTTGCGCCGGTCAGCCCGATACCGGGGTATCTGCCTTTTACGGACCGGTACAGTCCGCCGGCTACCGTTGCGTTGTCCCTCACTGCGGAAAGCGAACCGAGCGCGGACAGACAGGGGGTCGATAGGGATACAGGGCCTCCAGATGATATGTCAAGCCAACCTGAGCCGGCCATTGCCGTCGCGATAGCCACGAATGCCCGCCTTAGGCCTGTTATCTCTTCCTGTGCGATCTCATCTGTCGAGGCCGTCTCGACGTTCGGCAATACAAATGAGATCGACCCGCGCCCGCTGCACGCCATGGCTGTAAGCGGGTCGATTACGGCTATCACGCTCACAGGAGACGCAGCCAGCACAGTCGCCATATCGTCAGCCGCCGGCAGTCTTGTTATGAGCGGAAGTGTGCCAAGGTCAGACCATTCCCTGAGGAACCCGTCTCTGTCGGCATAGTCCATCGGCGGGACATACTCCGATCCGGAGAACAGGTATGCGAGCGTCCTGAGTGTCGTATCCCATACGCCCGGCTCCGTCTCGACAAACAGGAGATGTGCTGGCGGACGCCGTACTCCGCTCTGGTCGAACAGCTTCCCGGCCGTGCAGAACAGCGTATGGAGGACACCGGCCGCTACGCCTACGCGATCGAGCGACACGCGAGACGAAAGGAATGATTCAAGCCGCGAGTCGTCGTGCGGCTCTGCGTCACGGTTCAACGCGGCATACGAGGCCAACGCATCCTTGTCCAGGAGACTGGCCTTCGTCTGTTTAGCGGTGATCCCTTTCGCTATGAGCATGTTCGGCAGGTTGACGGCTCCGTCTTGTGTGGCCCCGAGCGCCCGTATTCCGCTCTGGACCGGGCAGTGGGACCCGAGAAGTTGCAACAGGTCTGACCAGCCATAGCCGCTGACACGGTAGAACGCCACATACGGCGTACGCCCGTTCTCGGCGTAAGCGCTGCGGATATCTTCAGCCAGTGCGTCAGGGTTATTCCAGTGGCTGTGCGGTATCTTGACAGACACTGCCGGTACATCGTTGTCAGGGTGGCTTATCGTGCAGACAGCCGTCTCGTAGCCACGGTTCACGATACGCGACTCGACTGTCATCCCGACATTGCAGAGCAGAGATTTTGTGACGATTTCTCCGGTTTTGCGGTTTCTGTGGGCCGTGTAGATGCCGACAGGCGTGTTTTTGACCAATTTTCCGTTACCGAGGGTTAGTATGTCGTCTGGTTCTGCCGTAGGGAGCATGATCGTGTCGACAAGTTCCTTTGGCGCGTTCGGCCCGAGGATCTCAACTACATCAGCACGTACGTTCTCTGATGCGCCTGCCTGGAGCAGCGCGTTTGCGATCTCCTCGCGCCTGTCTTTGAGTGCAAGCAGCTTTACTTGGAGCCATGCTCTCAACGTAGACCCGTACATTGTCGCATTTGACAGGCGTCTCACGTCTTCGGCGGTAATGCCGGACACGGGGCAGCGCGGAGCCAGCACACGTATCTGCGGCCCGCGCTCTTTTCCGTATATCAGCGGCGTCCGCAATGCCTGTATGGCGAATGCGAGTGGGAGCTGCGAGTCTGGCGCGTCAAGAAGGTAGATCGTCTTTACGGCCGCGAACCTGTTCGGCAGCGGGAAGCCGGCGATGCCTATCACAGGCGGCGGAAGTGAACTCTCGGCCCGAAGTGCCCCGTAGAGCTGACCGGCCGTGCGCGGGTCGTTTGTGGCAAGCAGCACGTCAGGGACGGCGTCGTTCCTGTAGTCACCAAGGTATACGCCTACGTCACCTGTTACGCGCAACCGGTGCTCGCGCTGCAGTGTTTTCGGGTTCTGTGCGTCTATGCACGTCGTCTCACCGTCAAACCTGTACCTGTAAAGGGTCATCGGCACACGTGCGTAACGTGCAGCCGACAGTATTGCAAACGCCTGCGGAGCGTCGGCAGGTACGAACATGCCGGTATCAGGCGGGAGCTGCCTTATTGTCGATATCGAGAGGCCTGCCCTTATGTTTCCGAGGTGCGGTGCCTCACGTAGTTTCGAGACACACTTGTCGAAGTGAAGGTCGACTGCCGTCTGCACCTCCTTCCTGGCTATGTACGTATCGATATCACGTCCTGACGCCTCGAGTTCTCCTATACGCAGCAGCTCACGGACGGCGTCTGCCAGCGTGTGGCCAGACCCGCGCGCAACGAGTTCGGCAAAATCCCCTTTCGAGGCGCACTCGCGGCATTCGCAGTACGGCACCCCGCGGATATCAGGCAGTACATCACGCTCGTCACGGTCGTACACCGTTAGCCCAGGAGAGCGGCAGACAGGACACCTGTTCTCATCACCGGTCATCCGCCGGAGCGTCTCTCTCCAAAGAAATTTCATCAGAAGCCTACTTGCGGTTTTTCAATACAAATGGTATTATACTACTGATTCAACTGATTGTAAACCCGTACGAGGAAGAAATATGGTTGACTACAACGAGTGGAAGGCCTGTACGGCGGACGAAGACGCTCCGCCGTACGTGAAGTCGGCCAGTTTTGCAGAACAGGAGCCGCCGGCGCCGCGTCATGCGTTCTATGCTGATGAGGTGTCGCGTGAGCTGCCGTGCAACTCGCGTGCAGAGACGTGGGCGTCTGCAAGGTACTTCGCGAAACACGCATCCGACGAGGTCTACCGTACGACCAGGGCCGATATCGAGTACAACCTGCAGAAGGCCGCAAGCATATACGGTATAACGGATGACGTGTCCAAGATCCTCACGCACACGGAGGAGGTCAAGACTGCATCTGATGAGGATTACGGCTGGGTGCGGAACGGAGAGCGCAAGTATCCCATGTTCGACGCGACCGGCGTGAAGCTGGCCGCTGAGTATTTCGAGGACAACAAGTTCAAGTACCCGTTCCCGATGCGGAACGAGATAGCGAAGAACATCCTCCGCAAGGCGGCAGAGTTCGACGTGACGGTCCCTGACGGCATCCGCAAGACGGCCGGCCATGGCGTTGCACGCCGGGATAACGTCGTGAACGAGCTGTTGATCCGTGCGGAGCTGTGTTCTGACGTCGATACAGGGCTTGCGCTCGCGAAGATGGCTGAGCACGTGGCTGAAGGCGGGACCGAGGTGCTCGCCGGGACCACAGACAAGATCGCCGAGCTCGTCGAGGACACGGATATCATCGAGAACTGGCGTGGCCGGTACGGCAAGGACATGACGGCGCCTGAGGATTTCCTTTTCGACATGGACATCAAGCAGGCCGAGGCCATCGTCAACGACGTGATCGAGATAGGCGGCGACGCGCTCAGCCTGTCCAAGCTGGCTGAACTGCCGGACGAGACGTTCGACAACGTGCTTGGCGAAGGGTTCGCCGAGTCCGTTAAGGAGGCCGGCGCAATCGATCCCAAGAAACTCGGCGAAGCCCTTGCGGCCAAGTCTGTCGAAGACCTCAACGAGCTTAGCCATGCACTGAAAAGACTCTGATAGCGCCGTGAACGAGAAGATGCTATACCCCAGAAAGCTCGCGCTGGAGACGCCGCAGACGCTCGCGACAGTCGTGCATGCGATCATGCTCGACCAGTACGGCGAGGCGGTCTACGACTGGGACCCTGTCACGTGCTCGATGGAGGTTGCCGCCGACTTCAAGGCGGAGATCTGCACGCCGGCCATGGACCGCTGGTGCGCAATGCAGGTCGTCATGGGGTCTGATGCGTTCTTCAAGCGGATCGATGCGTTCATGAACGTGTGCAATACGCTTGCATCCGGGTCTCCGTCGTTCACGATGTTCGACCCTGTCACGTCCGAGGAGGCCGCATGGGCGATAGCGGAGGTCGCGCTCAACCGTGACATCCTGCCATTCTCAAGCGCGATACAAGGGTACCTGCGTCAACAGCTGCAGGCAGACGGGTTTGACCCGGACGCCGGAGACCTGCCGCCTGTATTCGCGGAGGTGTTCGAGACAAGGCCAAACGAAAAGCATATCCGTGACGAGCTGTACGGAGGCGAGACGGCCGCTGAGAGCAACTCACGGAACATCGAGCAGTTCATCATGGAGCAGATGCTCGATATGGAGGCTCAGTTCAACCGAATACCGGACCTCAAGCGTATTGACAACCTGCTCGAGGACGGTAAAGACCTAGGAGAGGCCGTAGAGGCCCCTAACACGGAAGTCATGGAGGCGACAAGATGAAAAAGACAGCAGGTACGACATCGGTGTTCAAGAAGCCTGAGTTCTGGGTTACGGTTGTAACCTCTGTATCGGGTCTTCTGATGGCGTTCGGCGTACTTACGCCAGAGCAGGCGAACGGGGTAAGCTCGTACGCGCCTAACATCATCGGCGCCATTTTGGCCCTCTTCTCATCGACAAAGTTCGTCAGCGCGCAGCACTCGGCGAAGGTCGAGGTGTTCCGCGCGATGTGCGCGATGCGTATCGGCAATGGCAACGGCGGAGGAGCGACTGCGCAAGGCGTCTCGTCCGTCGAAGACGAGATAGCCAGCATAGCCTGCGCCGCAGGACTCTAGAAAGGAGCCACACAATGGGAGGCATGACAAGAAGGGAGCTGCTGGCGGCCATCCCGGTCGTCGGCATTGCCATGAAGGCCAGGGCGAAGTCCACCGGCCCGACGGAGCTGTGGGAGCTGAGGATGCAGCTGTACGTCCCGCGCATCTACGACAACATGCAGTCGAAGGGGTATCGGAAATATCAGCGCCAGAGGATAACCGGGTATCTGGAGGTGACGCCGGACGGCATGTCAGAGCCCGTTGTCCAGATCACAGGGCTCGAGAACGTAACCCACAAGGTGAACGGGAGGCGAGTGACCTACGACGTACCGGCATGCGATCACGTCGTATGGCACGCGATCGGCAACAACAGGACCGGCGTGTTCAACACTAGATCTGTCCGCATCGACTTCGAGGCGATGCCGTCGTACGCGATCGGGCCGGAGCCGAACGAGGACAACTCGCTGCTCGTGACGCTGGCTGGCCGCGGTTACGGAAACGGGGGGAGCCGCATACGCGGGTACGCGGCCGGCCAGATCGGGTGCGGCTGCTATGAGTACGGCCACGTATCTCCAACCCGCATCTGGGGGCAGACACGCGTCGTCGACACGGCATCCGTGTTCGGGACGTGGTCTGCGAAACGCGTGAGGTGATCGTGAAGAACGCCATCACACGCCGTTCGTTCCTGCTGGGGCTGCCGGCGATCGGTGCGGTCGGCACGTCAGGGTGCAAGAGCGCGCCAGGCGAATACGCCGTGTCGCTGGCTGCACGCGGAATCGGGTGTGCAGTCGGCATAGTGCTAAACGAATGCAACCTGTCACAGGAGACCCGTGCGGCTGTCGTCGATCTGATGGAGCGGATTGTCGCAGTTACTCCAGGTCCAGGCGAGACGTTGACCGTCACATGGGGTGCCGAAGCTAAAAATCACATTGACCGGCTTGTTTCAGAGGGTAAAGTCCGGCCGCTTGTAGGAGCAATAGCCTTAGCAGCCTTCGCCGTAGCGGTATATGGGTATACCATAATCGAAACACGGTACCCGCATGTCCGGATCGTAAGATCGTTGACGTGCGCAGCCGTTGAAGGGTTCGCGCTTGGGTTCATAATGGCGTTCAAGGTAAACAAGAGTTCGCTATACCAGTGTGATACGGATGCGTACCGCGTTCTTTCCACGTCACCGCAGGTTTCGGCATTAAAGAATCTTGTGGAAGTGGTGGCGCAATCAGACGATAAATGATATACTACTCTCCGGAGGCAAACAATGGACACTGTAAAGGTTACGTTCACCGGTACTGACGGTTCCGTGAAGGCATCTGCTGTTCTCGAGATCGCAGATACGGACGAAACGAGGGCTGTCGGGCTCTCGAAAAGGGCATCACTCGCTGATGGACACGGCATGTTCTTCGACAAGGCCGGCGTCTACTGGATGAAGGACGTGAATTTCCCTCTTGACCTGACTTTCGTAACGAAAGAGGGTGAGGTGCTTGAGACAGTGGCTATGCCTGTCGACAAATCCGGCATATTCCACTACTCGCCGTCCGTTGAGAACGTCAAGAAGGCCGCGCATGCGATCGAGACGCCGCTAGGTTATCTTGCATCACACGGTGTCGTGCCGGGTGATACCGTAACGGTCGTGGAGGATTGACATGCGCTCAGCCATGATACTGGCCATGATGGCCATACTGTCTCCATTGTACGGAGGCAATCTCGACAGGATCGACGCAAATGGCGTAACTGAGACCGGCGGAAGCACGAATTATGCACGCATGCTGACGAGAACCGGCGTTGATGGGCGCCTGTCTGCGTCGCTGCTGCCGCCGGTGGCCGACTGGGCGTCACAGCCTATCCCCCGGATGTACTATGTCACGGCGAATGCCTCAGTGCAGGGTAACGGATCGCCGCAATACCCGTTCACAAACCTGACATATGCCGTGTCGAGTATGGTCGACAAGTCTGTCCTTGTGTTAGCGCCTGGTGCGTACTCAGGTGCAATCACGATCACAGCCGGCAAGTCAGTCACTCTGTTCGGCATGGGCGGCCAGACGCAGATATCGAGTCTGAATGTAACGGCCGCAGGGGCATCGTCAGCAACGCTATTGGATCTTTGCGGGCTAAGCATCGGGACGTTATACGTTCAGGGCGGCCGCATCAACCTACGGCTCGCGGGTACTACAGTCGCGCAGCTGGCAGGGTCTGCCTCCCCGGTGACCGTTACGCGAACCGACATGGCATCACGAATCGGCGTGTCTACGCTTACGCATGTCGACGTGTACTCGGGCCATACCATATTCGCACCTGAGGCCGGCATGCTGACAGATTCGGCCGGTACGCGGCATCTTCTTTTGGCCGGCGGGCGCGGCGCGGTCACGTATGGGGCCTCTACGAACAGCCTTGCGTATGTTACGGATGTCACAAGCGCAACCGCTGCAGTATACGTCACGATCGGGTCGCTCGCGTCGACAAATACTGTCCTCAGCAGGCGTATAGCTGCGGAAAGTGACGCACGGTATGCTGCAGACGTGACTCTGTCGAACCGGATCGAACAAGTCAGGACCGCTCTTCTGGCAGACTACGGTTCACTCGGCACAGCATGGAACTCGCAGCTCGGATTGCTTGTCGGTCGCATAGACACAACCGATTCGGCCGTCGCGTCATTGGAGGAAAAGGAAAACGGCGACATAGCGCGTATAACGTCATCTGTCGCCCAGACGAGCAACGCATTCGTGACAGCCGATTCGAGGCTACGTGCCGACCTTATAAGCATTAGCTCAAACGACGTCAGCCGTATGCGCGAGACAGTAATCGGCATTGCAAGGACGAATGCAGAGGACATAGCCAACACGAAAATAGGTGCTGTTACGAACGGCGTCATCGCGAATGCGGTCGCACAGGCAAATTCAGCCGCGATAGCACGAGAGGCAGTACTTAACAACACAATAGCCGGGGTTGACTCTAAGTTCATCTACTGGCAATCGATAGTAAACAACAACGCATCACAGATATCAACGCTGAGCGGTACTGTATCTGGCGTACAGGGTGATGTGTCAAGCCTAAACACCAGGTTGAACAACATGTCAACGACAGTTAGCACCATGCAGACCGGTGTAAATTCGCTATCCAGTTCTGTAGATCTGCTCGACTCGTCTGTCAGCGTTAACGCAAATGCGATAAGCCAGATAAAGAGTCGCATAAATAGCATCATCGACTACCTTGCATCCGTGACGAATGTTACGCATAACACAAACCTACCGCCGAAATTTTAGCGTTTTTGCGCTATTTACGGCCTAAAAAACGCCCTATTTTGCGTTATAATAGATACCGGTGTGGATTAGCAGCTGACACACCGGCAAAAACACGCAATTTCAGTTGCAAACGAATCAAAAAGGGCAAAGAAATGAAAGAAGCTATGCTTATTCTCGGCGGCGCCTTTATCGGCGCTGCTCTTA
>Ga0310697_10002357_pt1 | contig 20212 bp, 17 predicted proteins | sample 172DNAGHGlowgp2_FD_203883 | JGI IMG/M metagenome (GOLD analysis project Ga0310697, IMG submission 203883) | Sheep rumen microbial communities from Palmerston North, Manawatu-Wanganui, New Zealand - 1728 DNA GHGlow gp2 (v2) (version 2) | ecosystem: Host-associated > Mammals > Digestive system >... | reverse complement strand
GCCACGTCGGCCGCGGAGCCGTTCATCTCCGTGACGGGGGCTTTCCCGGTGATGACGGCGGTCTCGCCCTGCAGGTCCGGCCCGTCGAACTCGCCGTGCATCCCCCGGATATCGTTGATGGCCCTGCCCACCTGCGGGGCGGGGACCTCCAGCGTGAAGGCGTACCAGGGCTCCAGCAGGATGCTTTCGGCCTGCATCAGCCCCTGCCGCACCGCCCGGTAGGTGGCCTGCCGGAAGTCGCCGCCCTCCGTGTGCTTCAGGTGGGCCCGTCCCGCCGCCAGCGTGATCTTCATATCGGTGATGGGGGAGCCCGTCAGCACGCCCAGGTGCTCTTTCTCCGTCAGGTGCATCATGATCAGCCGCTGCCAGTTCCGGTCCAGCAGGTCCTCCTTCACCGCCGTATCGAACAGCAGCCCGGCGCCCCGGGGCAGGGGTTCCAGCAGCAGATGGACCTCCGCATAGTGGCGCAGGGGCTCAAAATGCCCCACGCCCTCCACCGTGTCGGCAATGGTCTCCCGATAGAGGATATGCCCGGCGTCAAGGCCGACTTCCACGTCAAAGCGCTCCTTCACCAGGCTGCGGAACACCTCGGTCTGCACCTTGCCCATCAGCTGCACGGAGATCTCCTGCAGCCGCTCGTTCCAGCGGATGTGCAGCTGCGGATCCTCCTCGTCCAGCTGCTGCAGCTTCGGCAGCAGCGCCATTGGGTCCGTCCCCGCCGGGAGCAGCAGCCGATAGCTCAAAACCGGCTCGAGCACCGCCGCGTCGGCATCCTTCTCCGCGCCGAGGCCCTGGCCCGGGAACGTGGCCGTCAGGCCGGTGAGGCAGCAGATCTGCCCCGCGCCGACGCGCTCCGGCGAGTCAAACTTCTCGCCCGCATAAACCCGGATCTGGGTCACTTTTTCCTCGTATTCCTGCCCGTTCTCGCCGTGATAGCGCAGCAGGTCGCGCACCCGGAGTTCTCCCCCGGTGAGCTTTACATGGCTTAGGCGCTTTCCCTGTGCGTCGCGGGAGATCTTATAGACCCGGGCGGCGAATTTCCCCCGATCCGGGGAGCAGGGCCGCAGCCGCTCCAGCACCGCCAGCAGCTCCTCCACCCCGTCGAGGCGGAGACCGGAGCCGAAGAAGACCGGGAACAGCTCCCGCCGGGCGATCATGCCCCGCAGGTCATCGTCCGTGAGTGCGCCGGTCTCCAGATAGCGCTCCATGGCAGCCTCACTGCACATGGCGATGCGTTCCTCCTGGTCGGCGGCAGGGGTGCTGAAGTCCACGCAGCCCTCTCCCAGGCGGCGGCGCAGCTCCTCCATGAGGGCCGCTTCCCCGCTGCCCGGAAGGTCCATCTTCGTGACGAACACGAAGGTGGGCACAGCGTAGCGCCGGAGCAGCCGCCAGAGCGTCTCCGTATGGGCCTGTACGCCGTCCGTGCAGCTGATGACCAGCAGCGCGCAGTCCAGGACCTGCAACGTCCGCTCCATCTCCGCGGAGAAGTCCACATGCCCCGGCGTATCCAGCAGCGTCAGTTCCCCGTCTCGAAGCGGAATCGCCGCCTGCTTGGAGAAGATCGTGATGCCGCGCGCCCGCTCCAGACTGTGGGTATCCAGGAAGCTGTCCCGGTGATCCACGCGCCCCAGCTTTTTCAGTTTTCCCGAAAGGTACAGCATGGCCTCGCAGAGCGTGGTCTTGCCAGCGTCCACATGGGCCAGAATGCCGAGTACCGTCTGTTTTTTCTCGCACATAAAAGATATTTTACCAGTTTCCTGCTGAATAATCAATAAGAAGCTTCTCTGCTTCTGTCAGACAACTGATTTACATAACGTGTCTTTTTTATGCAATTTTCTTGAAAACTTTTTTGGCGCTGCGACTACCATTTTTGTAAAAGCTATGATATAATTACTTGTCAAATTGCAACCTGCTACTCGCATGAGGAGGAGATTATAGATGAAGAAGATCCTTGTTCTGGAGGATGAAGCCAACATCCGCGACTTTGTCGTCATCAATCTGCGCCGCGGCGGCTATGAGCCGATCGAAGCGGGCAGCGGCAGCGAGGCGCTGGAAAAGCTGAAGGTCAACCCGGACATCTGTCTGGCCCTGCTGGACGTGATGCTGCCCGAGCCTGACATTGACGGCTTTGAGGTCTGCCGCCGCATCCGCGCCTCCGGCTCCAAGATGGGCATCATCATGCTCACCGCCAAGAGCCAGGAGATCGACAAGGTGACCGGTCTGATGACCGGCGCGGACGACTATGTGACCAAGCCCTTCTCCCCCGCGGAGCTGACCGCCCGCGTGGATGCGCTGGTGCGCCGTCTGGGCGTGGATGAGGATGAAAAGGCCAGCACCGAGATCGCGAGCGGCCCCTTCCTGCTCAACACCCGCAACCGCACCCTGGAGAAGAACGGCCAGCGCCTGAAGCTAACGCAGATCGAGTATCTGCTGATGAAGCTCTTCATGGAGAATCCGGGCAAGGCCATGAGCCGGGAAGACATTCTATCCGCTGTCTGGGGCAAGGACTTTTCCGGTGAGCTCAAGACCGTGGATGTGAACATCCGCCGCCTGCGCATCAAGATCGAGTCCGATCCCACCGAGCCCGAGTATCTGACTACCGTCTGGGGCTACGGTTATAAATGGGGATACTGATTTTCGATTCAAAAGAATCGAATGTCAGCAATGAATAATGTATAATGAACAATTTTGGTATCCCCTCCGGGGATGAATGAAAATGGTCGCGAAGCGACACCTTAATTATTCATTATTCATTTTTCATTATTCATTTACACGAATTGTAGGATTCTGCCATGTTCAGAAGTCTAAAACTTCAGCTGATGATCTCCGGCGTGGCGTGTCTGGCGCTGCTGCTGCTGGCGGTCTGGCTGATCACGCGGCATTACCTGTACACGGCCATCGCTGTGCTGGTGATCGTCTGCATGTATATCATTCTGGTGATCCTGTGGTTCTGGCGCTATGTGTCCGATCCGCTGATCCGCCTGACGCGCTTTGCCAACCACATTGCCCAGGGCAGCTACGGCAGCCAGATCGAGGTGGGCGGCGACGACGAGATCGGCCGTCTGGCCGACCAGATCAACGAGATGTCGGAGAAGGTCGCCCAGGCCGACAAGGCCCGCACCGACTTCATCTCCCAGGTTTCTCACGAGCTGCGCACGCCGCTGACAGCCATCACCGGCTGGGCCGAGACGATTGCCTATGACGAGGCGGTGCAGGGCGATTCCCTGCGCGGCATCAACATCATTTCCCGCGAGGCGGAGCGCCTGACCGGCATGGTCAAGGAGCTGCTGGAATTCACCCGCATCCAGGACGGGCGCTTCAATCTGCGCATCGAGCTGATCGACATTGCGGCCGAGCTGGAGGACGCGCTCTTCACCTATGGGGAGCTGATGCGTCAGGCCGGCATTGAGGTCAACTATACCGAGCCGCCCACGGAGATCCCGCTGATCCCCGGCGACTCCGAGCGGCTCAAGCAGGTCTTTCTGAACCTGCTGGATAACGCCATGACCCACGGCGGCGAGGGCAAGAAGATCGACGTGACCCTGGCCGCTGACCCCGAGGGCGTACATATCACCGTGCGCGACTACGGCCACGGCATCCCCGAGGCGGAGCTTCCCCATGTGAAGGAGAAGTTCTACAAAGGCAGCTCGAAAAACCGCGGCACCGGCATCGGCCTTGCCGTCTGCGATGAGATCGTCACCCGCCACGGCGGCAGTCTGGACATTGCCAACGCCCCTGAGAAGGGCTGCATGGTGACGGTCACGCTGCCCTACGGCTCCCCGTAATTATCAGTGATCAGTGGTCAATGGCCAGTGGTCAGATTGCAATAAAGGAGATCATTCATGCCCGAATCCAACGCATCCTGCTCCTTCCGCACTTCCATCGGCGGTCAGGCTCTGATCGAAGGCATCCTCATGCGCGGCCCGAAAAAGCAGGCCATCGTCTGCCGCACCGCGGAGGGGCTGGTGGAAAAGGTGGATGAGCTGAAGCTCATCAAAGATAAATATCCCATTCTCGGCGTTCCCTTTATTCGGGGCTGCGCCATTTTTCTCGACTCCATGGTCAAGGGCATGCAGGCCCTGACCTATTCGGCAAGCCTCGTCCCCCTGGAGGAACAGGGCGAGCCCGACAAGCTCGATCAGTGGATCGAGGCTCATTTCCCCGAGGACAAGGCCCAGAAGCTCATCATCGGCGTGGCCGTGGTGATGGGGCTCGCGCTCTCGATCTTCCTGTTCATCTTCCTGCCCGCGCTGCTGGTGGGCTGGATCAAGCCCCTGACGCAGAGCTATCTGGTGCGCAATCTCTCCGAGGGGCTTCTGAAGGTCGTCATCCTGCTGGGCTATATGAAGCTCGTGTCCGGGATGAAGGACATCAAGCGCCTCTTCTCCTACCACGGTGCCGAGCACAAGACCATCTTCTGCTATGAGCACGGCAAGGCGCTCACAGTGGAAAACGTTCGGCCCGAGAGCCGTTTCCACCCCCGCTGCGGCACCAGCTTCCTGCTGGTGGTGGTGCTGGTCAGCATCCTTGTAAACTCCGTGGTGCGCGTCAGCAACACCTTTGCCCGTGTGGGCTGCCATCTGCTGCTCCTGCCCGTCGTGGTGGGCATCAGCTATGAGATCAACCGCTGGTGCGGCGCCCATGACAACTGGCTCTCCGCCATTCTGTCCGCCCCGGGCAAGTGGCTGCAGCGCATCACCACCAACGAGCCGGACGACGACATGATCGAGTGCGCCATCCGTGCCATGGAGCTGGTCATCCCCGACGAAAAGGGCTCCGATCAGTGGGGTAACTGAAGCTTCAACGGAAGCCCGCTGCGCTGGGCTTTTCGGCATAATATCAATTCGCATAGAAAGATAATCAACATGAAGACATACAACGAACTTTACCTCTCTACCCGCAACATCCTGCGCCAGCGCGGGGTGGAGGGCTACAATCTGGAGGCGCGGCTGCTGGTGGCCCAGGCCGCAGGCAAGTCCACGGCTGACCTGCTGCGGGATATGAGCCTCTACACCACCGACGCGGTAGAGCAGAAGGTGCTGGACTATACGGCCCGGCGGCTCCGCGGCGAGCCGGTGGCCTACATCACCGGGCTCTGGGAGTTTTACGGGCTGCCCATGATCGTGACGCCCGACGTGCTGATCCCCCGCATGGACACCGAAGTGCTGGTGGACACCGCCAAGGCCATCCTGACCGGACGGAAGATGGACGCGCGCGTCCTGGATCTCTGCTGCGGCAGCGGCTGCATCGCCTGCGCCATTGGGCACGAGATGCCGGCCACCCGCCTGGTGGCAGCCGACATCAGCGCCAGCGCTCTTGAGGTTTGCCGCCGGAACGTGGCGCTCAACCGCCTCATTTCCCGGGTAATCTGCATGCAGGCTGACGCCACGGTCTCCCCTCCCCTGAGCATGGGTAAGTTTGACATGATCGTCTCGAATCCCCCGTATATCGAGAGCCGGGAGATCATGACCCTGGATTCCTCCGTGCGGGACTATGAGCCCATCTGGGCCCTGGACGGCGGCGAGGATGGGCTGCGCTTCTACCGCAGCATCCTCAAATACTGGCGTTCCCTCCTGAAACCCGGCGGCTGGCTGTTGTTTGAAGTGGGCGAGGGCCAGGCGGAGACAGTGAAGGACATGATCCTTTCTGCGGGCTTCGCCGCGGCGGATACCCGCAAGGATACCCTCGGCGTGGAACGGGTCGTCATCGGCCGGATGTACGACGACAACGGCGAGATGTATTCCGGTTTTTAATTCGTATATTCTGATTTCACATACAAAGGAGACACAGACAAGATGGCTGAAAAGAAAAAGGTTTCTCCCGTGGCCGCCCCCTCCAGCGATAAGAAAAAGGCGCTGGAGACCGCGATCGCGAAGATTGAAAAAGACTACGGCAAGGGCACCATCATGCGCCTGGGCGACGATATTTCCGTGAACGTGGAGGCCCTCTCCACCGGTTCTCTGTCCCTGGACCTGGCTCTCGGCATCGGCGGCGTTCCCCGCGGCCGCATCGTGGAGATCTACGGGCCTGAGGCCTCCGGTAAGACCACGCTTGCGCTGCACGTGGTCGCCTCCGCCCAGAAGGCGGGCGGCGAGGCCGCGTACATCGACGTGGAGCACGCGCTGGAGCCCGCTTATGCCCGCGCCCTGGGTGTGGACATCGACAGCCTGCTGATCTCCCAGCCGGACACCGGCGAGCAGGCCCTGGACATCGCCGAGTCTCTGGTCCGCTCCGGCGCCATCGATGTGCTGGTGGTGGACTCTGTGGCCGCCCTGATCCCCCGCTCCGAGCTGGAGGGCGAAGTGGGCGACACCGTGGTGGGCGCGCTGGCCCGCCTGATGAGCCAGGCCATGCGCCGTCTGGCCGGCGCCATCTCCAAGAATAACTGCACCGTCATCTTCATCAACCAGCTGCGCCAGAAGATCGGCGTCATGTACGGCAACCCCGAGACCACGCCCGGCGGCCTGGCCCTCAAGTACTACGCCTCCGTGCGCATAGACGTGCGCCGCATCGAGACTCTGAAGGTCAACGGCGAGATGATCGGCAATCGCACCCGCGCCAAGATCGTCAAGAACAAGGTGGCGCCCCCCTTCCGTGAGGCGGAGTTTGACATCATGTACGGCGAGGGCATCTCCCGCGTGGGCGAGATCATCGACCTGGGCGCGAAGCTGGAGATCATCGACAAGGCCGGCGCCTGGTTCACCGTGAACGGCCAGCGCCTCCAGGGCCGCGACGCCGTGAAGGAATACCTGATGAACGACGAGGAAGCCCGGGACAAGATCGAGGCGGAGATCCGCGCCAACGCCCACAAGCTCATGTCCCCCCAGGCCCGCAAGGCTGCGCAGGCCTCCGGCCGCATTGCCCCCACCCCGGCGGTGGACGTTTCGGCTGCCGATTTTGACCTCGATTAAAAGACATTTTGTGTCATCCTGAGCGTCAGCGAAGGATCTCGTCTTGACTGTTTTGAGACTCTTCGTCGCTGCGCTCCTCAGAATGACAGCAGTAAAGGAATGACACAATGACCATTACCGCTCTGCGCCAGACCTCTTCCGACCGGGTCACGGTCGAGCTGGAGGACGGGAGCGAAATCAAAAGCTCCCTCGGCGTGGTGACAGACTGGCGGCTGTTTTCCGGAAAAACGCTCGACGAGGAGGAGCTCGCCGCCCTGAAGCGGGACTCCTCCCGTTCCCTTGCCAGGGACCGGGCGCTGGAACTCATTTCCCGCCGCCTCATGTCCCGGAAAGAAGTGCGCGACAAGCTCACGCAGAAGGGCGTGGACGAGGACGCCGCCAACTATTCGGTGAACTGGCTCGCCGACCACGGATTCTTAAATGATGAGAGCTATGCCGCCGCCATCGCCCGGCACTACGCAGCCAAGGGCTACGGCGCTGGCCGGGTCCGCTCCGAGCTGAGCCGCCGCGGCGTCGACCGGGAGCTTTGGGACGAGGCTGTGGAGAACATGCCGGAGGCAGACGGCAAGCTCGATAAATTCATTGCCGCGCGGCTCAAGGATCCCGCCGACCGGGACCAGATCCGCAAGGTCAGCACCGCCCTGTTCCGGAGGGGCTACTCCTGGGAGCAGATCCGCACGGCGCTGCGCCGTTATACCGACGAAATCATTGAGGACGAATGATGGATGCAACATTTTGCCTGATCTCTCTTGGCTGCGCCAAGAATCTGGTCAACAGCGAGCAGATGCTCTACCTGCTGGATGAGGCCGGCTTCACGCTTGTGCCCGAGGCAGAGGGGGCCGATCTCGCGATCGTGAATACCTGCGGCTTCATTGACGCCGCAAAGAGCGAGGCCATCGACACGATCCTGGAGATGGCGGAGCTCAAAAAGGCCGGGAAGCTGGGTGGCCTGATCGTCACCGGCTGCCTGACTGAGCGCTATAAGGACAGCGTCCTGGAGGAGCTGCCGGAGATCGACGCCGTGCTGGGCGTCGGCAGCTTCAAGGACATCGTGGGCGCTGCGAACACCGTGCTGGCGGGCCGCAAGGCCAGCCTCTTCGGCGATCAGAATGCCCCGGTGGACGAGATTCCCCGCGTGGTTTCCACCGGTCCCGCCTGGGCCTATCTGCGCATCGCCGAGGGCTGCGACAACTTCTGCTCCTTCTGTGCCATTCCTTACATCCGGGGCCGCTACCGCTCCCGCACGCTGGAAAACGTGCTGGCGGAGGCGAAGGATCTGGCCGAGCACGGCGTGAAGGAACTGATCGTCATCGCACAGGATATTACCCGCTACGGCACCGATCTCTATGGCAGGCGCTGCCTCGCGCAGCTCTGCCGGGAGCTTGCAAAGATTGAGGGTGTGGCGTGGATCCGGCTCCACTACCTCTACCCCGACCAGTTTGACGACGAGCTCATCGATGAGATCGCGTCGAACGACAAAATCGTCAAATACCTGGATATTCCCATCCAGCATATCAATAACGCCATCTTAAAGCGCATGAACCGCCGCGGTACCGGCGACGAGATCCGCGCCCTGTTCAAAACTCTGCGCCAGCGTATCCCCGATCTCGTGCTGCGCACCAGCCTGATCGCCGGTCTGCCCGGCGAGGGCGAAGCTGAATTTGAAGAGCTCTGCGCCTTCCTCAAAGAGGCGCGCATCGAGCGCGCGGGTGTCTTCCCCTTCTCCCCCGAGGAAGGGACCCCGGCCGCGAAGATGGCGCATGTGGACAGTGAGGAGGCCCAGCGCAGAGCGGATCTCATCATGCAGCTGCAGGCGCCGATCATGGACGAGTTCTGCCAACGCTTCGTCGGCAAAACCATCCGTGTGCTGGTAACCGATTACGATGAGGAGAGCCAGCAGTGGGTCGGCCGATGTTACGCCGACTCCCCTGATATCGACGGCGAGGTGTATTTCGAAGGATACGCAAAAGAGGGCGAATTCTCCGACGTACACATCACCGCCGCCGAGGACGGGATTCTCTACGGCGAGGAGGCATAAACATGACCACTGCCAACAAGATTACCATTGGGCGCATCGTCGCCGTGCCCGTGTTCCTGGTGCTGGCCTACCTGGACCATCCTGTGGGCGCTTTTGCGGTGTATGTGCTGGCCTGCCTGAGTGACTTTGCCGACGGCTATATCGCCCGGCACTATAACCAGATCACCGACTTCGGCAAGTTTATGGACCCCCTGGCCGACAAAATGCTGGTGCTGGCTGCCATGTGTTTTTTCACGGAGCGCGGCTATATGCCCGGCTGGGCCGTGGCCATCGTTCTCTTCCGGGAGTTTGCTGTGAGCGGTCTCAGGCTCATCGCCGTGGAACAGCAGCGGGTCATCGCCGCCGCCTGGTCCGGCAAGGTAAAGACCGCCGTCACTATGGTGGGGCTTGCCGCCATGCTGCTCTTCTCCAGCTACCCCCTCTGTAACGGCATCGTCACCGGCCTCATCGTGGCCACCACCATCTACTCCGGCGCGGAGTATTTCATCAAAAACAAAGACGTCTTCAAGGATGTAAAATAAGGAGCTGTCATCATGTATCTTTATAATTCCGCTTCCCGCAAAAAAGAGCTGTTCGTCCCCAACCATCCCGATATTGTCAAGATGTACACCTGCGGTCCCACGGTGTACCATTTCGCCCACATCGGAAACCTGCGCTCCTACATCATGGAGGACGTGCTGGAGAAGTATCTGCGCTACGCGGGCTATAACGTCAAGCGCGTCATGAACATCACCGACGTGGGACACCTGACCTCCGACGCCGATGAGGGCGAGGACAAGATGCTCAAGGGCGCCAAGCGCGAGCACAAGAGCGTCATGGAGATCGCGAAGTTCTATACCGACGCCTTCTTTGACGACTGCGCCAAGCTCAACATCAAGACCCCCGACGTGGTGGAGCCCGCCACCAACTGCATCGACCAGTACATCAAGATCATCTCCAAGCTGATGGACACCGGCTATGCCTATTTTGCCGGCGGCAACGTGTACTTCGACACCTCCAAGCTGGAGCGCTACTACGTCTTTAACGACTTCAACGCCGAGGATCTGGACGTGGGCGTGCGCGAGGGCGTGGAAGAGGATACCAACAAGCGCAACAAGAACGACTTTGTCCTCTGGTTCACCAAGTCCAAGTTTGAGGATCAGGCCCTGAAGTGGGACTCTCCCTGGGGTGTGGGCTATCCCGGCTGGCACATCGAATGCTCCGGCATCTCCATGAAGCACCTGGGCGAGGATCTGGACATCCACTGCGGCGGCATCGATAACGCCTTCCCCCACCACACCAATGAAATTGCCCAGTCCGAGTCCTATCTGGGGCACAAATGGTGCAATTACTGGATGCATGTCCTCCACCTGAACACCAACAGCGGCAAAATGTCCAAGTCCAGCGGCGAGTTTCTGACGGTCTCCCTGCTGGAGGAAAAGGGCTACGATCCCCTGGCTTACCGCCTCTTCTGCCTGCAGAGCCACTACCGCAAGTCCCTGGTCTTCTCCTGGGAGAACCTGGACAATGCCCAGGGCACCTATAACAAGCTGATCGGCCGCATTGCCGCGCTCAAGCCCGAGGACGGCGAGATCGACGAGGAGGCTGTCCAGGCCCTGCGGCAGAAGTTCTGCGCCGGGCTTGACAACGATCTGAACACCTCTCTGGGCGTGACTGCGCTCTACGATGTGCTCAAGAACAAGACCAATGACGCCACCAAGCTCTTTGTCCTGAGCGACTTTGACAGGGTGCTGGGCCTGAGCCTGCTTGAGAAAGCCGCCGTCAAGCGCGAGGAGCTCAAGAAGCAGGCTGTCACCGCGGGTGAGTTCACGATCATCTCCGAGTCCGGCGAGAGTGACGCCGAGGTGGAGGCGAAGATCCAGGCCCGTCAGGATGCGAAGAAGGCCAAAAACTTCGCGGAGGCCGACCGCATCCGCGATGAGTTGAAGGCCGCTGGCATCGAAGTCACCGACATCCCCCACGGCGCAAAGTGGAAACGCATCTGAGTGCTGAGTCGTGCGTGTTGAACATTGAGGAGAGGATTCTTTTCGCTCAACATTCGCCAAGCTGTTTTACTCAAAACTTAAAACTCTAAGCTCAAAACTAAAACCGGGGAATGTGCTCTCACATTCCCCGGTTTTCCGGAGGCAGCCATGTTCTCTCTCCTGCTTGCCATCATCTATCTCTCTTTCATTTCGCTGGGTCTGCCGGACTCGCTGCTGGGCTCCGCCTGGCCGATCATGCATGCGGAGCTGGCAGTTCCCCTGTCCTGGTCCGGCGTCATCTTCATGATCATCGCCGCCTGCACCGTGGTCTCCAGCCTGCTGAGCGACCGCCTGACCCGGAAGCTGGGGCCGGGCCTTGTCACCGCGATCAGCGTGGCCATGACCGCCGCTGCCCTACTGGGCTTTTCGGTCAGCCACCGCTTCTGGATGCTCTGTCTCTGGGCTGTTCCCTACGGGCTTGGCGCGGGCAGTGTGGACGCCGCGCTCAACAACTATGTGGCTCTGCACTATGCCAGCCGCCACATGAGCTGGCTGCACTGCATGTGGGGCGTCGGCACCTCCGTAGGGCCTCTGATCATGGGCGCTGCCCTCTCCCGCGGCGCGGGCTGGAACACGGGCTACCGCATGATCGGTCTGATGCAGATCGTGCTTTCCCTCTGCATCTTTCTGAGTCTTCCGCTCTGGAAAAAGAGAGAGAACACGGAGGTGGGCGGCGGCAGCGGCAAGCCTCTCTCTCTTGCAGAGGTCATTGCGATCCCCGGGGCCAAGTCGATCATGCTCTGCTTTTTCTGCTACTGCGCCCTGGAGCAGACCGTGGGCCTCTGGGCCAGCAGCTATCTGGTCAAGGCGCGCCTCGTGGAGGAGATCACCGCCGCCCGGCTTGCCAGCCTCTTCTTTCTCGGCATCACCGGCGGACGGGCGCTGAGCGGCTTTGCCACCTACAAGCTCAACGACCGACAGATGATCCGCCTGGGTTTCGGCCTGGTGGGCTTCGGCATCCTGTTGGTGCTGCTGCTGCTGGGCAATGTCTGCGCCTTTGCGGGGCTGATCATCGTGGGCCTCGGCTGCGCGCCGATCTATCCCAGCATCATCCACTCCACGCCCGCGAATTTCGGCGCGGAGCGCTCCCAGGCGCTCATCGGCGTGCAGATGGCGAGCGCCTACATCGGCACCTCCCTCATGCCGCCCTTCTTCGGCTGGCTGGCCGCCCGGCTGGGGCTGGGGATCTTCCCGCTGTACCTGCTGGCGCTGCTTGTGCTGATGGCTTTCATGCACGAAAAGCTCTGCCGCACGGTGGACAAAAACTGAAAAAGGCATGAAAACACTCCGGAGCAATGCTCCGGAGTGTTTTTCTGATTACATGCCCAGGATATCCTTGATGCGCTCGAAGAACTCCCGCACCGAGGAGACCACGTTTTTCACGGTCTGCACGAAGCCGACCACCTGCGTCTTGGCCTCGGAGACCTTGTTGAGGGTGTTCTGCACATCCTCCACCCGCTGCTTGAGAGCGCTCGGGTCCAGCCCCTCCAGGGAGCGGCAGAGCGTGATAAGCTGCTGAATCTGATTGTCCGTGAGCTTCACGTTGTACTGGGCGGCGATGGCGATGATCTCCTGCCGGATCTCCTCGTCCGTCATCTTCCGCGTCTCGTCCAGCATCAGCTTCAGATCGTTTACGATGGACGTGGAGTCCATGCTGCCGATCTCCTGCGCAAGGCCGCCGGTGATCGTCAGTTCCTGGGTGGAGACAGCCTTGGCCAAATCGTCCAGCTTTCTCCCGGTCATGTCCTCATATGCCTTGTAGACCCCGGTCAGGGCCGCAGTTCCGCTGACGGCGAAGGGCGCCGCCACGACGATGCGCGCATCGGTGATGCCGGCGGTGGCCAGGGCGCTCATGTACATCTCCGGCGTGCACCAGGTCACGTTGCTGGTGCTTACGTCCATATTGGCGCCGGCGGGAAGCAGTTCCACATACACGCTGGAGATGGAGCGCGTACCGATCAGCGCCGGGTCCACATAGCCCGCGAGCCACTGGCGTTCCTCCGCGTTGGTGACCGTGAGTTCGATCACGCTGCCGCGGCTTACGCCGAAAGCCTGGTACACAGCGGCAACCTGGTCGGGGCTGAGATCGGCGCCGATCACGGCCCGGCTCTGGTTGATAGTGGTCTGCGCCGGGGCCGGCGTATTCACCGGCACACTGATATTCGGCTCGCCGCCGTCTTCCACGACGATGATCGCGTCCGTCGAGCCTTCTGCAAAGGCCGCCGGAACCGCCGACAGGAGCAGCACGGCCGCAAGCAAGAAAGATAGTAGTTTTTTCATTTGGATTTCCTCCTTGGAACAGGGCCATCCTACCATGCACAGCCGGAGAAAGAAAGCGTTTTTTATGAATTTAAGAATTCTTCAGAACTTTCCATGGCGATTCAGCCAGGCGTCTGCCTGCCGCAGGATCTCCCGGTCGTTGTCATAGCTCAGCCGGCGCAGGGCCTCGTCACAGGGAAGCCAGGAAATAGAGCGAAGTTCCTCCGCCTGTACTGTCGTCTCCATACTGTCGGCCCGGGCCGTGAAATAGACGACCTCTTTCCGGCAGCCCGGATAGGGACTGTAGCTGTTGGAGGCGCGAAATCCGGTGTCCAGCGCGACATGCAGCCCGGTCTCCTCCAATATCTCACGCTCCGCCGTCTGCGCCTCGGTCTCCCCCGCCTCCACATGCCCCTTGGGCATGGCAAAATGGCCGCCGCGCATCTCCTCGATCAGATACAGCCGCTCACCTTTGCTCTCATACCACACCACGGCGCCGCAGCTTTTTTCCCGGATTGTTTGTTTTATGTTATCCATCTTATGTAACCTATTTTATGTATATTTGATTATGTAAATTATTTGTTGAAGCGCCGCGCATATCCGCAGCGCCGGCAGAGCGGCTCCACAGCCTGTCTGCGGGAAAACCCCTCATAGAGAGCACGGGCTCGTTCGGTTGACATAATGTTGCTCAGTTCCTGCTCGAACAGGTTTCCCAGCGGGATGGCCCCCTCCCGGTCCAGGCAGCAGGGCACCACAGTCCCGTCACAGAGGACGCCCACCTGATCCCGCAGGCCGTAGCAGAAGCAGCGCTCCCCCAGGCTGGGAAGCGAGAGATCCGGCCAGTCGAAGCGCGCGCCCGGCTCCAACCAGATCCGCTCGGCCAGACGGAAGCCATTGCGGCTCTGCTGCCATGGCTCCGGGAAGCTGGCTGCCAGGATCGCGCGGATCGCCGGGTTCATGCTCTCCCAGCCGCCCCGGTTCCAGAGCCGGAACTCGCAGAGCTTCCCCGCGCCCGCCGCCGCTTTGGCAAAGGCGATGCAGCCCGCGAGATAGTCCTCCAGCTTTCCGCCGTCATTCGCTTCAAAGGACTGGAGGGAGATGTTCACCTTGTGCAGAGCCGAGGCGGACAGCAACAGTTCCTGCCGCTCCGGCAGCAGCGTGCCGTTTGTGGTTAACATAACTTTGAAAGCCAGCTCGTCCGCGATGTCAAGAAAAGCCCCCAGCTCAGGGTGCAGCAGCGGCTCCCCCATCAGGTGGAAATAGAGATACTCCGTGTGCCCGCGCAGCTTTACGGCGAGCAGACGAAACTCGTCGATCGTCAGAAACTTCGGCGCGCGCTTTGTCCCCGGGCAGAAGGCACAGGACAGGTTGCAGACGTTGGTGATTTCCAGATAGGCCTTGCGCAGCATCGGTTATTCCCCTTTTCTTAATGCAAAAAATCTCCCGGACGGCTGTCTTCCGTTCAGGAGATTTTTGCTTTACCTCGTTTAGAAAGCAAGCAGACGATGATGAAATTGCCAAGAGTAGATTTCGAGGGAATGAACGTTCCGGGGATGGCACTATTTCGCAGGAATACTGTGTGTATTTCAAGAAAAAGTGACGATGCCGGGGCGATCATACCCCGAAAGATACCGCCGGCGGTTTCATCGGAGTCAGCTCAGAAGAGTCCGGGGAAGCCGCCCATGCCGCCCTGCAGCTTGCCCATGGCCTCGCTGGTCTTGTCGTCGGCCAGCTTGATCGCGCCGTTGACCGCCGCGAGGATCAGATCCTGCAGCATCTCCACGTCCTCGGGATCGACCACTTCGGGATTGATCTCGATGGACTCCAGCTGACGGGTGCCGATCATGGTCGCCTTGACTGCGCCGCCGCCGGAGGAAAACTCAAACTTGGTCGCCTCCAGCTCCTGCTGCATCTTCATGAAGTCCTGCTGCATTTTCTGCGCCTGACGCATCATGTTTGCCTGGTTGCCGCCGGGGAAGCCCCCGCGAAATCCGCCTTTTGCCATACTAAACTCTCCAATCTTTTGTAGAATATCTTAATTGAAATGAACTTCCTTGAACGCCTTCAGTTCGTCCAGACTGCGCTGGGGCCGTTCCTCCTCCCGCATCTCGCCGATCTGCACCCGGATCTCTCTGCCGACCAGGGCAGACGCCTCCTGTGCAAAGCTCTCCAGGATCTCCTGCCGGTTAAAACGGGTATACTTGAAGCCGGACTGCACCTGCAGCTGGAGCATGTTCCCCGTGAGTTTGCCGCGGATCACGCTGTCGTCCATAGAGTAGCGCAGATCGTTGGGCAGCCGGGGCGCCACGCGCTCACAGAGCGCCTTCCAGTCAAAGGGCGTTGCGGCCGGAGCTTCCGCGGAAACGGGAGCCTGCACCGGGGCGGCTTCCTCCTGCCGAGGAGCCTGGGGCGCTTCCTCCTCCCAGACCGGGGGCGGCGCTTCTTCCGGTATAAAAACCGGTTCCTCGTTCTCCTCTGCTTCGGGGATAAACAGCGCGTCGTCCCGCCGAAGCGGCGATTCCGCGCCGTCCGCGGGCCGCATCGGGATGCCCCGGGCCACTTCCTCCTCCAGGCGGGAGATCCGCGCACGCAGGTGCAGCAGGCTGTCCCCTCCCGCGTCGGTACAGAGCGCCACGAGGCACAGCTCCGCCGCGGTCTTGGGATTGCGCGCGTCACGCAGGCCGGTGATCGCCTTCTGCAGCGTGTCCATTGCCGCAATCAGCTCCTCGCTGGTGAGGCGCTGGGCGAAGGCCTGGAGCGTCGCCTTGTCATAGCTGCCGGAGACCAGCTCCATCGCCCCTTTCGGCGCCACATGGAGCATCAACACGTCCCGCAGCAGGCCGTTGAGTTCACCCAGCAGAGTGCTGGGGTCCTTGCCGTCCATCCACATCCCGGCGAACTCTTTCAGAACTGCCGCCGTATCGTGCTTGAGGATCCGGTCCAGCATCTGGGCCACGCGCCGGTTCCCGGCAAGGCCCATCGTGGCATAGACCGACTCCACGTCGATCTTTGCAGCCGCCGAGCACTGATCCAGAAGGCTCAGCGCATCGCGCACTCCGCCGTCGGCCAGCCTTGCGATAAGCTCCGCCGCCTCGTGGGTCATCTCAAAATGCTCCGCGCGGGCGATGGTCTCCAGATACTCCGCGATGCGCGGGGTATCGATGCGCCGGAAGCTGTGCCGCTGGCAGCGGGACAGGATCGTGGCCGGCACCTTCTGCAGCTCCGTCGTGGCGAGGATGAACATCAGGTGGGCGGGCGGCTCCTCCAGGATCTTCAGCAGCGCGTTGAAGGCCGCCGTGGAGAGCATGTGCACCTCGTCGATGATGTACACGCGCTTTTTCACCACGGAGGGCGAAAACACCGCTTCCTCCCGCAGGGCGCGCACATTGTCCACGCCGTTGTTGGAGGCCGCGTCCAGCTCCACCACGTCCATGATGGTGCCTTCCGTGATGCCGCGGCAAGAGGGGCAATTGCCGCAGGGGTTGCCGTCCACCGGGTGCTCGCAGTTGACCGCCTTGGCCAGGATGCGGGCGCAGGTGGTCTTGCCTGTGCCGCGGGTACCGATGAAGATGTAGGCGTGGGAAAGGCGGTCGTTCTTTACCTGGTTTTTCAGCGTCTCGGTGATGTGTTCCTGCCCGACGACCTGATCAAAGGTCTGCGGGCGCCATTTGCGATAAAGCGCCTGGTACATCGAACGTCCCCCTTTCGTTGTCTGTTTTCAGATGGTTCTCTCCCGAAGGGGATATCATCTGTTTTCGTCACAGCTCTGCCGTGGCGAAAACACCCTGAGGCGAGCCATGCGAGCCCTCGCGCCGACCAAGTGAGGCGTTGAAAACGTCGAGGGCGATGAGCGCGAGTTTCTCGATTGTGAAACAATGTTTCACAATCGAAGAAATGGCCCTTGACAAGACTGCACACCCGACTCCGAATTATGCACTATGCCCGTTACGCCGGCAGCCGGCTCGGACCCGGCGACCTCACGGCACAAGCCAAGCACCGCTTAATGCTGCTCGGTTCCCCGCCTGACATGGTTCACGGGTCGACCTTGCGCGAGACCGGATCTTCAACGCTGCTTACCGGGGTCAGACGACACAGCACACACCCTCGGCCGGGAATTCATCCCTGCTATAGCGGATTGCAGGTTACAGGGCACCGCTGGCTCCCCGACTAGTGCAGCCTTGTCAAAAGCCACGATTAGTATTCTACACCATTATTGCCTGAGAATCAAGTTTTTCTTCTGTGGAACATCAATCTTTTCATCAAGTTTTGCTTTACAAATCGAAAATATGTGTTATAATAGCAAAGCTGACAACAAATGGGGGCGTAGCTCAGCTGGGAGAGCGCTTGGGCCGGTTTTATTGCTTGTCTCATGGGGGCATGTACCTCACCCACCAGCCACGCGGTTCACATCCGTTTGTCGAAAGCCTTGATAAATCAGCATTTTTAATCGAATATGGGGGCGTAGCTCAGCTGGGAGAGCGTACGGTTCGCATCCGTAAGGTCAAGGGTTCGAATCCCTCCGTCTCCACCAATTTGGGAAGTCTTGAAGCAGACTTCCCTTTTTTCATACCGCTTGATTCACTGTCAGATTCTGAAATTCCTCGTATGACACATTGAAGTCGATCTCCAGTTGGTAGTCCCGAAATACGCGCACGGACTTGATAAACTGGGAAACGAACATTTTCTTTGTCTCAAAGGAGCAGCGGTCATACACATCTGCCCAGCCAACGAGGCGGTCATATTCTTCGCTGTCTGTTACATCCGACGTCTCCAGGCTTTCAAGCTCCACTTGCGCTGTCTCCAATGCTCTTTGCAGCCCTGTCAGCTCTTCTCTCGCTTTATCAAGAAGCGATGTAAGCAGCTCGGCTGAGAACCGGCTCTGACCACGTATCACTTTGATCGTCTCGGCCTCATAATCGGCTATCTCCTGCTGCTTATCACTCACCTGCAGGGAAAGAATCCTGCATTTTGCCGACGCAAGATTGACGGCTTTCTGATGCTGCGACGCAAAGAGATCTTCACTCGGCTGATCCTTTATTCTCTGTAGTTGGCTCCTTACGACCTGATCCACAAGACTGTCTACGGTTTTGATTCCATACCCGGAAGGGCCTTCGCATTCGCCCGGATGGCGCTGCTTGTAATGGCAGGCATAACGGGCGCGAGCAGATCGTACACAGGTTCCGTCCGCATGGACATTTCGATAACCGCTTGTCGTCAGTGTCAGCCTGTTTCCGCAGTACCCGCAGAATATATTCCCCACTAGGAGCGACTGCCCTTTCAAGTTCAAGGGAATATTATGATGGGGCTGTGTTCTCTCCTGCATGATCTTCTGTGCCAAATCAAAGGTTTCCCGATCTATGATTTGCAGTTCCGGGATGACCTCTGACTTTGCGCCGCCGTTATGAATGACGCCGGTGTAGATCTCATTCTTGATAATGCGGTTGATTGTTGTATTCGGGAAGTTTTTCCCATTTTCTCTGTAAATGTGCATCTCGGCCAGGTATTTGCACATCCGCTGTGCTCCATAGCCCTCATGCACATATTTATAAAAAATGAGCCGGATGATCTCTGCTGCCGCTTCATCCTGTTCAATATCAAAGACTTCTTTATTGCGTTTGTTCGTTCGGCCCGTTTTCACAAGCCTGTACCCATAAGGTACGGAGCCGCCGGTGAAAAAGCCTTCCTCAGTCAGTTGCTGCATTCTTGTGCGAACACGGACGGATGTTTTTATGCTCTCGCCGGATGCCTGCCAGTAGCGAATGTAATTGAGCAGCTTGTCCACATGGCTATCGAATCGCTGCTGCCCTTCAACGGCGCTCCATACTTCTACGCCGTTTTTCACGAACCATTCCACAACGAATGGTGTTTCATCATCACGGCGTCCAAGCCTGTCAAACATAAAAACAAGGAGAATATCAAATTTTCTTTCTACAGCATCTTCTTGAAGCTCCTGGATCGCGTCACGCTCTTTGGCGGACTTTTTAAAGCCGGACACTCCTTTTTCGTAAAGCTCCTTCGTGATCTTCCAGTCTGGGTGACCCGAAACGAACTCCTGGCAATACTGCCTCTGCATGGGAATGTCGTTTTTCTCTACCTGCCCCACCGTGGAAACACGGTAGAGGCATTCAACACGTTTATAGCTCATGATTTACACCTATGATGAAGATGTTTCCCTCTGTTTCTATTCACTTTTCAAGGTACACTTTCTATTCTTATTATCTCATTGATCTCCATCATCGTCAAATAATGGAGGACTATTTGGTTCAATTCTCTGCTGTTCCAGCAAAGTCCGTATCCGCTTCATTGCTTCCGGGTTCGTTTCGTCCGGATACCTGATGATGATCCGGCGCCCGTCTACTATAATGGTCTCTTCTTTTGGCATCCATGTACTCTCCCCATACCAGTCATTGCTAAAGCTCTCTTCTTCACAATTGTCTCTCCCAAACAAAACTGCGCCTAAGCCTATAACCAGGGCCAGACTTCCTACCAGCATTCCAAGCAGCAGATCCAGCATCTTATCCCTCCGCTAATAATCCGTTTCACCATATAACGGATTTCGACAGTGAAAAACAAAATCCGCACTCTTGCGTAGTGCGGATCGAAAGAATCACGAGGTTTTCGAAGGCAAAAGGCAGACGGCGGCGGGGCAGGCCGCTCCGTAGGATGTGTATTTTGTGCCTCCCTCCATGCTTATGGCGGGACGTTTGACTCTGTGACGTGCCATCAACGTAGGTATCATTATGCCCGCTTGCGGATCGTGGCCGACAACCGTGCCCTTGGCTGCATACAGCGGTGGTGTTGATCGCTCTGCCGTCGGTGATTTCACCTCCTCACCGACTGACAATCCCGGCGCACCCGCTGCCTGGCTTCCCGCAAGCAGAACGTATCTGCTTGCCCTATTCGCTTGTCGAAATGTGTCTCATGGTGAGACACATTTTTGAGCCTCTCGGCTCACAGAAACGCGCTCTTACAGTGCGCTT
>Ga0310697_10002356_pt1 | contig 20213 bp, 6 predicted proteins | sample 172DNAGHGlowgp2_FD_203883 | JGI IMG/M metagenome (GOLD analysis project Ga0310697, IMG submission 203883) | Sheep rumen microbial communities from Palmerston North, Manawatu-Wanganui, New Zealand - 1728 DNA GHGlow gp2 (v2) (version 2) | ecosystem: Host-associated > Mammals > Digestive system >... | reverse complement strand
ATCTGCTCCACGCGCCCGATGAACTCGGGGCCGAACACGAGCACGTCGGCGTCCGCGAGCTGCAGACAGTACTTGATTTCGTCCGCCGTGTAGCGGAAGTTGAGCGGCACGGCGAGACAGCCGGTGCGCAGCACGCCGAAGTAGATGGGCAGCCACTCCAGGCAGTTCATCAGGAGGATGGCCACCTTGTCGCCCTTCTTGAGTCCGCGCGAGAGGAGGAAGTTCGCGAAGCGGTTCGCCTTCTCGTCGAACTCGGACCAGGTGATCTCGCTCCGGAACGCCTCCACGGGCGAGGATTCGATCAGGGAGTATTCGCGCCAGGTGGTGTTGCGCTTCTCCAACTCCTGCGGGTTGATTTCCACGAGCGCAACGTCATTCGGCCACTCCTTGGCGTTGCGGGCTAGTATTTCTGTTATTTGCATGGCGAGTATTTTACCATATTCGCCGTAATCGGTCACTTGACTTTTTCGGCCGAGGATGGCAAAAGCAAGGAGGAAACAGCGGACTCCCAACGGTCCAGGAACGCCTTGCGAGAATAGACGGCTGCGAAGCGCTTACAGGCGGTTTCGCCCAGGCGCCTCCGCAGCTCCGCATCGCGCATCAATCTCGCCAGACCCTCCGCGTAGGGCTCCACCTTGCCCTCGCACAACAACCCCGTCTCGCCGTCGGCGATGATCTCCGCAATCGCCGGCGTCTCCGCGAGCCCAATCACCGGCTTGCGAAACACCGCCGCGTCGACGACCGTCAGCGGGAAACCCTCGTTGGCGGACGGAAACGCGACAAACGAACACGAAGAATACGCCACCGTCAGATCTTTGCAGTACCCCGCGAACGCGACGCGGTCCTCCAACCCCGCCGCCGCCACGCGCGCACGCAGCTTTTTCTCATACGACGCCTTCCCCGTCCCATACAGGACCACGCGCCATCCGGGAAAATCTCCCGCCACACGCGCAAAGGCGTCTATCAGGAGAGCCTGCCGCTTGTCGTCGTTTAGGGCTGCCGGGTAGATGATCGTCTGCCCGTCATCGGAAGACGAGGCACACGTCCCAAAACGCGAGGCGTTGCCAATAACGCACACGTGCCCCCGATACCCGACCTTCCGCCGAAGTACGCCCTCGTGCGAAGGCAAAAGCACCTGCACCGCGTCGGCCAGCGCGATAGCCCGCCGAATGGCGCGACACCGCCGCCACCGACGAAGCCAATGACGAAAGGGATAGAGCGGATGCGTGTGGAACTGGAGGATGGTTTTCACGGGAGGGCGGATGCGCCCGCCGTCCGTCAGCGACAGTATTTCGTTCGTCCCGGCGGCAATGCAGACATCGCAGCCGGAAATGCGTCCCCGTACATCGGCATCATCATCCGTCACCACCACCACGTCGTGCCCGCGCTCGCGCAGTCCATCAATCAAGAACTGTACGGCCATGTCCGCCCCGCGCCGGGCGGCAAACGTGTCCTTGTAGACGGCGACCTTCATATCTTATACTTCCCCCGCGTGGCCAACAAATAGGCCTGCCACGTCTTCATGCCGCGCGGAATGATCTGACGGTGGATTCGGTAGGGGTCTGTCCCCACAGGGCGCATCTTCTTGACCATCGCGGCGGCGAAACGGTAGCCCGCCGCGACGACTTCCGACACGATGTCGTCGTTCTCGCCCCCGCAAGGATAGGCGAACGAGGCAATCGGGTGCCCGAGGACCGCTTCGAGATCGCGCTTGTTCGCGTGAATCTGCTCGCGCGCCTCCGCACGATCCACGGACGTCAGAACGCAATGTCCCGAAGTGTGTCCCCCGATCTCGACCAGCCCGCTCGCGTCCATCTCGCGCAGCTGTTCGCGCGAGAGGAAACGCGGATCGTCAAAGCGGCTCGTGACGAAACAGGTCGCCGGCACGTTCTGCCGCCTGAGAATGGGCAGCAGCTCCACGTAGTTGTCGACGTAGCCGTCGTCGAACGTCAGCACCACGTCGCGCGGCCCCGGATCGGACGCCGCGTCCGTGAACGTGCGGAACCTGTAGCCTCCTTTGAGCAGCCGGACAATCAACGCCTCCAGCTCGCGCGGCCGGATCGTGTTGTTGGGACAGGACGCGTCCACCACGTCGTCGGAAACGGAATGGAGCATCAGGAACGACGGCACGCCGCGCGGCCAGCGCGGCCACCACCACGTACACTTGCAAAGGGCGTAGATCGCCAACACAATGAGGATGAGGTCTGCGTAAATCATGGCGTGACCTTCCCCGCGTTGATGGCTTCGGGATCGCGTCCGTCAACGTCCGTCCCGCCGCGCGCGCGGATCGTGTCGAGGCGCTTGCGCGCCTGGTTGCGCCGCTTGCGCGACCGCCACGGCACGTGCGACTGGATCATCAGGCTGAGGGCATAGAGGCCCAACTTCAGGCGCGCCCCGAGCGGAGGACGCGCGGTGAACGCGATCTCCGGCATCGCCGCCAGCGTGCGGCGCGCCTGCGCCACGGCGTCGGTGGCCGGCAAAAGCGCAAGAACGGCATCGAGGGCCGCACGGTCGTCCCAGCATCCGCAGGGCGTGTTGTGGTTCACGCCGAATACGACGTAGAGGAACTTCGGATGTGCGGCAACCCATGGATCTTCGCGGTAGTCGTTCCGGTCGATGGACATCTGGAAGTCTATCACCTTCAAATGCCCATCCGCCCCAAGAAGGAAATTGTCGGTGTAGATGTCACGGTGGAGGATGCCCGTCTTGTTCAGGGCCTCCGCCAGCACGAGGATGTCCGACGCGAACCCGTCCGCCTGCGCCTCCGTCACCCCGCGCACGAGCAGGTCCGTCAACGACGGCCCGCCCACCTTCTCGGTCACGACGAACGCCCGACGACCGTCATCCGACGTCCAGACCGCCAGCGGTTCTGGCACCACAAGCGGCGCGGCGGCGCGGAGACGCGACGCAAGCCGGAACTCGTTTCCAATCGACCATGCGCACGTCGATGAGCACTTCACGATGGCGTCGCGTCCCTTGAACAGTCCCTCGAAGAACACGTCGTTGATGTACTTGTTCTCGAGAACCACGCGGCAGCGGGAAAGACCCATGTCCGCGCCCACGCCGTCTACGATGTTCCGCCAAGCCGTTTCGGCTGCCGGTTTCTTCTGAAGTCTCCTGACCCACGCCCACCTCTGCCATGGGGCAACGCCCGCCGCCACGAATTCGACAGCCATGCGGTCGACGCCGCACTCGAGGCAGGCGCTCACGCGGTGGTGTCCTTGGCGAAGCGAATCCGCAAGGCCGCCCGTGCGGCATAGCATTACCGCGATGGGCTTGTCGTCGCGGTAGCCGTCCCGCTTCAGGCTCGTCAGCAGCCTGCTCATGCTCGCCGCACGGTCCTTGCCGGCGCGCTGCTGCGGATTGTCCGTCGTGCGGATCGTTCGTTCAAGCTTCATTTCCCGCACGGCCTTCGCCGAGATGTGGTAGACGCGAGAGCCATGGTAGCGGTAGCGGTTCCGGCACACGCGCACCAAGGTCCCGAGCAGGTTCCACCGCGAGACGGAAGGCACGAACACCACCCGCACGTCAACCGTGCCGCCCGCACGCCGCGCAATCTCATCCCGACCGCGCACTAGCGAATCGGGATGTCCCTTGCGGATGAGCAGTACGACACGGTCAGACGGCAGTTCGCCTGCAGGGATGGAATCGCCCGCATAGTCTGGCACATCGTCGAAATCCGCCGCTTCCAGCGGATAGACGTGCGATGACCAACCGAGGCGCATCGTTACAGGCGCGCAAAGTCCCAGTCGCCGCGCTTCGGCGCCTTGAGGAACGCGTTCGCCTCTGCCTTGTTCGTGAAGCGCATCTTCCGCGCGTCGAACACCAGCTCCTCGCCCGGATACCGGAGTGACACGCAGCCGATCAGGAGAGCCTCCGTGAGGGGCGCCGCGTAGGAGAGCTTCGAGCCGCACTTCTCGAGGTCGCACACGAGACAGGCCTCCACGAACTCGCGGTAGTGGCTGTACTTCGCCGCCCTCTCGCCCTTCGCGAGCGCGGCGTCGAACGCCGCCTTGTCGCCCGCGATGCAGACCGGCTTCGCCGCATGAGAACCGCCGATGGAGGTCGCCTTGGTGCCCACGATGATCAGTCCGTTGCCCGGCACGGACGGAACGATCGTCGCCGGCGCCTTGTAGGGCTTGCCCTCTTTCTTGGCCTTCTTGGCCTTATTCGCCTCGGCGTCGGTGGCGCACTTCAGCGCGAATGCCTCAAGACCGGCGATGGTCTTCATGTCGGGCTTCACGTGTCCGTCCGTCCACACGAGCTTGACGCCGTTCGGAATCCACTTGTTCGGCACGAACGTCATCTCGATGCGCGACTTCTTCGGGTAGGCGACGCCCACAGGGCCCTCGCCGAAGGTATCGCCCGTGACCTTCGTGGGCAGGCCGAGCTCGAACGTCCAGAACGCCGGGTCGGCGTTGTGGACCGCCATGTCACCAATCGCGCCGCAGCCGTAGTCCCACCAGCCGCGCCACTTGAAGCGGTGGTAGGCGCTCGAGTAGCCGTGGTCCGCGCTCGGACCGCACCAGCAGTCCCAGGAATCCGACGCGAAGTGCGCCGGCACCGGCTCGGGCTTCGCATACTTCTTCATGCCCTGCGGCCACACCGGACGGTCGCTCCAGCTATAGATCTCCTTGATTTCGCCCCATGCGCCCGCGTCGCGCAGCGCCTTGTAGCGCCACACGCCCGGATGGCCTTGGTTGCCCATCTGCACCACGCGGCCCGTGCGGAGGGACGTCTTGAGCATCAGCTCGCACTCCTCCACGGTGCGCGCGAGCGGCTTCTGCACGTACACGTGTTTGCCGGCGTTCATGCAGTCGATGGAGATGTAGGCGTGCGTGTGGTCGGGCGTGCCCACCTGCACGGCCTCGAACTTGTCGCCCATCGTCTTCAGCATCTTGCGGTAGTCGGTGAACTTCGGGATGCCGGGATACTTCTTCTCCCAGTGGGCGAACATCGCCGGGTCGATGTCGCAGATCGCCACGAGTTCGCAACCCGCGCTGATGAGGCTCTCCGTCGCGGCCCGGCCCATGCCGCCGCAGCCGATGGAAGCGATCTTGAGCTTGCGCCCCGCAACCTTGCCCTTGAACGCGTCCTGCGGAGCAAGGTCGATACCGGCCGCGCCGAGCGAAAGCCCGAACGCCCCGATTCCCGTCATAAATGCGCGCCGCGTGGGCGCAAAATGCATCGTTTTCATTTCTGGTTTTCCTTTCGGCCGTTCATTATACCAAAAATTCGTGGATCGTGCGGGGTGCGGGGCATCCGGAATATCCGGAATGTCCGGAAAATCCGGAATATCCAAGGCCCGCCTACTTCAGGAGAATGGCCGTGCCGCCGGTGTAGATGAGCTTCAGGCCATCCTCCGTCTTCTGGATGCGGTAGCCGCGCATGCGGGCAACGGGATCAAGGACGAAGGTCGTGTTCTCCGGCATCGCCGCCCATTCGACCACGCACTTCTTGCCGGTGCGCTTGATGTCCTTCAGGTCGGTGCGGCCGGCGAGGTTCACGTTGACCGTCGCGCCCTCCGTGGTCGGGAAGATCACCGCGCGGCCGCTCGCGCTCGTCGCGTTCCACGGCCCCTCCCAGTCCGTGAGGTCAAGCGTCGCTCCGCTGGCGAGCGTGCAGCCCCAGTGGCGGTCGCTCATCGGCTTGAAGACGCCGCTCACGGTGAGCGAGCTGGTGTTGTAGGTGGCGCCGTCAACCGTGTTCTCGCAGATGTAGTTCTTCACCGTCATCGGCTCGCGGTCGATTGCGAGGATGCCGTCGCGCTTCACCTCGAGCGTCGTGTTCGGCGCGCGGATGCCCTTGTTGTTGTCCGTCTGGTAGTACACCGTGTAGTATCCGTCGATCGAGAGCGTACCCGCCGTGATGTCGGTGTTGAACATCCAGCAATAGTCGAGGCCGCTCTGTCCGCGCCCGTTCCAATGAAGCGTGTAACCCTGGAGGTCGAGCGTGACGGCCACGTTGTCGCGCCGCACGAGGCCGCCGCCCACGAAGTCCATGTACGAGTCAGCCGTGAGCGTGACATTGCCCCAGTGCGAGTAGTTGTAACCAGCCGAGATCGCCACCGAGTTGGCGAGCGTGCCGCCGTTCAGGACGACGCGGTTCTTGTAGTTGTTGATCGCGCCGTAGGCGTCCAGAACCGCGCCGGGCTGAACCGTCACGTCCGTGCCGAACATGCCGAGCGTGCCCGTGCAGACCTGGTCGCGTCCGTCGGCGGCGGTCGGCGTGCCGAGCCTGAACGTGCCCTCGCGCACCTCCGTGCCGCCCGTGTAGGTGGAGCCGGCCGAGGCCTCGTACGCGCCGGCGCCTTCCTTCACCACCTTCACGTTGCCGCAGATCGCGACGCCGTCGTTCACGGCATCCACGCCCTCCGGCACGTCGATGATCAGCGTGCCCTGCGTCCTGCCGGTCATCCACTTCGCCTGCAGGTACTGCACCACCTCGGTGCGCTGCGCGTCCGTCAGCACCGAGCTGAAGCAGATAAGTTCGGAGAGCTGGCGTCCGCCGTTACGGTAGCCACTATCAACGCTATTGCTACGGTCAAAGGTGAGCGAGTCAGAGGCGGAGTTCTGGGATGTCACGATGGAGATCACCTGGAAGTCATCGGCCGGAATCACGTCGTTCTTCCAGTCGACCACGGTCGTACCGTTCCACACGGTTGAGAATTTCGCATGGCTGCTGTTACCATACTGTCCGGCCGTGCCGCGGTGGAAGTTGTAGGTGCCGCTTCCCCCGTTCCTGTCGCCCAGCAGGAAGGCCCGCTGTGTAGCCTCGACCTTGATCACCATGAACACGGTGCGCAGGTTGGTAAAGCGCGTGTACGTCATGTCGCGCTGGCTGCTCGTCTTGCCGAAATCGACCGTGGGACGTCCGTACGTCGTCGCGTCGTAGATCGGGAAGTTCTCGGCCTGCGCTGTTGCCGCAGGAGCCGTCGCGACGCGATGGCTGGAATCCTTCGAAGTCCACGAGAGGACGCGGCCGGCCGAATCGATGTTAAGCGTCGAGGTGTCGGAGGCGTCGAGCCAGAAGCACGCGCTCGAGAGGATCGAAGGAGCCGCAACCGTGCCGTCGAACCAAGGCGACGTAACCTCCGCGCCAAGGTAGCCGTCCGCCGAAAGGCCCTTCACCTTGAGGGTGTGGCCGTTCAGGTCGATGGCGGCACCGGACGGGATCGTGACCGTGCCGAGTCCGCGCCAGTCGCAGTCCGCGTTCAGCGTGACGATGTTCCGGCCCGTGCCCATCGTGAAGTGGTCGGGCGTGAACGGAACGTACTCCCCGCCGTTGACGCTCACGAGCATCGGCCACGGCATACCGTTGTAGGACATTCCGTTGGACGCGCCGTTCGCGCCCTCGCCGCCAGTCGTGTCGCCGCAGACGATGGTGAACTTGTGCCAGCCCTCGGCTATGGTGAAGTTCGTCATCTTGTTCGCGTTGTAGGTGTTGTTGATGTGCTTCCACGCACCGTCGATGGCGAGGCCGTAGTAGTCGTCGTAGCGCTGGTTGACGTTCCACGTGCCCGCCTCCTCCGCCGAGACATGTACCCAGCCGTCGTAGCGCACCTGCGCCTCGTTGATGTACGTGGCCGACCACGGGACGCCGTAGGCGTTGAGTTCCGTGAGGTCGCCAACGCCCTGCGTCATGTAGTGCTTGAGCAGGACGTTCTTCCAGTTGTCGTTGCCCATCGCCGAGCGACCCGCGTACTTGATGTAGCCCATCTGCGTGTAGGAGTGGATATCCTCGCCGATCTGGACGCCCTTCCAGTTCACGTCCGTGCCCTCGGGGACGCTGAACGACGTCGTGCCGTCGATGATGACGGTCGTGTGCTCGTTCGGGACGGCGTTCTCGACCACGTTGCCCGCCGCGTCGCGGCACTCCCAGTTGGCGGGATCGGCAAGGTTGCCCGCCGCGCCGCCGCCTGTCCACCGCGCGGTCATGTCGACCGTGCCGGGCGTGGTCCAGATCTCGATCTTCGCGATCTCGTAGGCGGGCGCGCACATTCTCGCCGAGCCGCCGAGCTTGCCCGTATCTGCGGAGAACGTCCAGTCCATCGAGCCGAGCGACTGGTGCGAGAGGTTGCCGAGGCCGATTTCATACCGGTCAGTCTGGTTGCCCCAGCGGTTGAACGCGAAGAGCGTCTGCGCCGCGTTCGCCGCGCCGGGCGTGAGGCGGTGGACCTGCATCGAGCCATAGCCGATGGCGTCGTTGGAGCGGCTGTCGTTCCAGTCGTAGCCCCACGTCTGCGCGGGGGCGCCGGGAATGCCGCTGTCGCCTTCGGAATAGGAGCTCGGCCAGAACTCGAGCCAGCCGTCCGCGCCGTCGCCGTCCGCCGGCGTCGTCTCGATACCGGGCATGTTACTCGCGATCTTGAGATGCGCCGCCGCGCCCTGGTACCTCTTCTCGTTGTGGATGGGAATGCCCACCGTCTCGATCGACCTGTCGCCGAAGGCGTCCATCGACACCCACAGCCAGCGCACGAGGCCGTGGTACTGGTGGACGCCGTCGTCCTTGCGCTTCAGCTCCACGTAGTAGCCCACGCGGCCGATGTTCTCCTCCGCCGCACCGGTCGCGCCGATGTCGTCGTAGGGGACGTATCCGTTCGACGCGATGGGCGTGCCGGTATGCGCCGCCACGTCGAACACGCGGGCGCGGGTGAATCCGGCGCGGAACGCGGCGGGCACGTTGTTCTCCGCGCCGGTCGTGGTCGGGATGTTCGCCTCGACCTGTCCCGGCGTGAAGTCGGGATCGTCCGCAAGCGCGTCCGTGATCGCCTTGCAATAGACGTCCGCCATCTTGTCCTCGCCCGGCCAGTCGGGATGGAGGTCGGTCGCGCTCTGGAAGCTGCCGGTGATGTAGTTGCCCTGCGCGTCGTAGCGGTAGCACGGCGTGTAGAGGTCCGCGAAGTACACGCGCTTCGCCGGGAACATGCCGCCCTCGATCGCCTCGCGCATCATCGTGTTGTAGGTGATGACCTTCGCGTTCTTCGCGGCGTCGGCGATGTCGACCACCGCGCCCGCGATGAACTTCGCCGTCGTCTTCTGCGTGATCACCTTCTCGACGAGGTTGCTCCACACGGGGAACAGCTCGCCCGGCGTCCTGCCGCCGGAGTTGATGTCGTTCGTACCGAGCTTGACGAGGACGAAGTCCACGTCGCCCGCCTGGTCGAGGAAGTTCTCGATGGCGTCGATCGTGCCACCGCCGCCGCCCGAGATGAGGCGCTGCCCGCCGATGCCGGAGTGGCTGATCCACTCATCGGGCATCGCCGCACCGCAGATGTCGGCGCTCTGGTCGTAGCGGTGGCCCTTCGCGATCGGCTCGTAGCCCGCCGCCGCGAGCTTCTTCATGAGGCCCGTGCGCCAGTTGCCGTACGCGCCGCCGTGCGTGATGGAGTCGCCCACGGGCAGCACGTTCACGCGCGTCTTCGGCGCGCCGTAGTCGAGGTCGAGCCAGAGGCGGCCCGCGCCGGAGGCCAGCGTCTCCACCCACACCTTCGGGTTGTTGCCATGCGCGCTCGCCGTATCGAAGACCGCCGTGGGGTCGCCGGCGAACGCCGCCGTGCCCTTGTCCCACGTCATCAGCAGGAAGCGTCCCTTCGTGTTCGCGGCGTACTTCGCGTCAAGCGCGATCTTCGCGCCCTCGGCGAACGTCGGACCGCCCACGAGGCGGAACGTGAACTTCGTCGGGTCGTACGTGATCCGGCCCGTCGCGCCCATGTCGAGCGTGGAGAGGTAGAAGCCGCCCACGTCGTTGAACGTGGCCGCGCCGTCGACCATGAAGCGGGTGGTGGTGAGCGAAATCGGATCCCAGCCGTTGTACGCGAACGCCGGGGTCGATCCAGCCGGGACGAGGACCGACGCGTTGGCGAGGCTCGTCGCCGCCGTGCCGTTCTTCGCCCAGTTGCCGACGGTGCTGAACGTCGAATCCGTCGCGCCCGTCCAGACATAGTCCGCGATGGCGGCGCGGTCGGGCGCAGAGCCGTCGTACTTCAGCCAGAACTCGATGCGGATGAAGGAGTAGGTTGCGCCGTTTCCAAGATAGATGGAATCGCCGTCGTACGAGAACGTGCGATCCAGCGTCTTCGAGCTATTGATGCCCATGTTGCCGAAGTCGGCAAGCGTGCCCATGCCGATGGCGCGCGTGGCTTCGCCCGTGCTGCCCCACCGGTTATAGGTAAAGAGAACCTCTCCGGCGGGGAACGCACCCGCCTCGGCGAACTTCCGCATGATCTGGAAGCAGCCGTGGCCGCTCGCCCCGGATGTAGTCAGCGTGTCGTTGAAGCCGCATACGTTCGCCCACGGTTCGGCAATTGCGTCGGCATCCGCTCGCTCGTTGCCGCTGTAGTTGACCGGGTTGAACTCGATGTAGCCTTCGACGGTGTCGTCGTCCGCCGGCACCTGCCTCACCCCGCCGTAATTGCTCCACACGTGGAGTTTCGTGACGGTCTGCTGCTTGCGCTGGGCGTGCGTGACGGGCAGGGCCACGTCGGCCCACGTGGAGCCGGGCGCGTCCATGTCGATCCACATCGCGTGCAGCGCGCCGGTGTCCTTGCGCACCAGTTCAATGTAGTAGCCCACCTTCGCGATGCCGGTCTCCTGTATCACGGGAGCGTATGCGTAGGGGATCGCGTAGAGGTTCTGCGCGTAGCCGAGGGTTCCGGACGGCTCGATGGTGCGCACGCGCGTGAACCCTTCGAGGTACGCGGCGGGGACGTTGTTCGTCGCGTCGAGGACGACCGCCGGGCGCACCCACGAGGACGGCGTGTTCTTGCCGTTCGCCGTCGCGAGCGTCAGCAACTTCGCCTTGATTGCGGCGGACACGGCCTCGCATTCGGCCTGGGTCTGCGACGCGGTGATGAGCGAGGCGATGTCCACGCACTCCACGTCCGCCTCCTCGCCGCACCACGCCGCGATGTCCGCGTTGAGCGCCGCGGAGCCGCCGGGAATCGTGCAGGCGATCACGGTGGTCATCGGAAGCGCGGCCTTGATGCGCGTCACGGCCTCCTTCCAGTTCGCGAACACCGTCGCGTCGGCCACGCCGTCGACCACGTCCGTGTCGCCGCACAGGAAGATGGTGAAGTCCGGCTCGTTCGCCGCCGCGCAGTAGTTTTCAAGGCCCTCCAGCACGCCGGCGCGCGTGGCGGACGTCTTGAGCGCGAGGTCCGTGACGCCCGCATGGAACTTCCACGCGTCGGTGTTCGCGCACACGGCATTCCCGTTCGCCGTGCGCCAGCCCGTCATCCGTACGTTCCACCCTTCGGCGAAGAGCGCCTGCGCGAGCGGGGCGCGGAAGCAGTACGTGCCGCCATAGACGTAGCTGCCGCCGAGCGTGAATATCTTGATCTCCGGCGCCGTGACGATGGAAGACGGATCCTTGGTGAGGACAATGCTCGCTGCATTCACGACGAGCGTGTAGCCCGCCGGACAGCCCGTCACGTCGATCTTCGAGGCGTCGAGGCCGGAGATCATGCCGGCCGTGAGCAGCGTGATGTTCGCATCGCCCTCCGGCGCCGCCATGCCCGTGAGGTCGAACGCCGCCCGGCCGAGGAAGTTAAGCGTGCCCGCGAACGAGAACGGACACGGCCGCGAGAACGCGACGTCGGTCGTGAACTGGATGATGTTCGCCTGCACCGAGAGGATCGAACCGCCCTCCTCCACGTCAAGCGCGGTGAGCTTCACCGGGTTCACGCACTTGCGCATGTCGAGCGTGCCGCCCGCGTGGATCGTCACCGGCACTGCGGCGGAGGAGATGGCGATCGACGGATTGACCGTCGAGGCCGTGGAGTCCATGATCACCGTGCCGCCGAAGATCTCCGCGCCGTTGTGCATCTGCTGGTCGGTGTGGTTGTTCGTGATGTGGAAATCGGCAGCGCCGTACTTCACGAGCTTCGGATACGTGCCGTTGCCGGTGATCGGCGCAGGACAGGTGATTTTCGTCGTCTCGTTGGAGACGATGAACGTGTCAGAGATGTAGATCCAGCTGACCGAGGAGGAGACCTTCGTGGCGTCGTTGAAGATAAGGTTCCTCAGGTGCATCCTGTTGCTGGTCTGCACGTAGGTGGAGCCGCCGTCCATCACGAGGTCGCGCAGATAGACGTTAACGGCCGGCACCTCGACCTTCGAATTCACGCCGTCGATGATCGCGTCGACATTGGGCAGGTTGACGGTGCTGTTGTGGAAATACAGACTTCCGTTCGTCACATGGATCAGTCCTTCGCACGAACTCACGGCGTTGCACATCCAGAAGTGCTTTCCGGTCGGAACGTTGATCGTGAGGATGTGGCCGTTCATGTTGAAGTCCGTCGCCCCGTAGCCGCTGTTGAGAATGCCGAAGTCGCCGTTCGACGAATACGCCGTGGCGTCGCCCGTCATGATGATTCCGGCCAACTGCGCGGAGCCGCTGGTCACGTTGCCGCCGCTGTTGCGGAAGCATCCGTTGCCGTCGGGTCCGGTGCCCTCCATCGTCAGCACCGGACAGTTTCCGTTGCCGTTGCCCGCCATGTCGTAAGCACCGCCGGCAACGATGCGAATCGGGTACTTGTTGGGGACAAGCGAGGTTGCGCCCATCGCAAGCGTTCCCGCGTTCACCACGGTGCCGCCGGAGTTCCTGAGATAGTTATTTGCGGTGAACGTGCCAGTGCCGGTCTTGACGAGCGTCAGCGCGCCCTCGACGATGTATGCCGCGTTGTTCTTCGTCTCGCCGGACGGCACGTCGATGTACAGCTCGCCGGCCGTGACGCCGTTCTTCACGAGCTTCACATCGTCGATCAACGACGTCGAGTCGGAACCAATGAGATAGCCCTGGAACGTGAGCGTGTGCGCTCCCGCCGTCAGGTTGAGCGTCACGGTCTGCTCCTCGAACACGGTGTTGTTCACCGCGCCCCACGTCCGCGCCGTGACGCCATCGACGTCAACGGTCAACTTGCCGCAACCGAGGCCCGGCCGCGCCGCGAGCTTGAACGTGAGCGTGTATTCGCCCGCCTCCGGCGCGGTGAACGTCTGCTCGATGCTCGCAGCGTTCTGAAGCCAGCAGACGTACCGCCCATCAATCGTCTGGTTGGCCACCCAAGTCGTGTTGTTCAGCGTAAGGCCGCACGACGTCGTGCCATTCCATCCGGTCGGCTGGAACCCGCCGACGGTGAAGTAGGCGTATGAGCCAGAGAACGTTCCGTCAAAGTTCTCGAAGCTGCCGTTCGTAATGAGGTTCGCGTTGAAGGAATCGGTGATCTTCACGCTGCCGTCGCCCGCTATGTCATCTACGTAGAGCGTGTGCCCGTTCAGATCGATGACCGTATCGCTCACGACGTTTATCGTGCCAAGTCCGCGCCAGTCGCAGTCCGCCGTGAGCGTCACGCGCCCGGTGCGCGCGCCGAACGTGATCGAGGCCCACGACGGCGTGGCGCCGACGGGGAACGAGAACGACGCCGCGCCGTCGATGTCAACGGCCGTGTCCGAGTCGGGAAGCGTCGTCGCGGGCAGTTCCGCGCCTGTCGCGTCCCAGCACTTCCAGTTGGCGGGGTCGGCAAGGTCCGTCACGTCGCCACCGCCGATCCAGTGCGCCGTCGCCGCCCTTCCGGCGTCTGCCGCCGCGAAGGAGTTGAGGCTCTCCGTCGAGTCCTGCACCCAGCCCGTGCGCGTGAGCGTGGCGCCATGCGTGAAGTCTCCGCTAGATTCAAGCTCGTTCGAGTAGAGGATGCCGTTCGCCTGGTCGAAGAGCGCGCCCTTGCCGTTCGCCTTGACGACGGGCACGAGGTCGCGCACGACCAAGCCGGCGTCCTTCAGCGACAGGGAGTTGAAGGTGTATTTCGATCCCTTCGTGACGGACCACGTGCCGAACACGGCAAGGTCAAGTATCGGATTTGGCTTGCGCTCAACTGCGTATGTTTTGCGGGAACCGCCATGGTCGATCTTAATGATGTCTTCGTCAGTCATCTGGAAGCGATAGGAATCTGACGTCGTGGGTGACGGATCGAGAGCCGTGCCCCTGCCATGCCAGTAGTACTTGTCGCTCTGGACATCAATCATGAACGCGGCGCCCTGCCAGGACTGGCCGAAGAGTGTTGTACCGTTGGCGTACGTAAGCCCGCCGATGTGGAAGTCGAACGTCGTGTTGATGTCGGGGATGTAGCCGAGGCGCACGGTCTGCCCGCCGGTGGAGATGAGGCTCGCCACTTCGCTCGCGTAGGGGAGGTCGGTGGTCTTCATCAGGAAGAAGCGGTACTTGAGTCCCGTCGCCTGGAGCGCGGCGGGGAGCGTCACGTTCGTCGTGACCGTTTCCGGGGCGATTGTGCCCAGGTCCTCGAAGTTCGTCCACGCGTTCTTGTCCGCGCCGCCGTCAGTCGCGCCGTATGCGAGATAGAGGTTGTTCGTCGCCGTCTCGGGGATTGTGCCGAACGCGAGCGTGGCGGTGGTGGCTGTCTGCTCCGTCACGGTGACGGTTGGGAGGAAACGGAACGTCGGGGTCGTGTCCGTCACGCGCCCGAAGCGCGCGGCGTCCCGTTCCGTGCCGGCGACGAGCGCCGTCGCCGTCTCGCTTGGGTGGAACGTGTCGTTCACCTGGTCGTAGAGGCCCGGCACGTCGTTCGCGTCGAGCGCGGGGATGTAGTCGCGCTGCATCTGGTACGGATCGTACCATCCGCCGTTCGCGATCTTCATGCGGTAGAAGTCGAACGTGGCAAAGTTGGCGTTGTTGTTGCAGGCGAAAATGCCCATCGGGTTGTTGCCGTCAACACTGCGCGTGTTTGAAGGCCCCACGCGCGTTTCCACTCCTTCGGTGAAGAGACTCACGCGGTTGTCGTCATCGACGATGAAGCGGTAGTTGGTGTTGAGCGCGGGCTTTGCACCGAAGGCAGAGCCGCTTGCGTGGAAGTTGAACTTGTCGCCCTGCATGTTGAAGAGGTAGCGGCTGCCGGTCCAGTTCTGGCCGAAGAAGGCTGTCGAATTAACATACGTGACGTTGCCGAATCGGAAGTCAGTGACGGTGCGGCCGTCGGGGACGAGATCGGCGTTCACCCACTGTGCGCCGGTGGAGTGGACCTTGTCGAGCTCCTTCGCCATGGCGAGGCCCGTCGTCTGGAGGAGGAAGAAGCGGAGCGGACGCCCGTCGCGCAACGCGGCGGGGACGGTGTAGGTGTACGTCTCCTGTCCGTCGGCGATGTCGGCGACCTTCTCGAAGCTGTCCCAGGCGTACTTGTCGTCGTCGCCGTCCGTCGCGCCGCTCGCGAGGAAGAGCGCGTGGGTGCGCCCGTTCGGGTTGCCGAACGCGAGCGTCACGCTGTCAGCCGTCTTCTCCGCCACGCACACCGTGCGCGGCGGCTCGTAGAGGCGGACAACGCCCGGGAGCGTGTCGGGGCCAAGTTTCGCGCTCTCGGCGAGTGTCTCGTCGGAGAGCGCGCCGTTCCAGATACGCACTTCGTCGTACTTCGCATTCGCGTCGATGTCGTTCTCGTAGAACGAGTGGCCGATGTTGAGCGTGTAGGGGCGGAGTTCGGCGATCGTCCAGCCCGTAACCATCGCCCAGCGGTTGCGGACGATGCGCCCCGTCGCGGCGTTGCGCTTCGTCCAGTGGACCATCGTGTTGCCGTTGCCCATGTCGCGGTACGACACCGCGATGTGCCATTTCGTGTTGAGCGCGAAGCCGCCGAACGAGTCGTTGACGGAAAGGAGAGTGGAGCCGCCCCTCTTGACCTGGAAGGAGTCCTGTCCGGTGTTTGTGCCGCGCACCCAGCTGAGGAGGATGCCGTCCGTTTGGCCGCCGCCCATGTCGAACACGCGGGCGTAGTTCTTCGCGGCGGTCGGCGTCGCCCAGATTTCGATCGTCATGCTGTCGGTGGGCAGGATGTTGCCGCCGGTGCCAAGCTCCACGTAGCCGCCGTTCTTGCTGTCCTTTATCAGGTTCGCCGTGCCGCTCATCTGGATGGCCGTGTTGCTGTCCGCCCAGGCGAGCTTCGGCCCCTTGCCCGCAGCGGCGGGACGGCCGGGGAGCGCGTTGTTGTAGTTGCCGCTGAAGCTCCAGCGCTGGCGCAAGTGGACGTAGGCGTTGTCAACGGCCGGCGCGACCGCGACCGTCTCCGGCAGGGCGTCCGGGCCGGACACCGCGTTCGCGTTGAGCTGCGCGTCGGTGAGCGCGCCGTCCCAGATGCGCACTTCGTCGTATTCCGCGTTGGCGTCGTGGTCGCCGGAGTACTGCGAATGGCCGAGATAGAAGTTTGGCCGGTACAACGCGCCGAGCGCCCAGTTCGGGGCGTTCTTGGAACCGGATTTCTCAATCGCGCCCGTCGTTACGTTGCGCTTCGCCCAGCGAACGTCGCACGAGCCATCGGCCTTCGGCGTGAAGACGACGGAAATGTGGTATTGCGTGCCGAGCGTATATGGGAAGAGCGTGTTGTCCGCGCGCAGGATCGCGGAGTTGGCATGCTTGATTTCCTGAAGGTCCTTGTTGATGTCCGTGCCGGTTGACCAGGTGAGCGTGAAGTAGTTCTGGTTGTTCGGGCCGTAGTCGAAGATGCGGGAGTAGTTTTTGGTGGCTGTCTGCTTGGCCCAGATTTCGACCGTGGCGGCACCGGGCGGCATGACGTCCATACCGAGGTTGAGAGAACCGGTGCTGTTGCCTGCGCCGGTCATCTTCACGACGCCGTCCGCGACGGCGACGCTCGAGCCGATCTTCTGGGCCGCGTACCCCGTCACCGAGTCCTTCAGGTCGGTGTTGAACGTCCAGCGGTGCTTCAGCGCCGCCGTCGACGTCTTCGTCTCGTCCGCTCGCGCCGCGAGCGGGAACGCCGTACCCGCCGCGACCATCGCCGCGAGTGCCAGTGTCGATATGTGTAGTTTGCTCATGCTTGCTCCTTATTAGTTGTTAGATGGTAGTGTGGTAGTTTGTAGACTGGTAGGGCCCGCTCGCCGAGCGGGCCGCACCATTCGGCCGCCTCGGCGAGGCGGCCCTACCGGTTTGAAAATAAACGCGCACAACGCGGCCTGGAACCGCGCTCAAAAGCGACGTTTCGGAACACATCGCCTTCTCAAGATACAATGCGCCTTTTGTCATTCTGTGCGTATCATATCAAAACCCCGCCCCCGCGCGCAAGTCAAAAAGTCACCATTTTTTCACATGGTTCACACTCGGATGGTGCGAGCTTTCTCTGCGCTCTCTACATCTCTGCGCCTCTGCGTGAGACTTTCAACTATTGACTACCCCCTTACTCAGAAACTGAAATTGACTGCAATTTCGGCTGTACCATCGGCGGGCGCGGGAACGGTGAACATCAGCTGACGGTATCCAGGGTTGGGGGAGTCCCATTTATTCGGGCCTTGTCCGTCGCCGACGGACCAAGCACCCTTCTGCGCCCCGCACTGGACGAGCGTGATCGTCTTTCCCGCCTGACGGAGCGTCACCTTGTCCCCTTCAATCGTAGGCTCGGCGCGCGTCATCATCGCCCAGCGGATCTTCCCGCCCGGCCTCACGCCCGTGAATGTATCGCGCAGCGTGTAGCTGCGCCCCGACGCCGACATCTCGCCGCGCCGGACGACCGACGTCGCGTTAGTGTAGAGCGACGAGAGGTCGAGCGTCACCACGGACGCCGCGCCGTCGCGTTTCACCTCCGTCACCTTCGCGCTTCCCTTCACCCGCTGCTGGCAGCCGTCGATCATCGGCACGTTGTGGGCCCAGGTTCCGAGGCGGAAGAGCTTCCAGCGGTCTGAATTCTGCGCATTGCTCCAGAGGTTCATCCCCATGGCCTCGATCCTGTGGTACGGCTCCGCACCGACATCCACCGCCCAGCGCACCTTCTCGCTCTCGAGTATGAACGACCCGCCGTCCATGTGTCCGTGCGGACCAGACGGCGACCCGCCCTTCAGCCCCACGAACATCGCCTTTTCATCGTCCCAGCTCGAACGCTGGATCGTGATTGGCACTGGTCCCTTAGCGTCCCACACGAGCGGTGCCTTCGGCTTCAACCCCGATGGAACATCCTGTACCCAGAAGAGCGCGAGGGGGAACATCCTATTGCCGCGGAAACGGCGCGGGAACGGACGCCGTGTGGCAACATAGCGGCGGTAGGCGCCAAGCTCGAAGTAGGGAAGGATGTCTGGCCGGTTGAAGCGCTTCGCGAACCACCATGTCGCGTAACACGTTCCGCGTCCCGCCCCGCCATCCGCATAGTTGAACACCTCGCCGCTCGGCCCGGTAACGAGATCTAGGTACGCGCCCGTCTCGGCGAAACCCGGCATGGACGCAAGGCCGAAGTCGCTGCCGAGCGTTCCCTCCAGAAGCGCCATAGCGGCGACATTGAACTCAAGGCCGTAGCTCCAGTAGCCCGGCCCTTCAGGATAATTTCCATTCGGCGCAAGCGCCTTCATGGATATTGGCAGCTTGTCGATGCAGCGCTGGACAAAACACGCCGCCTCGGCGGGATTTTCCTCCGCGAGCGCGAGCGCGCCTGCGAGGATACCGGCGTGGCACACCTGCCCCCAGTTGTTGTGCGCGCGAATCCACCACAGCGGCTGGCGCGAGGCGTCGAGTCCGCAGCGGCGGAGTCCAGCGGCGATTTCCTTGCGGACGTCCTCCGTCATGTCGTTATAGAGCCAATCGTAGCCGATCGCGACGGCAAGCGTCATCTCGCCGACGTCGAGGAAGTGTGAAGGATTCCAGTCCGAGAACGCACACACGGCGCGTATTTCGGCGATGGCACGATCGAGGTGCGCCTTGTTGCCGTAGAGGCGGTAGGCGAGCGCGAGGGTGTTGATGCGGTAGAGCGCGGTGCGGCTCACGCCCAGGAGGCGTTTCCCCTCCTTGATACGCTCGCAGGGCTTCGTTTCGAGGCAGGCGTCCGCCGTCGCGCGGATGAACTCCGCGCCTGCCGTGAGAAGCTCCTCCTTGCCGAGCCGCGCCTTCAGCGCCGCGAAGCCGCGCGCATCTGCGAAGAGCCTGGGGTGCGGACGCTTCGCGGCATCTTCCACGGCGCGCACGATTTCGGGCCGCGCCGCCGCGGGTATTCCATTTCCATTTTTCGGCTTTGCCGCAACCGCCATGGCGGCAAATGTCAAGCATATCGCAATTGCTGTCTTCTTCATGGCACTTACTAAACCTTTCCGTTGAATCGGTGCCGCATCCTGACTCAAACCTCTTCGTTCAACAGACACTCGCCGCCGTGGAAGACGAGGACGAGGCGGTGGAGCGCAACGGGCGGGACGCCCGTTGTCCCAGTTGCGGGCGAGACGCCCGCCACCCCGATACGCCACTCGGCGATAAGCGCTGGATCTGCGGAATACTTGTCGAGCTGTTGCGTGGCGTCCGCCTTGATCTTCTCAAGCTGCTCCGGCGTAGGAGCAGGGTCGCCGATCTTCACGTACTTCATCTCGATGAGCGCGGCATGGGCGATCTCGGGCCAGCGGGAAAGCTGCGGCGCAAGCGCGATGTCGTAGAAGCCTCCCCCCGACTCACGTTCGTGCCGGACGAAGTACGGGCCTCCGGCGGCGGTGAGGAGCGCGACGAGTGTGGATTGCACGACCTTCTCGCCCTCGACCGAATCGCGCACAGCGAAGTTTTCCTTCACGATTTCGGAGAGGATGCCGACGAATCCCCTCCATTCCCCCTTCTCCGCGAAGTCGCACAGCCCGTTGTTGATGTCGAACACCCGTTCGTCGATTTTGTGAACGTCTGAATAGGCCGCAGGAATCATCTTCGCGGCGAGTTCCTTCAGTGTCTCATTTGGGATGCCGAACGTCATCTTGCCGAACTTCTCGCCCGTAATCGTCGTGATGCCGAACCAGTAGAGGAGCGAGGTGAAGTTTTCCTTCTCGGATATCTCGCGGGCCTGGAACGACTTCACGAGCCGCTCGGTGAGCTGCCCTCCTGCAAGCAGGTTCTCAAGCACGTGGAAATTGCCGTTCAAACGCCGGTCTGCCGTAACGAGATGGCGGATCTTCGCGTAGTCGGTGCGCAGATTCTCGTCGATAAGTTCGCGCGGAAACTGCTTCGTGCGCCAAAGGTAACTGAAGAACGAAAGCACGATCGTGGTATTTGCCACCGACGGAGCGGAGGCGCTGCCGAAACGGTAGTTGTCGTACCACCTGATCGCGGTGTCATACGCTTTCTCCGCGTCGAAGCCGCAATGTGCGGCGTAGTAGTCCGTTATGGCTCGGAGATCGTCGTGGCGGAATCCCGTCAAGTCCGCAAACTCAGGGTCAAGCGAGACGTTCGTTCCGATGTTGAATCCGCTC
>Ga0310697_10002354_pt1 | contig 20219 bp, 18 predicted proteins | sample 172DNAGHGlowgp2_FD_203883 | JGI IMG/M metagenome (GOLD analysis project Ga0310697, IMG submission 203883) | Sheep rumen microbial communities from Palmerston North, Manawatu-Wanganui, New Zealand - 1728 DNA GHGlow gp2 (v2) (version 2) | ecosystem: Host-associated > Mammals > Digestive system >... | reverse complement strand
TCATTTTGGAACAGCTTGAAGAGATTCCTGCTGCGCGACAACTTCAACGGGACAACAGGCTCTTCCACATTGTAAGTTGGCAAAGCAACACCTGCATTCTTTAGCCATAGAAAACTGTTCTCATATCGTGTGAACTTCATATTCTCATTCAGATCCTTCAGAATGAAACGCTTGTTTTTGGCATTCAACTCCGACGGTATCAAATCGAATATTTCCTCCAAGTATAGTTTGTGGTTTCTGTCATATTTTGCGATGTCGCGTTTGTATAGTCTCACAATGGCTTGCTGTTCGGCCATCACCTGCTGCAAGTTGTGTGTGTCGACATATTTCTGTACGGCAGCCGGCATACCTCCCACAATAAGATAAAGCCTGAACAATTCCATCATCTTGGAATGAACAAAACCATCGACTGGCTGTCTTTTGTCAAAAGATAACTTCAAACTGTCCATAACCTGTTCCGACACCCCCATAGCCATAAAAAACTCTTCAAGGTCAAGCGGGAACATCTCTTTCACATCCATATATCCTACTGGTTCGGAACGCAGGTCGTTCAGCTCGATACCAAGCAGAGAACCACTCATCACATATCTGTAGCTGCCTTCATCCACAAGAAATTTTATGGCTGTCACTATCTCGGGGCATTCTTGCACCTCGTCGAAAAAGACAAGGGTCTGTCCCTTCACCAAAGGAGTATCGGTCAGCAGAGACAGCCTGACAAGGATATCCTGGCTGTTTTTAGCCCCTTTTAATGCATCTGCAGCTTCCGGTTGGTTGATAAAGTTTATCTCTACAAAATGCCTGAAATGAGTCTTTCCAAACTGACGAATTGAGAAAGACTTTCCCGTCTGTCGTGCACCTGTAAGCAATAAAGCCTTCTTTGAATGAACAAAGAAATATTCTAAGTAGCTATCAATCTTCCTTTTAAGCATAATATTGTCCGATTTTCCAACTGCAAATATACGAATATTGTCCGTTTTCCAACTGCAAATATACGAATATTGTCCGATTTTCCAATATTATTTTTCATCAAATTATCACTTTTTCCATAATTCTGTGTCTGCATTTTCGTGGTACAATAATCCACCTACTAGCCCGTTGGCGGAATTAAGCCAGTGCATACTTAACTCTGCCAATCGGCAAGTTGTTTTGGTAATTGACATATTGAGCGACGGTCAGTGCACTGATTTTGCCGATGATGCGGGCAAACAGACCGTCGGTTTGTTTTGCGTAGTTGCGAATAACCATGTATTGGTCGCATAGTTGAGAATACACGGTTTCGATGCGTTTCCTTGCCTTGGCAAACGGGATCTACGTCGGCTTCCAGTCCTTTTGGTTAAGGCGGTAGGGGCATTCCAACTGGATGTTGGCCGTCTCGAAAAGGTCGAGTTGGACGGAGGCGCTGATGTAGCCCTTGTCGCCAAAAATGCTGCAGTCGTGGTAGAGCGGCTTGATGTCCTGGAGGTAGTGTATGTCATGCACACTGGCCTTGGAGAGGTCATACGAGTGTATCACGCCGCTCAAGCCGCAGAGGGCGTGCAGCTTGTAGCCGAAATAGTAGACACCCTGCGAGGCGCAGTAGCCGAAGTTGGGGGCGATTTCAGGGGTGTTCTTGCCCATCTTGCAGCGTTTGCCTCGCGAGAGGCGGCAGACCTCCTCGGGCTTGCTGTCGATACAGAAGTAGTCCTCCCCACCGTCCATCGCCAAGGCCATCCGCTTGCGGATTTCCTCACAAAGGCCCGCAGTGAGTTTGCGGCGGTCGTTGTACTGGCGGCGCGAGATGAGGTTGGGCATGTCCGCAGCAAGGCTCTTCAGCATGACGAACAGACGGTTCTCACTGTCGATGCTCTCTGTTTCAGCTGTGATGGACAACGCAATGACTTCAAGGTCTGAAAACCGTGGAACAACGCCGCACCGTGGCATATTCCCTTTCTCATTGACCAAATCTTTTGAAAAAGACTTGCACAGGTCGAGAATTTTACGAACTTTGCAAAAAAGTCGTGCTTGGCAGATTGATGTAATTGATTTTTATTTTCAACTACAAAATTACTGAAAATCTGCGATATGTACAACTTTTCCATTATTTATCAACAATTTACTTGTTATTTAATTCCGCCAACGGGTCGTATCTTTATTATAGGCTACTCTGAATGCATTTTCAATATTTCTCCCCACCAAATGTTAAAAATTTGGTTATTTCAGAAAATATCCGTAATTTTGCATTGTCAATCGTCGGAGTCCGCAAGGGCGATGGCGGGCGACAGACATAATGAAAAGACGTTGAGTTAAACGTTAGTCTGCGGTTACTTGAATCTCGCAAATTCAGAACTCCAACTGCATGATAACGCGATGACCGACGTCCATGGGTATGATATCCATAGTATTCCTATAGTATCATTACAGCGTGGGCTTCGACATTGCTTATCCTCAGTTGGAAGGCGATGCGAGAGCCTAAGTAACGGGATAAGCAAGACTGTTTAGACCCGCGCTTTTTCATTGTATGTAAATAATATACTATGAAACGAATGTTGTATAGAATGCACAATCACAATATGGAAGAAGATTCTTCCACCAGCAGCGCTCTACATTTTTTGAATCTAAAAAAAGTCTGTTTCCAATTGTTTGTTGTATGCTGTTTACCATTTCAATGCACACCAATACCATGATGGCGCAAATGGCAAAAGATTTCCATAATAATTCATGTTTAGTTGCAGATAATTCCGAGTATATTAGTATTAGCAAGGAAACAATGACTTTGAAATTGTTTGACAAAAATGGAGAGATTCTTCTAGACTTTCCAGTTGCTTGTGGTTCGAATTACGGCAATAAGCAAAAAACCGGAGATAGGCGTACTCCTGAAGGGAGATTCTATATCAGTGAAGTAAAGGATGCATCGAAATGGGTACACGATTTCCATGATGGCAAAGGAACAATATCAGGAGCTTATGGGCCGTGGTTTATCCGATTGGAATGTCCTGGTCACAGTGGTATAGGAATACACGGTACACATGATTCAAAATCAATAGGTACACGCTGTACCGAGGGATGTGTTCGACTAACCAATGCCAATATTACAGAGTTGAAAGAGAAAGTAAGTGTCGGAATGATTGTTGTTATTGAACCATCTAAAAAGGATATAATTGCTAATAATGGAAATCGGTAGGTAATAAAAAAAAACAGATATGGTTTGGGGATTTATAATAACACTACTATTAGTGGCGACTTGCGGTTTCCTTATTAAGTCTGCCACCAACAAGAAGTACGGTATTGTTTCATGGATTGTTGCATTGGTATTATGGGTTGTGCTCTCGTTTGAGACTAATGGTTTGATAAGGGCTATTGATGGACGTTCACAGATGGCCGACCTTGTTGGTACGATAATTGGTTCAATATCTGGATATACCGATTATGCCGATTTGACTGGAGTGATTTCCTTCCAGGATGCCAACCAGATAGCATTAGGCTGTAAATGTGTTATTCCTTCTTATGGCAAGTATTTCCGTGCGTCCGACTTTGAAGGCAAGACCTACGGTGATATACCAGCCATAATCTCTGTCAATATAGACAAGGCTATGCGCCGTTCGGTATGGAATAGTATCGGCTGGATTCTGCTGACACTTGTTATAGGAATTGTGGCTATGATAGTTTTTATGGAGAAAGAATCAGGGTACAGTCGACGGAATCATATCCACTTTGAAGAAACGTCAAGGGACAGACGAAATACCAGATATCATTCAAGACGTAATTTATAATCATCCAAATACAAGCTTATGGACAATCTTACAACAAACCATGTCCTTGTTGGTCTAGGTGGCACAGGAGGAAAAATCCTCAAGGCATTTAAGATGCGTATGTTTGAGGAATTCCCAGAAGAATCCGACAGAAGGAAACAACCGGTCGCATTGCTGTATGTCGATTCGACTGACGAGATGATGGGCATAGGTCGCCCTGATTTTAGGGTAATGGGGCTTGATGCCTCATTTCGTCAAAATGAGTTCCTTTATATTAAGGATGTTGATGTCGAGAAGATACTTGACAATATTAACAACTATCCGGCGGTAAAAGGCATAGTAGACAATGTGTCAGCAGTGAAGACAGCTATAGGCTCACTAGGACAGGCCGCTGGTCAAAAGCGACGTGCAGGACGTCTACTATTTGCCGCTAATGCAGTGGCATATGTTAATGCTCTTAAAGATGCTTACGGTAGATGCGAGAAGGTGTCAAACAATTCCAACAAGACAACTTTCCATATCTTCGCAGGTTTGTGTGGAGGTACGGGATCTGGAGCTGTTATTGATGCCATAGTGCAGACGCGCAAGGCATTCCCCGAAGCTGTTATCTCTGTCTATGCGATGATTCCAGAGATGAATCTGCCACAATCCAATATAGATCAAGGCCGATACTACCAGAATGGTTATGCAGCATTAAATGAATTAAATGCTTTGCAGTCTAATCGTTTCTTCCCACATGATGTTACTGGTGCGGGACGCGAGGCGCGGCTCTTCTCCGACAAAGTAAAGGGTGTCGCTGACGGACTTACACTTTACAGCAATGTAAATGAAAATGGCTTAACGATCAATTCTCTTACAGAGCTTCCAAAGATTGTTAGCGATTATGTATATGCGAGAGTATTCCTCATTAATTCGGAAGATGAAGTAAATGGGGATATGTTGCGGGCCTATTCGTTTGAGAATATGGATGATTTTGCACTCGAATACGATGAATGTGCCAATGCTGATGCTAATGGTCGAATACCGATTGCTCGAACAAAGAAGATTAACTCCTTTGGCATCAAGCGTGTCCTGTATCCCGAACTGCGAGTTCTCAAGCATATCACATATACTGTTGGCGAAAGTGTACTATACCAGTTCAAGTACAATAACTGGCGGGAGAACCTAGGATATGTCAATGAGGAAGCGAATAAAGACTATCGTGACGAGTATTTTAACGACACCAATCTGGCAAAATGGAAACTGGACACCAAGCATCTTACATATGAGATAAAGATACTTGGAAGCGACAAGGATTATCCCAAATTCTCTGACTATTGGCACGATAAAGCTATTGGTTATCTTGATGAGGCAAAACAGGCGAGCAATGCATTAAGTGAATTGGAAGATATTATGTCCGATTTTTATGCAAAGCAATTCCGCGGAGTAGGTGTTGAAGAATATTACAAAGGCAAAGAACGCGCCATTCCTGATATCGCCAAAGAAATACGTAGAATTATCGAACATGAACTTTTTGAGAAATGGAAAGTGGGCGATATTTCTATCGTTGAGTTGCAGAAGGTCAGTAGGCTCCTGATAGAGCGAGTAACAGAGATCCGAAAAGATCTTGATGGCAAACTTGAAAAAGAACATGAGGAGTATGAGGCCATTTGTAATGATCGCGATGACAATATGTCGAACTGGGCGCACAAAGGTTTCTTGAACAAAAAAGTCTTTGGTGGCGATACAAATGCTCTCAGTAATCATCAAGAAATACTTACGGACCTGTTTTCCTGTAAGACATCTATTGTCGCATTAGGATTTGCACAGAAACTGGCTGCACGTCTTTTTGTTGAGGTTGGAAAACTTGATGCCGATATTTCTGCGTTCGGACAGAAAATCAACGACTCGATTGATGAGACAGAACGTCTTGTTGCAGCTCAGCGCAAGGTCAACAAAGGCTTGGAGGATATGAAAGGCGCCATTATCGAGGTGAGTGAAGAGGAAGTAATGGCTGGCTTTGAGGCAGATCTTAAGATAGATAAAATTGATATGCCCAATGTTGCTAGACAGCTACGTGAAGCCATACTTCCTCAAACCGAGTTTACATCATTTGGCAATCTTGCACAGGAGATTTCCGTGGACAATGTATGTAAGGCATTCGACCTGAAGTTGGCGAAGATTGTTAAGACTAAACATGATGAACGTGCTGAAAGCGACAAGAAAGTGCTGGGCTTGAATATACTTACACAGTTACAACAAAAACTTACTACCGACGAGCAGATTCAACGGTTTGCTTTGGAAATTGTCAAACAAAGCGGAGTGTTCCTTAAATTGAACAATGACCAAATGCAACTCCATGTCCGCAACAATGAAGGTAATCTGAGCCCGACCAATCCCGCTTCAATAAACAAGAAGACCATATTAGTCAGTATCCCATCGCCTGACGATAACGAGGGGCTGAAGGCATTTGCAGACAAATTAGAGGCCGCCTTTATGAACTCGTTCTCACAGGGGAACTCGCAATGTTCGGTTAAGGTCAACCGCAAGAGCCCTAGGAAAGATGAACTTACCATTATTACTGTAGCCTACTGCTTTCCGATGAGATGCATCAGCTGGTTGAGCAACTACAAGGAGAAATATGAACGTTTCCTGAATACTGGCAACCCGAATACTGATGCAAGCAATGCAATACTTTTGCATAGCGAAGGCAATGGCAAAGATTTGCCATCACTGTTTGTCGTGGAGAATGCAGACCAGATTGCTATGCAGAATGTAGTACAGGCCACCCCGACATTTTCTGCACCACCGGCTATGCCGCCTATGCCAGGCGCCCCTTCTATGCCACCCATGTCGCAATCTGCCCCTCAGGTTCAGATGTACTTCCATATTGCAGGACAAAACTATGGGCCATACGATTATGAAACTTGCAGGACATTAAGCCAAAACAAGCAAATCACAGAACAAACTATGGCTTGGCAGCAAGGCATGGCCAACTGGATTCCTGCGGGACAAGTTCCAGAACTTGCTGGTCTCTTTGTACCTTCTATGCCGCCCATGCCTGGCGCACCTTCTATGCCTTCAATGCCTCCAACAATTTAAATCAAATTTTATATGTCACAAGAAACTCGACGTTCCAATAATGAACGAAATAAGTACGGAATCTGTCTTAATGATGAGTGCCCGAAATGTAAAGGTAAAGAAGTGCAGCAAATCCCAATGCGTAAGGAATTTGTATGTGCTGAATGTGGAAGTGAACTGCGCGAGTGTCCTCCTCCAAAGAAACGTAACAAGAAGTTGATTCCAATCATCGCTGCTGTAATGGTGATTATTGGTGGCGTAATCGCGGCAATTGTCATTCCGAAAGGCTCTAACACGGTCGAAACTGATTCGGACAATATTAATAATGAATTGAATATTGGAGAAAACGACACTATTATTGCAGATTCAATCCCGACAGATGCTACTTTGACCCCAGTAGATGCAAAGCGTGTTGAAGACAGTCTCAAACATGTAGCAGAAACTGTCAAAAAAACAGTCACAAAGTCCAATTCAACCACTGGAGGCTTGACGTTAAGCTATGGCAAGTATACGGGCGCCATCAAGAATGGCTATCCTCATGGTCAGGGCAGATTAACATATACAACCAATAGGGTAATTAATAAAAATGACCCGAAAGGTCGTACTGCGGCCCCAGGTGACTATGTGATTGGTGAATTTTTCAACGGCTTTTTAGTTTATGGAAAGCATTACAATGCTTCTGGCGAATTGGTTGAATCATTGAATGTTGGAGTGGGATCTGAAGATAGTTACGACTCAAAATAATTCTTATGTCCAGATTGGGACTTGTTGCAATGGTTCTAGTGTCCATGATGATACACTCTTCATCATGGGCACAGTCCTTTGTTTTGTTTACTCCAGAGGTTAAAGAAGAGTACCCATCAGTTGTTTATGACTTTCTAGAACGTTATCTTTATGAGATAGACAGCATGTCGAAGGCTGGGAAGCCTGTTTTGCAGCGTATGAAAGATGACAAAGTGTCTGTCGCTGAGGGTAATTTCTTGTCAGCGTCGAGTATTACGCCGCAAACCACATTCAATATTTTGACCTATGAAGACAAATACTATCAGGCGACATGGCTAGACTCGATAGGGAATACCATTTTAAGCTTGGTGTTCCCGATGCAGTACGAGTTGCTGCTGGGTATGCCCAAGGTTCAGATTGAACGTGGAATGTCGAGGTTACTTGCATCATTTGACCATTTTACACCAAGAAGCATCTCGGTTGACGGATTAATGTCTATTGATAAAAATTGCTGGACAACGACCCCGATACAACACTATTATGTAGAAAGTCTGAACGATGCATGTTACTTTACCCGCGTTGATTCAACATCCCCTTTTCTTCCGGTGTATGACAGCAACGACAGGTGGCATTCTGCGGCAAATCTTTTTCAAGGGATAATAGATAGAATTGATGGCTATACGCTTTATGTCGAGCAAAACATATATGGCTTTCAGAAAGATTGCTATAGAGTGCAACTGTCTCAATGGCTGGAATATTGCCGGGCAATGAAGTTTGACATTTATTTTGCCATTGAAGAAGAGCGAACAGATGGTTTGTCGGCGCTACTTATTGCGCATAGTAGGGATCTGGGCTTCAATCACATGATGTCGCTGATTATACCGGGTGATTTTGTACAGAGGCCAACGTGTGTTATCAAAGCCACATTGAATGCTTATATTCCGACGCAGAACATAAAAGACTTATATCAGCAATATGTCAAGAAACCAAAGAAAAAGATATGAGAAAGACATTGCCAATAATTATATTATTTATGTTTTCGACGAGTCTGCTGGCACAGAATGAGCAGGAACGGATAAACAACATAAAGAAAAGCCTTGACTTTATTTATGCAACCGGAACCTCTATGAATGGTGCAGAAGAGGCTTCTTCCAACGCCAAAGAATTGCTTTCTCTCGAGATAGAGCAATGGTTGAAAGAAAACGCGAAGGGGGCGCATACAGGATACGTCGCAAAAGCAGTCCAAAATATGTCCGAAATAGAGACAAAGCGAGGTAATCTGTACAGGACTTTTGTATATGTAAAGAAATCCGACATATTGTCATTTGGAGCCGAGGATAACATATTAATGGTAACAATTGCCAGCGACTCATCTTCAAAGACAATGGATACATTGCCCATATCGACAAACCATACAGCACTGAAGCAGAATATTGTACCCAACGATATGCCTTATCATCCAGCAACCACATCATTCTCCCCCACACTCGCCGAAAAGGAATTGCAAACCATTCGCAACCTCACAGAAATAAATGCATTTATTGCGAAGGGAAGTAAAGAAGGCACCATAAGAGCGTATGGCAAATATGATAGCAATACAAGGCTGTTTAGTACAACCTACTTTTTCCTAATCAATAAGGACGGCAATGTGATTGCCTTTCTCAAGAAAGATGGTAACAATATTATCAATCTTGTGTCGGGTAAAAAAGACTCTATTGTGGATTACGGACGCTGCGGAGTAATATGGTTTCAATTTGCAGAATAACAACAATTAATATGAAGCGCTTTTTACAAGTAATATGTCTTATGACTTTTGCATTACCATCATTGGCATACACACAGGTGAAAGTCACGTTGACAGATGGAATTGACAATATGGTTGTCAAACAAAAAATGGAGAATACCATCTCTATAATTCTTACTGAAGCAAATGCGGCACAGCAGGCAGGACGACAGATGCATTATTCACAACTGGGTGTCCCCGCAGATGTGCAGGGTTCGCTTGCTGCTCTGTGGGAGAATTCTCCATTTGTATGCATGGATGAAGAGATTGTCGAGCATTGTATTAGTACTGTGAATGGTTATCAGGTGAGAAACATCCCTTTGCTGCTCAAACCAGTTAACCCTTCCGATATTGCCGAGGACGAAGATTACCAAGAAGCTGTCGTTAGTTTTGACAAGCAGGGCAATATCACCAGCTTTTACCTGTCTATAAGCATGAATCTATATATGAATGTTGTAAAAGCGAATCGTGATATAACAGATTTGCGTCGCCGTCAACTGATATTAGATTATGTTGAGCAGTTCAGAACCAGCTACAATCAAAAGGATATTAATTTCTTGGAGGCAGTGTTTAGCGATGATGCACTCATCATAACTGGTAAGGTAACAAAGCGCAAGTCGAACGATGGCATTCCTTTGCCTGACAAAATAGAATACACAAAGTATACGAAAGTTCAGTATCTCAACAATTTGCGAAAGGTATTTGCTCGTAATCGCTATATTCGGGTTACCTTCGATGAGATTGAGGTTATGCGCCACCCTGTGAACAAAGATTTCTATGGTGTTACCCTGCATCAAGGCTGGACATCAGAGACATACCATGATGACGGATATCTTTTCCTCTTATGGGATTTTCGCGATGAGCAGCACCCTCAGATACATGTCCGCACATGGCAGCCAGACGCCTATAACAAAGATGGGAAAACTACCCAGCGTATTTCAAAAGATGAGATTTTTAGTTTGAGTGATTTTGATATTTAAACAAAGGTATTATGAAAAAACATTTGTTTTTTGTTTTGTTACTTGCAATAGCAAACGCATTGTACTCTCAAGAATTTCGAGTTAAGAGTATGCTGGAACTTACTCATGATTTGTCAGCTCGTACATCTCCAAGGATGGATAATACTGGAAATGAGTGTGCTATTATTAGGGTAAACACTCCGACAATCAAGGATGTGTTTTTCCAGAGTCCTATTATAGGTGATCCAATCCATGCACCAGGAGAGTATACTGTATATGTACCGGTCAACACAGAAAGACTACAAATGATATGTGACAACCAGCAAGTAGAAATCATTTATTCTGATTATAACATAACATTGCAGCCAAAGTCCACATATCGTGCTGTTGTCACTAAAGAATTGGGACAGAATGACGCGTCAGGCCATGTAAAAGTTACCGTAACGGCAAATTATGATGACGATATACTATTGGTTGACGGAATACCAGCTGGGCAGTTGCCCCTTATCATAGAGGAATTGCCCATTGGCGAACACACATTTGGCGTGCCTAACACCAATGGGAGAACACTTCATGATACCACCATTACTATTTCAACAAAAACTAAGAGTGTTTTTTTAAGTTTAAAGAATGAGATACGACTTTTCGCCCCATTGGAAATTGATGAATATTATTCAGAAGGTTCAGGAGAGTATATAGAACCTCGATGGAAAATCAAATACGAGAAAAAGAACGGAAAGCAAGGATTGGTTGCAATCGATGGGTCTATCATAGTTCCATTTGAATACGATGAAATCTCTAATGATTATGGTGGATATTATGTGGTTCGAAAAAGAGTAAACGGTACTTTATATGATGGTGTATATATCCCAGGAAAAGGAGAAGTTATGCCTTGCCGATATACTACTTGGTGGAGGGGCTATAATTTTGATATTCTATATGCTTATGAATATGGATTAAATGGAGACCATCTATATAATACCAAAACAGATACAAAATGGGTGCGATTATTTGATTGCAAAAAAGGGAAGTTTATCCTTTCTGGCAATTATACGGATGTCAATGTGCATGATAATAAATACATAACAGCTGTGGATGAAGGTCAGAACACTATAATAATGAATATGAGTGGTAAGCAATTGTTGACAATTCCATATTCTGTTAGTGTATTTTTTGATCCTGTTGGAGAATTGGCCGTAAAAAAGTGGAGTGTAGATGGTACAGGGGACGAATGTCTAATATATGATATGTCGGGAAAAACCTATCGCATTCCATCTCAATATAATTACCGATTTCATTCAATTTCTGATGGCTTACTGTGTGTGGAAGACATTAATACCCATAAAGTCGGTTTTATTACCAAGGAAATGAAAGAAATTATTCCATTAAAATATTATAAAAGAAATGCATTATCTATTGGTGATTATTCATTTAAACATGGTATTATATCTTTAGAAACAGATAATGGCGACCAGGTAGTTTTCAACAACACAGGTGAAATAATTGCACAAACAGTTCTTGGCGGTATTAATTCATACAAAACCATTGTGGTTCGTGAGGATGGAAGAATTATTTGCGAAAAGAATAGTGGAGAATATGGGGTTATAGACTCAACAGGACGTGCCATAGTTCCATTTACGAGAAAAAAGATTGAGGATGGTTTCAATAATTTTTATATTGAAGAAGCTGGCAACTATGTGACGATTATAAATAATATGGGGAAACCAATTCTTCCAAGAACTCAATTAAGAGAGATGGGTGGGTATATTAATTATTGGGTCGATGAGACGAGTTCCCAAAAAGCGATGGCTCTCACGGATGCCCATGTCTTAATGTATAATAACGATGGTCAATGTATAGTTCGAATACCGATTTCCTCAGATGCCGAATATGCATATCTTCCGGAAAGGGATGAAAATGGTCGTTATAGAGTGGGTATTAAAACGGGAAATAGTATTGTTTATAGAACAAATGATGATAGTCTATTTCTTATAAAGAATATATTAACTAATAAAACGGGATTTCTCTCTGCGACGGGTGAATTACTAACAAGCTGCATCTATGACGAAATAACCGAAATGATGGATATTAAGGGTTATATTGATAGTGTGGATGCAGCATATGAACAGTCCTACGGAGAAAAACCCGAATGGGATGGCGATAGAGAACTTGAAATCAAAAATGTCATTATTCCTTACTCGGCCTCCGAAGGTTATGGCATTGTTGGTGTAGGCGGCCGTTATGGTTATATAAATACAAAAGGTAAAGTTGTTGTACCGCTTATCTATACTGCAGTCACCCCATTTATAAGTGGTGTGGCATACGTTCGGGATCAAAACAACAAATGGACAAAGATATTTGCTAAAGATCTGGAACGTTTTTGAGCATATTAAGTAATTGTTCAATATTCGATTATACACAACAAGAAGCATAAAAATCATCTGAATAATTAAATAATCAAACAATATTACATTTGCTTATGAATAATAATATGTCACATTATTCTACAATGCTATTTGTTGGAAACGGTTTTGATCAAGCATTAGGGTACAAAACTGGTTATTCGGATTTCTATAAAAGCATTTATTTCAAAGGGTTATTACAGAGTAGAAATGGTTTTAGTGCACATATTAATAAGCAAATTGAATGTTCGCTAGATGCAAATAAATGGTCTGATTTGGAAAACGGTCTCTATAACTACTCACGGACACTAACTCAAACAATCGGTGAAGGGAATACTGAGGTCGCAGAAACGTTCAAACGGGAATTTGAAGATCTAAAACAATCTTTGTTTGATTATCTTAGCGATATTCAAGGGGGAGGTGTGCCATTTGGGGGCAGGTCTAGGCTGCTATTAAATTGGAGGAAGCTGGATCCTGTAATTGTCACTTTCAATTACACAATAAGTCTTCTTGCAGAGCTGCAAGATGAAATCTATATTAATAACAAAAATAAATTAATACCACTGCACGGATTAGTCAACGATATTTCAAATTGCAGAACAAACACAAGCAGCGATATCATTTTAGGAATAGACGAGAGTCAAAAGGTAGAAGAATTGCACTCATTCCTTTATAAGTCCAGACAACGTAAGGACGATATTCGTCATCTGCAACGATTAATCAACAACCATAGCAATTATATTGTTTTTGGCTGCTCGATGGGGATGTCAGATGCCACCTATTTTAAAATTCTCTTTGATGAACAGCAATCAGGTAAGAGATACTTGATATATGGCAAAGACGCAGAAAGTGTGTGGAATATACAAAAAAACTTATACAACTATGTTGACAATTGGACTGATTTTTCAAAAAGGAACGAAGTGATGTTTTTGAAGACAGAAGAATGCGAGAATTGCTTAAAACAAACAGAAAGTTTCGTCAATAAAATAATATCAGATAAATAAATACATCATGAAGAAGTGTTTAATTTTTATTTTGTTTCTAACAATATTAAGCGCATCGTACTCTCAAGAGTTTCGGGTTAAGAGTATGTTGGAACTCACGCATGACTTATCTGCACGAACATCGCCTCGACTAGACAATAATGGGATGGAATGTGCTTTGATTAGGGTAAACATTCCTACAATCAAGGATGTCTATTTCCAGAGTCCAATTATAGGTGACCCTATTCAGGTCCCAGGGGAGTACACGGTTTACGTGCCAACTAGTAGCGAAAGATTGCATTTGATATGTGATGGCAAACCAGTTGATATTGTTTTCTCAGAGTTCGATATAACTCTGCAGCCCAAATCAAGTTACCGGGTTGTAATAACTAAGGAATCTGGCTCAACCGAAAGTGCAGGGTTTGCAAGAGTGAACATCTCGGCCAATTTCGACGATGATATACTTCTAGTAGACGGATTCCCTGCAGGGCAGCTACCTCTGGTCTTGGATGATTTAGCCCTAGGAAATCATGTTTTCGCGATTCCTAATACCAATGGTAGAGTACAGCACGACACAACCATTACAATCACATCAACTACAACCAGCATCACGTTCTATCTCCATGAAGAACCTCTCAAATTGGCGAAAATACATACTTATACAGAGGGTAACTTTATTGGTAGAAATAGCGCTATTTCCGAAGTCGTTCCTGTTTGGGGAATGACCGTGCAGAAAAACGGTGGGAAACAAGGGTTGGTCGACTATTGCGGAAATGTCTTGATTCCATTTCAATATGATGAGATTAGCATTGACGATGTTCGGCACGACAATAGCTATGCCGAAATATCAGATGGTGGCAGAGCAGGGTTCATTGGAGTTAAAAATAATGAAAAATGGGGCTATTATAAAATTGGTGAAGGTGAGATACTCCCATGCAATTATTCACTAATTATCCCTATCTGGAATTATTGGGTTGGAACAGAATCTGTAATGAATACTTATCAGGGGGAAAAAAATACAGTGGGAATATTCGATCTTAGAACTCGACGTTTTGTTTTGCCTTGTATACATAATGGAGTATTATTTGTGGACATTGATGTATGGGGGGATAAATACATTATGATTAAAGATAGCAAACAACATCAATTGAAGATACTAAATCATCGTGGTAATGTAAAACTCACTTTGCCAGACAGGTTAAGTGTATTTATTGATGAAGATAATGGTTTGTTAGCCACATATTGTGATGAAGACGGCTATCGATTCAGTGATAATCATATCTACGACTTGAATAGTGGAACTAAAATATGTACACTAAACAATCTTGCATTTGCAGGTGAAGATTGGCACGACGGTTTAATCCTTGTAAAAGACGCTGCTGGCTGGTATGGCTATATTAATCGCTATGGTAAAGTTGTGGTTCCTGTCGTCTATAAAGAAGTGTCGTGGGGACCGTCTACAATTCCATTATCATTGCTCACTCAAAATGACTACTGGGAATACTTCTCAACTAAAGGTGATCTTATTGCCACCTATAAACCTGGCACAAAACAATCATATTCAACTATTAGTGAAATCGAAACAGGAGTATATTCTGGCAAAAATCATTTGCTATGTAAAAATGCTAAAAACGAAAAAGGTGTTATTGATTGGGATGGCAATATTATTGTCCCATTTTCAAAGGGGGAAGTTGAACCGGGTAGTGGTTACTACAATGTTATCAATGCAGCTGGTAATCAGACAATAATAAATTTTGATGGAAAGGTGATTTGGACGGGAACCCCTAAAGAACTATGTTCATATGATTATGATTCAAAAACGTTAGCTCTTACTGATGGTTTATTACAGATTATAGACAGCCATGACGGTATTGTTGCAAATATTCCCGTATCAGCTGATGCAAAATTCAGATACTGGTGTAAAGATGGTCATGACCGCACCTTATCATATCATTGCGACGTTGCCTTTGGCAACAATATATTACAACTTACGAAGGAAGATCGCCTCATTCGGGTCATTAATAGCAAGACCGGCAAATATGGGTTTGTATCGTCTCAAGGAGAACTGCTTACTAGTTGTATTTATGATGAATATGCGAGTATTGGTAGTTTTATTAGTGAAAACGAATATGAGGGATTCAAGGAAGAGTGTAAGAGGTCAATGAATGAATATACAGCTTCCGAGGGTTATGGTATCATCAGATTGGGAGATCACTTTGGATTCATCAACACCGAAGGGAAGGTCGTGGTTCCGATGATATATTCCGCTGTCACACCATTCCATAATGGGGTATCCTATGTACGAGACATGAGCGGGAAATGGACTAAATTGTATTCAAAAGACTTGAAATGAGAAAAGTTGTTGTTTGTTTTTTGGGGGTATTGCTATGGCAGTCAATGTATTGTCAGGAAATAACGATTTCTGCATGTTACAGTGATCCGAAAGACTCGTCGGCCATATACAGCCCTCGATTTGACCTTAATGAAGAGGTTTGCGCACTAGTTGTGCTCCATCTACACAATCTGGATAATATTCAGGTAAAGGGCGCCATTGTTGATAGCATCGCAAAAGAGACGGAATTGTTCCTATATGTGCCTGCTAGAACGAAAAGAACAACCGTTTTCCATAAAGACTACATTCCTTTAACGCTCAATTTAAATGAACTATTCGGAGTTACAAATGGTGTGGTTGGCGGAAAGACATATAACATTTATTTAAGTGGGTTAAACAGACAAAGTGCAGCACCGAAAGAACGCTCCAAAGAATCGAACTATGTGTGTTTTGAGGCCAATGTACCAATGACCAAAATAGTACTCGATGAACAGGAATGGCCACTAAATGGCAAAACGAAAATAAGCCGTCTGGTATCCTGTGGAGAATACCATTACACTGCCTCTGCATCAGGATACCCTGATGTCATAGGAACGGTTGTTGTAAAGAAATCCATTGAGCCTGTGATTGTGGACATCTACTTTAAATAAAAAAATGATTTGCAAAGTTGTTGAATAACAAACTACAGACAGATAAGATGGAAAAGAAAATAATAGTAAAGTGGCAGTACCTATGTTTGGTTGGAGTTCTGATTAGTTTCTATATTATTGTGTCAAATGTATTCCCTGAAATACGAATCCCATATAGTATTTGGGATGAAGCTACTACAGAAATCTTTAATGGCATCATAACCTCTCTTTCTATTAGTTATATTACAGGCATGCTGGTATACATTTTGACTGTTGTATATAAAAACAAGAAAGAACGCATAAAGAGAAGATGGGAATTGGATGCTCTTGTGAAAGGGTTAAATAGATCATTAGAATTAATCGAGAATGAAATTGACAGTCTTGACAATACTCGTGCTGAAACGTTAAGGGCTAGTGATGACAATGCATTTAATGTATTTAAAGAAAAACTTGCAAAAACATTAGATGGCGCCCATTTTTGTAAAGATATTATGAATGAGGAAGAATATGAGAGGATTGCAGATATTCGAAGGGCGCTAAGTGTATTAATCAATCCTCCGAGTATGATGGATAATGATGAATCTGAGAGGTGTTTGAAAGCATTACGAGACATACGTACGGATGTCGATATATTTAAAAAATCTGTAGACCAAATTATGTGGCGAAAGAATAATAAAGAAAAATCTAGGAATAACAATTCTATTTTCCATAGACAAAAATCCAAATAAATTTATGATTTGTCAAGACGTTTTATAGTAGTCTTCTATGGACAATGAATCCTTCTTCTACGAAGACGACAGCGAGCTAATTATCCCCACAGATGGCCAGTATTTCAGGATTTATTATCAAGATAATGGTACGACGACGGTGCTGGATACGGGGGAGAAGCAGTTTGTGCTGAATGGGCGCTGTCTGCGGATGGTACACTATTCTTCGCTTGAAGGAATGGCTGGGCTCATTGTGCAAGAACCGTCAGAGCTCCATAGTGCGTTGGTGGATGCCCTTGGGGTAAACGGTCTCGACGGAGATAACGAACAGTATCGCAACTATTCACCACAAAACAAGGGATGCTCGACAGACAATCCTTTTGTCATCTATGATAGCAAACACTATGTGCGTCTGGAATATGCTATAATGACCATCTTGCAGAAATGGTATCCGGCCCGCAAAGAGTGCATAACCCTTGCCGAACAGAGTATCATCTATAAAGATGGACGATACTACGACCTCCTGCGATATATCGTCACTTTGGGAAACGAGACACACTTCGAGGACTATTACTTCGACATCACCAACCATATATCCGACTAAGAATTAACAGTATTATATATGATGGGAGAACTTTCTACATTCTTTTCATTTGTGGAAATAATTGTTTGTTCTTGGTTATATTGTATAAAACAGTGATGCTATGGAACCAATAAAAAACACAATTATCATTCCCGACGTACACGGGAGGACGTTTTGGAAAGAAGCAATACCTTATGTCGAAGCCGGTACACCATGTATCTTCCTGGGCGACTATGCCGACCCATTCGAAGACGAGGATATCAGCGGTCTGGATGCATTAAAAAATCTGCGCGAGATTTTAGCATTCGCCCGTCAATATCAAGACTGTGTGACGATGCTGCTGGGAAACCACGACCTTTCGTATCTCGGCGACCCATGGGGAGTGTGGACTGTGTATGCCGACCGGTTCTGTTATGAGTGGGCGGACGTGTTGTCTGAACTCTTCAACGAGAACGTCGGCATGTTCTCGCTGTGTACGTATCGGGAAGTGGGCGGCAAGCCGTTCCTGTTTTCTCATGCAGGTATGCATCCTGTATGGGTCGATTGGTGCGGATTGTTCGATGGCGTCGACAAGAATGATGCCCAAGCGTTGGCGACCAAGGTCGATGAGCTGTTTCGCGAATCCCTACAGACGGACGAGCGTACCGAGTTTTTGGACGCTTTGGCGATGGTGGGGGCCATCCGTGGGGGAAGCAGCTTCGCCGGGTCGATGGTATGGGCCGACATCCGCGAATATGACGATGTAGAAGGGTGTTTTACACAGGTCTTCGGCCATACGGCACAGAAGAGTCCGATAAACGGAGCATGGGGTGACCCCCGCTCGGCAGGGAACAATATCTGTGTGGATTGCGGGCGCTGTTTCGCTTTGGACGAGGAAGGCGTGTTGCGCAATTTGGACGGCACAAAAAGGGGATAACCAGAATCAGCTAATCACACAAGACTTGCGTCAGAGGATGATCAGAGGATGATCAGAGGATGACCAGAGGATGACCCCACCTATTCTATGTGTTCTTCGCCGGGACGGGGACGCGTCACTCGACCGAGAGCTCCTCGGTGGCGATGTACTGGCTGTTGCCGCGCCAGAGGAGGGTGCCCATGTAGCGTTTCCAGCGCAGCTCGACGTGCTTGCCGCTGGCACGCATCAGCCTGTCGGCCACGGCTTTGTCGGTGACGGAGAAATTCAGCTCGTTGGAGTGCAGCCCCTCCGTGCTTTTGCCCACAGACTTGAATCCGCTCTGTATGATTTTGCCTTCGTAGGTCTTGAATATAAGGCCTTCCTCCTGAAAATAGTTGAGGTCGCCGGCATTGACTCCGCTGCTATAGACAAAGAAGAAGTGGAAAAAGATGAACACGACAAGCAGCAAGTCCACTATGGATGAGACGATTGTGATGATTTTGGATTAATGTAGAGACGCGGCGTACCGCATCTGCAAACCATTGACTCGGCGGAGGGCCGATGAATGCAGACGCGGCAAGCCGCTTCTCTACATGGGAGGGGCAACAAAAAAAAGAAAACCGAGATTCGGTTCCCTTAGAAAGATTGGCGGCGACCTACTCTGCCAACAGTCGTATCACGTCCTCGCGTAATATGGGGATATGATTTATCACCAGGCTCCAGAGAAACTCCGGCGTAACATTATCATAGGCATGGATGATACGGTTGCGCGTACCTATGATGGTCTTGGCATTAGGGAGGACTATCGTCGGGTCATGCCTCAGCAACTGGTTGATGGCTTCGCCCATGATTTCTACATTACGCTCGACGGCACGCTGACGGAGAATGTCCGTCTGGAAGTTTGCAAATAACCTTTTACCTTCGAAGAACGATGCCACTTCCTAGCAGGCATTCAATACATCCATCAAATATTTGCGGCTATACTCATCCATAAATCTGAACTTTTGTTCGGTCGACATGGTTGCGGAAGACGGGATTGCGGATAGCCTTATCTTCGACGAGGTCTATCTCCCTTCCCAATAAAGCCTGAAGGGCGACCTGCAACTGCAAGTAGTTATCGGCATAGTCCTCGACAGGAAGCGCATTAAAAGTGACGAGGATATCAATGTCGCTATCGTCGTTGAAGCGGTCGGTGAGCACCGAGCCGAACACCGACATCTGTGCCACCGCATGGGTGTGGCACAACTGCTTTATACCATCAATATTTCGTTCTATTAAAGACATAACACCTTAATAATGCAACAACCACAATATTATTGCATAGGAGAACAACAAAAAAAGAGCACCTCAAAGAGGTGCTCTTAGAAAGATTGGCGGCGACCTACTTTTCCACAAACAAGTGCAGTATCATCGGCGATGCCGGGCTTAACTTCTC